>Ga0315293_10000149_pt1 | contig 59083 bp, 64 predicted proteins | sample YL17G13_20_MG_FD_203071 | JGI IMG/M metagenome (GOLD analysis project Ga0315293, IMG submission 203071) | Sediment microbial communities from Yellowstone Lake, YNP, Wyoming, USA - YL17G13_20 | ecosystem: Environmental > Aquatic > Freshwater > Lake > Sediment | place: USA: Wyoming | collected... | reverse complement strand
CTTTGCCAGGACCATAGAGAATCTTGTGATCGATATAAACGTTTATGGCATCTGGAGTGGACGGCATGTTGGCCCCCTCGCTGACCACATAGATACCATTCTTCACGAGGTTCTCGGCATCCTTGCCATTGATTTCGTTCTGCGTGGCGCTCGGGAAGGCGCATTGAGCCTTATTCTCCCAGAGTGGATTGCAGTTGGCCTTGGGATCGAGCGGCACATAGACAGCCGATCTATATTTCTCGACATATTCCCTAATCCTGCCGCGGCGGTTGTTCTTCAGATCTAGCACGAAGGCCAGCTTTTCGCGGTCGATACCAGCTTCATCCATGATATAGCCGTTGGAGTCGGACATCGTAATCGGCTTCGCGCCCATATCAAGCAGCTTTTCGCATGTATACTGCGAGACGTTGCCGGAACCAGAAACCAGGCATGTCTTCCCCTGCAGAGATTCGCCGCGTGTGCCCAGCATCTCAGCGGCAAAATAGACCGCGCCGTAACCGGTGGCCTCCGGCCGGATCAGGCTTCCGCCCCAGTTCAGGCCTTTGCCGGTCAGGACTCCTGTAAACTCGTTGCGCAGTTTCCTGTACATTCCGAACAGGAATCCGATTTCTCGCCCGCCGACGCCGATATCGCCGGCCGGCACGTCGGTATCAGGGCCGATGTGGCGGAACAGCTCGCTCATGAAAGCCTGGCAGAAACGCATAACCTCGTTATCCGATTTGCCCTTGGGGTCGAAATCGGATCCACCCTTGCCGCCACCCATCGGCAGAGTGGTCAGGCTGTTCTTGAAGACCTGCTCGAAAGCCAGGAATTTGAGGATACCGAGATTGACCGTGGGATGGAAACGAAGCCCGCCTTTATACGGACCGATTGCGCTGTTCATCTCAATGCGGTAGCCGCGATTGACCTGCACCTCACCTTTATCATCCATCCAGGGGACCCTGAACAAGATTACTCTTTCCGGCTCGGCGATTCTCTCCAATATTTTGGCCTTGCGAAATACTGGATTCTTGTCGATGACCGGCATGAGTGATTCGGCCACTTCCTGAACGGCCTGGTGAAATTCCTTTTCACCGGGATTTTTGGCTATCATCTGTTCCATGAACTCTGTGACTCTGCTTGACATTAACATCTCCTTGCCACTGATGTTAAGTTTGGATTGTGCACCCGATGCAGGATACTATCCGACCCGGGCAGTAATAATGTTTATTAAGAACTATCAATTGAACATGCCCTTGTTCAATTTTTCACAAAACTGGACTGAAAATACCGGTCCAATTCGGATAGTCAAGTGAAAAAGGATGAAAAATATCGCTCGCTGAAAAATATTTTTCTGCGGGTAATTATTACCCACATTCCAAATATCTCCAAAAAAGCCGTTGAATAATAATGAATTAATTTCGGGAAATATTATGGCGACTGGGGAATTATTCCCCGCCTGGTTCTTCGAAATATCGGGCCCAGGTTCGGAGCTTTCAAGGCATTTCTGGGGCTATGTTTCCAAGATATACCTTAGTTTTGCCGATACAGGGAAGCCGCTGTGGTCAGGGAAAACAAAAAGGCCGTTTCCCGTTTAGGAAATTGGCCCTGAAATTAGGCGGGTATTATCGGGGCGAGAGGATTTGAACCTCCGACACCCTGGTCCCGAACCAGGTGCGCTACCAGGCTGCGCTACGCCCCGGACACTTCTGCGTCAAGATGGAGTACATTTGGACGACATTCTGACGCTGGCGGCTCAATAATATCAATGGCGGACGAAAAGTCAATATCAAACTTGGCTGTCTGTGTGTGCACGATATCCGAGATTCAATAAATATAATTAATTAGCGGTCTTCAGAAGATGTTATGGGCTTACTGCGATGCCCTACCCTTGCCCGTTGAAGTGGGTTGAAGATGAAAACGATAAGAGCGCGTATCGGCTTGTAAGGAGCTATTTCAAGTAGATTAATTTTATCGCCTGCGATTCATGGGGCGCTCTTGTCGCTTTGGACCCGAACCGGGCTCTGGCAAAATATATCCCACTAGATACCGTTTTGCCGGTAGCATCACGGGCGTCCCATATTATTCTCCCCTCATTTTCACCTCCTGTGAAAAAGGTTCTTATCAGTTGGCCTCTGACATCGAATATCTTTATCTCACCCCCTTTCAAGTTTGAAAAGTTTATGACGGTGGCGGAATTAAATGGATTGGGGAAGGCAAAAAGGTTAACTCTCATTGCAAGGATTACATCCAATTCCCCATCTATGGCATCCGGCTCGGGGTCGTAGCGTTTATAATATATTTCGTTTCCGCTATGCGGCGGCCTATGGTACTCCCACCACACCATGTGCAGTTTGCCCTGATCGTATGAGATCCAAGGGGTGTTGGAATTGCCCTCGGCAAAAGTCAGCCTCTCATACGGCGTCCAGGATAGACCCAGGTCGGTGGACCTGCTGAAGCAGATCTCGTAATTGATGGAGCCGTAATCCGGATCGTGGTCGCACCACGCGGCAAAGATGGAATCGCCTATCATCGCGATTGAGGGGTCGGAGGCGCGGTGGTGGGTGGTGGCGTAGCGGATTTCGCCCCAGGACTGGCCGCCGTCCGAAGTTAACCGCACGAAGACGTCCCCGGGGTAGCCCCCGCCGGAGAGGGCGTAGTCCATCCAGCCTACGGCAAAATATCCTGTCCCTTCATCGCAAGCCACGCAGGAGTGCTGGGCCACGTAAGAATCGCTGGAGGATACAAGAAATGGCTCAGTCCAGGTTGATCCCCCATCGATGCTTACTACCCCGTTTACTTCCCTGTTAAAATTGGCTGGCGGGCAATCGCCCGACCATACGATGTACAGAGAATTTGCGCATTTGGCGATCAAGAGTGGATTTGTATAGTACCAAGTGTGTCCAACTGTTATCTCTCTGCTCCAACTTTGCCCCATATCCGATGAGTAACGAAAAATGACAGGAGTGTAACCCGTCGAATCATCCCCGATGGGTCTATAGACAACATAAATAGAATCATGATTTAGAATAATCCCAAGGTCGTTGGCGGGATGATCGTGCATGGTATCTGGATATACATAACGCGGGCGCGACCAGATCACTCCGTCCGATGAGACTGTATAAGCGATATTCCCCAGGGGATTTGGCGGGTTGACGTTAGCATCAGACCATCCCACGAGGATATTGCTCCCGGAAAGCGAAAGATCAAAATTCGATCCCCTGTGCCCGTAATCGGTGAGGTTCGTCAACGAATCCCAGTTAACCCCGCCGTCTGTACTTCGCATGTAAGAGACAAAGTGTGGCCCGGCTACCTGTTGCCAGGCCACGTGAACTGTGTCGTTGCGAGCGATGACCTGAGGATGAATCTCGTAGCCGCGGTAGGTCAGGCGTATATCCTCGCTCCAGCCGGCAAGGGCTGTGGGAGCACACAAAGCAAGAGACAGAAATATAAACGCGATGAGATGGGAATCAAAGAATCGGGGGCTTTTCGGTGTCACTCAGACGTCCTTCCTTAAATCGGAGGACCAATTATACCCGCCAAGAAAGGTAATATGTGGAGTTTGGGGCTGTCAATACATATCTCCAATTCTCCTTTTAGTTTATCGTATTCCATTTTCGCTTGCGCCATTTGACATCTATGACATACTGTGATATCATATATCCATGAGTTCAAATCATAATAAACTTCGCGCCGCCGAGCTTCGAAAGCTGATCGAGCATCACAACCACCGCTATTATGTGCTCGATTCACCGGAGATATCCGATGCCGAATACGACGAGGTATTCGATGAATTGACGCGGCTTGAAAAGGAGCATCCCGAGCTTGTGACGCCCGATTCCCCAACTCAGCGAATAGGCGCTCCTCCCCTATCGAAATTCCCATCGCACAAGCATTCGATTCCCATGATGTCGCTTAACAAAGTGACCACGAGAGAGGAATTCCTGGAATTCGATAAGCGGGTACGGGGCCTTATCGGCGGTGAAGGCGGGCCGATTGAATATACGGTCGAACCCAAGTATGACGGCCTGGCAGTGGCCTTGATTTACCGCAATGGCGTTTTTGAGACCGGCGCCACGCGCGGCGATGGTATCAGCGGCGAGGAGGTCAAAGAAAATCTTAAGACAATCAAGAATATTCCGCTGAGATTGGTTGGGAAAAATCCGCCGGAGCTCCTTGAGGTTCGCGGCGAGGTCATTATCGCCAAGGCCGATTTCGAGAAATTCAACAGGCAACGCAGTGAGGCCGGCCTCGAGCTTTTCGCCAATCCGCGCAACATGGCGGCCGGGTCGCTCCGACAGTTGGATTCGGGTATCACCGCCCAGAGGCCGTTGCGATTTATCGCCTACGGCATAGGTGAAACCAGCGGGATAGAGCTGGCGGGTCATTACGAAACTATGAATCTTATCAGGGATTTAGGATTTCGAATCAGCGACCATTTGAGGAAATTCGGTAAAATTGATTCCCTGATTGACTTCTACGACAGGATTCTATCGGAGCGGGAATCGTATGTTTTCGACATCGACGGCATCGTCATCAAAGTTAATTCGTATGAGCAGCAGGCGATAGCCGGAGTCTTATCGCGCTCACCGCGCTGGGCGGTGGCCTGGAAATTCCCTGCCGTGCAAAAGACGACAGTTGTCGAGAAGATCGAGATCCAGGTAGGCCGCACCGGCACGCTAACTCCGGTCGCGCATCTGACACCCGTTCAGGTCGGCGGGGTTACTGTATCGCGGGCGACGCTTCATAATGAGCAGGAGGTGGAACGGAAAGATGTGCGCGTGGGCGATACGGTAATAGTTCAGCGCGCCGGGGATGTCATCCCAGAGATCGTGGCAGTCGTCAGCGAAAAGCGCCCCGCACATTCCAGTAGATTCGTTATGCCGGACAAATGCCCGGTTTGCGGCTCCGCCGTACAACGTGTCGAGGGTGAGGTGGCGGTGCGTTGCGTCTCGCTTTATTGCCGGGCCCAATTGGTTGAGAAAATATTCCATTTCGCCTCGCGCGGGGCTATGGATATAGAGGGCCTGGGATATAAGACGATTGAGGCTTTAGTCGAAAAGGGATTTGTAAGGGATGTTTCCGACCTCTATTTGCTGCCTACCAGGAAAGCTGAGATTCTCGAAATGGAACGGATGGGCGAAAAATCGTTCGATAACCTTGTGGCGGCGCTGGAGCGGTCGAAAAAGCGGGAGCTTCCGCGGCTTATTTTCGCCCTGGGGATTCTTGGAGTCGGCGAGACCACAGCCAGCCTTCTGGCACAGCATTTCGGTACGCTCGAACGCCTCATGAAGGCTGGTGAGGAGGAAATTTCGCAGGTGCGGGGGATCGGTCCGGTGATTGCCCGCTCAGTCTACAAATTTTTTTCTGACGAAAACAACATCGCGGTGATAAGGAAGCTTGAGAAGCTGGGGATTGAATTCCAGGAGGCCGAACATCCAAGCGATGGCCCTCTCAAGGGAAAGACTTTCGTCCTGAGCGGTACTCTGGAGGCTTTCACCCGCAGCCAGGCCCAGAAATTGATCGAGCAATTGGGCGGGCATGTGACATCATCCGTTTCGAAAAAAACCGATTTTGTCGTGGCGGGGGCCGACCCGGGGAGCAAATTCGATAAGGCCCGTACGCTCGGCGTCAAGGTCCTCGATGAGGATGGATTCAAGAAGCTGGTGGGCGGGCAATGAGCAATGCCGAAATTGCCGTCCTTTTCGAGGAATTGGCAGAGCTGATGGAACTGGCCGGCGAGAATTATTTTAAAATCCGCGCTTTCCGTCAGGCAGGCGAGACAATTCGGAGTCTAGACAGGCCATTAAGAGACATTCCGCCAGAGGAAATCGCGGAGCTTCCCGGTATAGGCAAGGCGATATCTAAAAAGATCGCCTCGGCTCTGGAAACTGGCGCCTTTGCGACTCTCGTGAAATGGGGTCAAAGCGGCTATGCCACACTCAGGCCGCTGGCCGGAATCGACGGGATGAGTATCAGGATATTGAGAGGAATGATAAAGGACTTGAATCTTCGGTCTCTCGACGATCTGAAAAAATCTCTGGACGACGGAACTTATGACGCTTATAAGAAGATAGATTCGAAAATGAAAAGCTCCATCAAAGAGCATCTTTTGGTGAATCATGGCTGAAGTTGAAAAAAAACAGCTCACCCTGCAAGCGATTACGCTTCCCGTCCTCGTTATAGCGGCCGGGACGGCATTCATGTATTACGCGGCGCCGGTGTTGATACCGATCCTGTTGGCCCTGGCCCTGGCCTACCTGCTCATTCCGCCGGTCAATTTCCTAAAGCGGAGATTCAAACTCTCTCACACCCTCGCGGTTGTGGTCATGATGGCAATTGTGGTGGGCCTGTTTGTGCTGCTCGGCTTTGTAATTATCAACGAGGCCGCCGATTTCGCCCAGTCGTTTCCGGAACTCAAAGAACAGGCGACCGACAAAATCAAGGAATGGAACTCGACTATCGGGGAATATATCGGCAAGACGCCCAGCGAGATATTCAACGCCGACAGCCTGAAAGTCGAGCCTGGCCAGGTTCGTTCAGCCGGGCAGTTCCTCCTCAAGGGGATTTCCTCGATAACCAATTTCATTGTCGGGCTGGTGCTGTTGTTTTTCCTGACTCTCTTTATCCTGCTCGATGCGGACATGTTCGCCCGCAAGCTTAAGACGATTTTCGGCCAGAGCAACGCCGAGACTACCGGCAACCTTCTTAATCAGATCGACACTCAACTTCGTGGCTTTGTGCAATCGCGCTTTTATATTCTGATTGGATATTCGGTCGTTGTAACAATCGCCTTGCTGATAATGGGCGTGCAGTACGCTTACATATGGGGCCCTTTCGCGGGATTCATGAACCTGATACCTTACATCGGCTCGGTAGCGGGTTCCATCCCCCCGATTATCGTGGCCGGAATACAATATAACTCGATACTCAAGATGGTCTGGGTTGCGGTCCTGTTCCTGGTCCTGCAGACAATCGAGGGGAACTTCATAACGCCCAGGATAACGGCCGGCTCGGTGAACCTGAATAGCCTGGCAATCATGATTTCGATTACTTATTTCGGCTGGATTTGGGGTGCGGTCGGGATGCTATTGGCGATACCTTTGACCGCCGCGATCAAGGTGATCTGTGATAATATAGAGCCCTTACGCCCGATCGGAATCATGATGGGCGGAGATAAGGAATTGGGAAAGATTCAGGAATAACGGCTGAATTGGAGGCATCTTACGACCCCAATTCGTTGCTAAATTACCATTTGACAAAACTGTGCCTATATCATAAAATCAAAATAAATATGGCTTTCAAACTGTAATAGGAGAAAGTAAATGGAAGCATTGGGAATGATAGAAACTAAGGGTCTGGTCGCGCTGATCGAGGCCTCCGACGCCATGGTCAAGGCCGCCAAAGTGACACTGGTCGGCTATGAGAAAATTGGCGGCGGATTTGTCACTGCGCTCGTGAGGGGCGACGTGGCCGCCTGTAAGGCTGCTACCGAGGCCGGGGCGGCAGCGGCCCAGAAAATCGGCGAACTGGTCAGCGTCCATGTCATCCCCAGGCCGCACAGCAATGTGCACGACATATTCCCGACACGTCTGCCGAATGAGGAAAAATAACATCCCTTGAGCCCAATCCCCGATATGAATTTTACTCTATGCCAGGGGATCGATTTGTATGCTATGATGTAGGGGCGTATTGCAATACGCCCCTACAATATGTTAAATAGCCCTATAAATTCATGACTTTTGAATTGATTGAATTTCCGGAGCAATCATTTGGCATTTCCCCCTGATGATATCGAGCGTAATGTCAGCCGCATTATGAGCGAGCTTGGCTACGACAAGCCGGCTGCGGATACTGCCGGAACGGCCATGCCCGAGACCCCAACCTCGAAGGCGCCCGGGCCTGTCCCTGCCGTGGGTACGGGGCCATCATGCCTTTTCGATACTATCGACGAGGCCGCTGAGGCGGGGCGCAAGGCCCAGAGCCAGATGCTTGATCTCGGCCTGGAGGCGCGAGGCATTATCGTCGAGTCGATGCGCAGAGCGGCGCTCAAATATGCCGAGGGGCTGGGGCAGATGGCGGTTCGGGAGACTGGTCTCGGCCGGATGCCCGACAAGAAGCTTAAGATAGACCTGGTAGCCAGGAAGACGCCCGGGCCTGAGGATATCCGCACCGAGGCCTGGAGCGGCGACCATGGCTTGACCATAACTGAGGCCGCCCCCTATGGCGTGGTTGGGGTGATAACGCCATCGACAAATCCGGCTGAGACAGTAGTAAATAATGCGATCAGTATCATCTCTGCTGGGAATGCAGCCGTATTCAATAGTCATCCGTTGGCCAAGGGCGTTTCAAACAGGACTGCCGAAATCTTAAATGATGCCATAATCTCCGCGGGCGGGCCGAGAAACCTTGTCACTTCGATAAAGGACCCTTCCAAGACGTCGGCCTCCGGCCTCATGAGGCATCGCGGCATCGACCTGCTGCTTGTGACCGGCGGAGCTGAGGTGGTGCGCCTGGCGATGACATCGGGGGCACGCGCTATCTGCGCCGGCCCCGGCAATCCAGCGGTGGTGGTCGATGAAACCGCCGATATCAAGAAAGCCGCCGGTAATATCATCTATGGGGCGAGTTTCGACAATAATGTCTTATGCACGGCCGAGAAGGAAACATTCGCGGCAGATAAGATCTACAACCAGCTTAGGGCCGAAATGGCAGGCTCCGGTGGCTACGAGCTCAAGGGCATGGAGTTGATGAAGCTCATGTCGCAGGTTGTAGTCGATGATCCTGATAAAAAGGGCGAGCGCCATCCAAAAGTGAACAAGGAATTTGTCGGAAAGGATGCTGTTACTATCGCCCATGCCGCCGGAATCAGCGTCCCCCAGGGAACGCGCCTGCTATTTTTCGAGGCTGACTGGGACCATCCCCTGGTCATGGCCGAGCAGCTTATGCCAGTTCATCCCGTTGTTCGATGCAAGGATGTCGAAGAGGCCATGGAATTGGCGATAATAGCCGAGCATCGATTCGAACACACTTTCGTCATGCATTCGACCAATATCGCCAACCTCTCACGCATGGCCCAAATGTGCAACGCCAATATTTTTGTCAAGAACGGGCCCTCGATGGCCGGGTTGGGGATGAACGCCGAGGGGTTCTGTACCATGTCGATTGCCGGGATGACCGGCGAGGGGATGACTCGCGCCAGGACATTCACGAGGCCTCGCAGATGCACCCTGGTCGATTATTTCAGGATTATTTAGCGGCTGCATATTGACCGCAGCTTCATCACCATATTGGAGGGGAACCATGGGCCAAGTTTATTTCACGTTGAAATAGAATATCATTTTTGCCGACTTCCAGATTGTTAAGCCGGGGGCATTTAGATATAATGCAACCTTCCGAGATTCCTGCCGACAAGGTGAAATGGAGTCTACGGATGACAGGAGATATGTTTTATGAACCTTTTTGGCAAGGCCGAGGTATAAATACAGATGCTGGTCCGGATGGGAACGATACCGCAAATGCGTGAATCTCTCAAGGCCAATATCGGCCATACGCCTATAATTCCGCTCGAAAAAATGTCGAGCGGATTGTCTTATACAATTTACGCCAAGGCTGAAATGCTTAATCCCGGGGGTTCCCTGAAGGACAGGCTGGCGCTGTCGCTGATCGAGTCGGCTGAAAAGGACGGCCGACTTTGCAGGGGCGGAACGGTAATCGAAGTGACATCGGGCAACACCGGGATTGCTGTCTCATGGATTTGTGCCGTCAAAGGGTACAGGGCGCTCATCGTCATGAGTGACAAGAATTCCAAAGAAAAGCAGGACATGATGAAATTGTTCGGGGCCGAATTGATTCTAACCCCGCACACGGTCAAACCGGATGACCCCAAATCAAACTATATGACCGCCGAACGGCTGGCATCGGAAGTACCCAATTCTGTTTATCTCGACCAGTATAATAATCCGGCCAACATAGATTGCCATTATCGCACCACCGGCCCCGAAATCTGGGAACAGACCGAGGGTCTTGTCGACTGCGTAATCGCCGGCGCCGGTACCGGAGGCACCATATCGGGCATAGGACGATTCCTCAAAGAGCGCAATCACAAAATCCAGATCGTAGCGGTTGATTCGGTGGGGTCGATATTCACACCATATTTCGAAACAGGCAATGTGCGGCAAGCCGAGCATTATGAGGTCGAGGGTATCGGCAGCGATAAACTGATCGGCGCCATGGATTTTGAAGTCGTTGACAAGTTTATTCCGGTGCCGGATCGGGATGCTTTCCTGACTACACGCGAACTGGCCCGCAATGAGGGGCTATTCTGCGGTGGTTCCTCGGGGGCGGTGCTATTCGCCGCCAGGAAATATCTTCGGGACAGACCGGATATCAAATTTCCTGTCGCCGTGATGGCCGATTCGGGCAATCGATACTTATCTAAACTGTACAGCGATGAGTGGATGAGGCGCATGAAATACATTTAGCGATATAATCGCCCTCAGTATATTATATGCAATCATGAAAGGAGCTTAATAAATGTCTACAACCAGAAGCTTTGTCATATTAGGAGCAGGGTTGGTATTTCTGCTGGCTGGGAAATTGCCTTTTGCAGTGGCTGAGGAAGAACAGCCACCGCCTGAGGTACCGTTTCAGCCGATTCAGAAGCTGGATATCAAGGTGAACCAAGCGTCAAAGGCCCGGATAAAATTCGAATCGGATACTTTCGATTTCGGTTCGATCCCGCGCGGCGCCACAGTTGTACATTCCTTCAGGTTTTCCAATACCGGCCAGGATACGCTGGAAATAACCAGCGTCCGCCCCACCTGCGGCTGCACCACCGCGCCCCTTTCCTCGAACAAGGTCGCCCCCGGCGGCGAGGCCACTATAAAGGCTTACTTCAATTCCAAGAATTTCAACGGCCGGTTGACCAAGTATATTTATGTCAATAGTACCGATCCGATTAACCCATATCTCAAGATTTCATTCAAGGCAACCATAAACGACCCGATTCTGCCAATCAACATGGCTCCCCTCGAGGCGGATTTCGGCTCCCTCGCTTTGGGGGCGCCGGGCAACCTGAAAGTGACTCTGACTGACACAGGAGATTCGCCCCTCGAAGTCCGGCTTATCCATGAATCGGCCCCTGAGATGGTTAAAGTGAATCCGACATCGGCGAGCCTGCAACCCAACGGCAGCGCCGATCTGACGCTTCAGCTTGCCCCACAGGACAAGGCCGGCGATCTGAAGGAATCTATGACTTTCGATATCACTGGCGGCCAGGAGGGCAGATTTACGCTGCCCTGGAAAGCCGTCATAACGGGTCAGGGGCAATGATGAAAAGGATAATCATCTTATTGGTAATTTCCCTTTTGGGCATTGTTGTTGCCGCTACGGCACAATCGGCCCCCGATCCGGGAAAACCGGATGTGATCAGTATGGATTCACTGGCAGTTAAGCCAGGTCAGAATTTTGTTATGAGCATCAAGGTTATGGCGGATGATACCACCCTCCATAGCGGTAAAAATTGGGTCGGCGTGGGAAGCTTCTGTATCCCGCTTAAATATGACTCCAAGGCCCTGAAAATTGACTCGGTCACCTTCGTGGGAATAATCGCCGAATGGGACGAACAATTCACAAATCAGAAAATAGACACCGGATTCATTTCCTTTGCAGGCATTCATAATATCGCCGGAAAAGACAACCCGGTTTTCATCAGTCCGGATAAGCCACAGGAGATAGTCAAGATTTTCGGGCGCGCACAAGAGAACGCCCAGCCGGGAACATATAGCTTCGAGGTGACGATTGATCCGATACAGAAAAATGCCTATCTCGGGTCTATAGACGGCGTGAATGGTTGGAAACCTAAATTTATACCCGGTAAGATCGTAGTGAAGTAAGCGCCCCCAGTTTGCGGTCGCAGATTTCTATTCAAAATCGATATGGTTGGTAACGATCTGACCTTCATGGGGCCGGTGGCATCGCCTACATTCCGTGTAGCTGAAATGACAGTCAGTGGCTCGTAATCGGAAATTTGGCACAGTTATCGGCTGGCGGCTCGAATTTCACCAGCGACCAGATGCGATTAATGAAAATCAATTAACTCAGGTTGCCTGTTAGTCTGGTAATAATTGGGAATCAAATGAAAAAGGCTAAATCACTCAGGCCGAAGCGCCGCATTCCGTTGCCCGGAAAAACCGAAAAAGCGTTCCGGGACAAAACGGCTTATACCAGAAAGCCCAAGCATGGGAAAATTGTCGGGGGCGAACCGTAATGGATAACGCCATAGCCGGCTAATATTCTGACTTTTGCCACTCTCCTTTTGACTTACGTCAATGCCCGGCATCACCTTCTCACATATAATCTACCCCAGGATATAAGGCCGATTTGCATTTTAGAAACCTTAAGAAAGGGAGATGATATGAATCCGATCGAAAAATTAATGGCGGAGCATCAGAATATTATTAAGGGTCTGGACCTGCTCGAGAGAGGCGCAGCCCAACTGGAAAAGGGTGATGAGGTCTCCCCCGCCTTTTTCAACAATATGGTCGATTTTATTCGCGATTATGCGGATAAATACCATCATGCCAAAGAGGAAAATATTCTCTTTGTGCGCATGAGTGAGATCGGCTTTTCCCCCGAAATGGGACCAGTGGGCGTCATGCTCAACGAACATAGCCAGGGCCGCAGCTATGTCTCCGAGCTTGCCAAAGCCATCGAAAAATACGCCGCCGGAGACAGGACGGCTATTCCGGATATAGTTAGAAATGCAAGAGGATATGCCAACCTGCTTCGCCTGCACATACATAAAGAGGACACGGTCCTATACCCGATGGCCGAAAATGCCCTCGGCGAAACCGGTATCGCCCTTATGCGCCCCGATTTCGAAGAGGTGGAACGGGAGAAGGCCGGGGTCGAGGAAAAATATATCAAATTACTTGATAGCCTGGAATGTGAAAAGTTCGGGGCTGCCTCTTGACATTGAGCGATCGGCCCCCTAATTATGACGCCATGGACAAGAAGGACATGACAATTTCCGATTTCGCCAGGTTGTGGCTTGCGCATGATGGGCTCTGGTTTCAGGCAGTCGAGAACGAATTCGGCCTGGAAGCCGCCATCAAGCTCGATAAGGCCGCCTGGGGCCAGTTTTCCCCCTTAGAGGCCAGGAGAATTCTGGATCGCCTGGGGCAAAAACCGGGAGGCGGCATCGAGCAGTTGGAGCAGGCGCTGGCCGAGCGGCTCTACGCTTTCATAAATACTCAGCGATTTGCAGAAAAAGACGAAAAGCACCTTATATTTGAGATGACCTCGTGCCGTGTGCAGGACGCGCGTCGACGCAAGAACCTGCCTCCCTTCCCGTGCAAGGAGGTGGGGATTGTGGAATATTCCACATTCGCAAAAACAATCGATCCCAGGATCAAGACAAAATGCCTGCGTTGCCCGCCGGATGACTATAACGGCGAGCATTGGTGCCGATGGGAGTTCACCCTGGATGCCGAATAACCTGCCGAAATCCAACCGATAAATTGCGCTTGACAGAAATCGAATGAATTTCATATATGCCGTTTGATTTTTAGACATCGGGGTTGGGAACCGCTGAGCCCAAACCCGCATTTTTGAAGTTGATAATCACATCGGCGCATGGACTATTGCCGGTGGAATTCAGGTCGATTGTAATATAGGAGAACCTCTTGGCATATATCATCACAAATGACTGCATAATGTGCGACGCCTGTCTTCCGGAATGCCCGGAGGATGCCATTGCGGCCGGCGATCCGGTCTATATTATTGATCGCTTCAAATGCACCGATTGCGGCGACTGCGCCGAGGTCTGCCCCACAGAGGCCTGCGTCCCAGTTGAGGACGAGGAATGATTTTGGTTTATCATCGGTAATCAATCGATATGAAGGAATTGCTTGGCCGGAGAATGATTTCTTCTCCGGTTTTTATTTGCTTTGGATTGGAATTTTCGCGATTATATCCCACCGGGTCACTATGAATATATGGTTTGGCGCATGACGACGATATTATGATTCTGGCATCGTTTTCATCATTGTATAAGGACTATTCCGGGAATCAAGCTCTGGGGGGAGCCTCGGGAGCAATCAAGAATGGCGACCGGATCGCGCTTTTGGGGATCAATGGCTCCGGCAAGACCACGCTGCTGGAGATATTGGCTGGTCAGTTGGAATACGATTCCGGTATGGTCGAGATTCCCAACGCTGTAATAAAAAGCTACCTGCCCCAGATCATAGAAGTCGGCGGTTCCGACACCCTCCTCGATTACGCAATCGGTGGCATGCACACCCTGCTTGAGATAAGAAACCGCCTCGAGGAGGTTCATCACTTGCTTTCGCAATGTCCCGAGGACCCTTTCCTGCTTCGAGAGCTGGGAAATCTGCAGCGTGTTTTCGAGGGCGCCGAGGGTTATAACATCGAGTCTCGGGCAGCCGAGGTGCTTCGCGGGTTGGGATTTCGTGATTCCGACCTTATGATGAAGGTGATTGAACTCTCCGGCGGCCAGAGAAACAGGGCCGCCCTGGCGCGAGCCCTGGTCAGCACTCCCGACTTGCTGCTGCTCGACGAGCCGACAAATCATCTCGATATATCGGGCCTGGAATACCTTGAAAACCACATGAAATCGTTCGCGGGCGGGATATTGTACGTATCGCACGACCGCGCCTTCATTCAGCAAACGGCCACGTCGATTTGGGAGATGGTGAATGGCCGGATCATTCCCTACCCGGGAAACTACGATAGCTATATTGTCGAGCGAGAGAAGCTGTTGGAGATAATGAATAAAACCTATGTCGCTCAACAGGAATTCATAGCCAAGACCCAGGATTTCATCAGGCGCAATATCGCCGGACAAAAAACAAGGCAGGCCCAGTCGCGCCGCAAGATGCTTTCCAAACTGGAGCGGGTCGAGCGACCTCCATCAGCCGGCGATACGGCCGCCATAAGGTTCTCCGGAGCGGAGAGGTCGACCCGAATTGTTGTCCAGTCGCGCCAGGCCGAGTTCGCTTACGACAGCGCTCCAATCCTGCGCGACCTCAATTTCGAGATTGAGCGGGGAGATAGAATCGGCCTGGTTGGCCCCAACGGCTCCGGCAAGACTACATTAATACATCTTATCACTGGCCGGCTCAGTCCAGCACATGGCCGAATAGAGTTAGGTAAAAGACTCACAATAGGTTATTACGACCAGTTAACCGAAAACTTGAATCCGGAATCGACGCCACTGGCCACAATCTGGGAGATAAGGCCGGAATTGAACGAGGGCCAGATCAGGTCGTACCTGGGCAAGTTTCTCTTTCGGGGCGAGGATGTTTTTCGCAGGAATGATACTTTTTCTGGCGGTGAACAGTCACGTCTGGCCTTGGCCCGGTTGATTGCCACATCGCCTAATTTCCTGGTCCTGGACGAGCCTACAAACCACCTCGATATCCAGTCACGTGAAGCGCTCGAGGATGCCCTGGCGGAATTTGATGGCACCATTCTATGCGTCTCACACGATAGATACTTTCTCGACAATTTCGCCGAGAAAATATTTGCCCTTGAAAATGGCACGGTCAGAGTCAACCTGGGCGATTTCACTGATTACCGGGAGAGGCTTCAGGCGGAAAACGAGCCACCGAAATCAGGGCCTCCGAAAGCGGAACCCAGGGTGGACCGCCCCAAAGGACACGAACGGCGTGTCAATCCCCTGAGGATCCAAAAATTGGACGACGAAATAAGCCGGGTTGAAAGAGATATCGTGGTAATCGAAGAAAACATAAAATCTGACGAGACCTCTGTCGACTGGCAGAAACTATCCAAGCTCTTGAATGAGCGAGACCAGCTATACGACCGTTTGGAACAGCTTTATGTCAGGCGCAAGGAATTGACCGGATCATGATATTATTCAAAAAAGAAAGGCTCTAAGATGAACGATCCCAGAATATCCATGCTCGCTGATGTCTTGATAAATTATTCAATCAGCTTGAAGAAGAGCCAAACGCTCATTATTTCGGCGACTCCACAGGCGACCCCTCTGATCAGGGAAATCTACAGGAAGGCTCTTCAGATAGGCGCTTTCCCGATCACTTCGATCTCATTGGACGGGATGGAAGAGGTTTATTATAAATATGCCTCCGAGGAACAGCTCAAGTACATTTCCCCGGTAAGAAGGTTCTCCTTCGAGAAAGCCGATGCCGTCATATCGATCATCTCAGGCTATAACACGAAAACCCTCGCCAATGTCGAGCCGAAAAAAATGGTAATAAACAACCGCGCCATGGCCCCGCTCTTCAAGAAATTCATGCATCGGTCCGCCACAGGCCAGGTCAGGTGGGTCGGATGCCAGTTCCCAACGCACGCCTATGCCCAGGATGCTGTCATGTCGCTTACCGAATATGAGGATTTTGTCTTTCGTGCCTGCCGTCTCGATAAAAAGGACCCGATAACCGAATGGAAGAAAATGTCGGCCTACAACGCCAGGCTGATTAAATATCTCTCCAGGAAAGACGAGATCCGTATCGTGGCCAAAGATACCGACTTGCGCTACCGCGTCGGCGGCCGCAAATGGATCAATTGTGACGGCAAGAACAATTTCCCCGACGGCGAGGTTTTCACGGCCCCAATTGAAGATTCAGCCGGCGGTCATGTCCGCTTCTCTTACCCAGCCGAATACGACGGGCGCGAAGCCGAGGATGTCCGGATCGAATTTAAGAATGGCAAGGCAGTTAAGGCCACTGCGGCCCGCGGTGAGGAGTTCCTCAACGCCATGCTCGATACCGACAAAGGCTCCCGCTACCTGGGCGAGGTTGCCATCGGCACCAACTTCGGGATCACCAAGTATACCAAGAACACCCTCTTTGATGAGAAAATCGGCGGTACCGTTCATATGGCGCTCGGCGAGTCCTATCCCGAAAGCGGCGGCAAGAATCACTCCGGCGTGCATTGGGACATGGTCTGCGACCTCCGCGCAGGCGGCGCGCTTTACGCTGATGGCGAAATGTTCATGAAGAATGGAAAGTTTCTTAAATAGCTTTTCGGTGTGGCATCGGGCACCATAACTATACAATCTTAAAAAACCGGGGTTCCTTTCGGCATCCCGGCAAAATAAATATCTATATTCTTACACTTTCCATTTCCATTTGGTGCCTGCGGGAGTGTCCTCGAGGATAATTCCTTCAGCGAGCAGGTCGGCGCGGATCTTATCCGCGGTCTTAAAATCGCGGGCCCTTTTGGCCGTATTCCGCTCCTTGATCAAAGTATCAATCCGCTCGTCGATACCCGCCTCCTTCACATAAACCACGCCAAGCACGCTGTCGAATCGTCGCAAGGTGCCGATTACCGCCTCCTTGTCGGCCTCCGCCAGACCCTGCTCGGCGACAACGGCGTTAACCTCACGCACGAAGTCGAACACTGCCGCCAACGCCTGCGACATATTCAGGTCATCGTCAAGACCGGCCTCGAATCCCTCGACCGCTCTGGTGACAGCCCACTTGGCCGTATCTGATTCCGAACCCGGCCTGGCATCCTCGACATTGGTGCGGAAATCGCGAAGCCGCGTTATTGCTTTCTTGGCCGCTTCCAACGCCTCCGCTGTGAAATTGAGCTGCTGACGATAATGGGTCGCCATGAGGAGGTAGCGGATAGCGATCGGGTTGTGTCCCATTTCGACCAGGTCCTTGACCGTGTAGTAATTTCCCTCCGATTTCGACATCTTTCTGCTCTCGACAATCAGGTGGGCGTTGTGCAGCCAGTAATTGACGAACTTCTTCCCCGTGACACCCTCCGATTGTGCGATCTCGTTCTCGTGGTGCGGAAAAATATTATCGACTCCGCCGGTATGTATGTCGAACTGTTCCCCGAGATATTTGATCGACATGGCCGAGCACTCGATATGCCAGCCTGGACGTCCCTTACCCAGAGGCGTTTCCCAAAATACATTGCCGTCGCGCTCAGTCCAACCCTTCCAGAGCGCGAAATCGGAGACCGATTCCTTCTCGTACTCATCAGAGTCGACCCTGGCGCCGGCCTTGAGGCCTGCCATGTCCATGTGTGAAAGCGCGCCGTAGCGCGGAAACGTGGAAATTTCATAATAAATGGATCCCGCCGATCCATAGGCATGCCCGCGCTCAATTAACTTCTGGATGAAATCAACCATCTCGGGGATATGCTCTGTCGCCGCCGGATAGAATTCGGCGCGCTCGATATTAAGCCGGTCAAGGTCGCCAAAGAACATATCGATAAACTTCCTGGTATGCTCCTGGAGCGTGATGCCGGCCTCCTGGGAATCCCTGATTGTCTTGTCGTCGATATCGGTCAGGTTCATCACCTGCGTAACGCGATACCCTTTGTATTTCAGGTAGCGCCGAAGTATGTCCTCAAATATGTAGGCCCGAAAATTGCCAATATGCGCCGGGCCATACACGGTAGGGCCGCAGGTATACATGCGTACGTAACCCGATTCAATTGGTTTGAACTCCTCGAGCCTCCTGCTCATGGTATTGAAAAATCGAAGCGCCATCATCTCACCTTTTCAGTTTTCATCGTATATATGGGACCCAAAATCAGGTTTTTAGGAGTGCAGGGCCTATTTCCGGGTCAGCGACTCCACCGTTTTCATATCGAGCTTCTTGATAACCTTAACCAGGAGCTTGACGAGATTCTCAAAATCGCCTTTATGCAGGATAGCCGTATGGCTATGGATATATCGCGTGGCCGCCCCAACGTAAAGGGTCGGCACACCGGCCCGGCTCATGTGGATTCTGCCGCCGTCGGTGCCGCCGCGCTCCAGCGCCGCGAAATGGAAAGGAATCTTGTTGGCCTCGGCAGTCTCCACCACCAAATTGCGAAGCTTCATGTTGGGAATCATCGAGCCATCCATGACAGTGATCGATGGGCCCGAACCAAGCTTGCCGAACGTAGCCTTATGGTCGGGACTGTCGGCCGATAGCGACACGTCCGGAACGATGGCAACATCGGGGTCGATCACGTGGGCGGCGGTTCCGGCCCCGCGGAGGCCGACTTCCTCCTGCACCGTGCCAACAGCATAGATGGTATTTGGGTGGGGCACCCCGGCGAATTCATTGAACACCGCCACGGCCACGGCCGCGCCAAAACGATTGTCGAAAGCCTTGTTCATGTAAAGGTCGGGATTGCCCATGACCTGGAATTTGGAATCCGGAACTATCGGATCGCCCGGCCTGACTCCCAGCGATTTAACGTCGAAACCCTCACACACGCCGACATCTATGAACATGTCCTTCAATTCAAGGACTTTTTTTCTCTCCTCATCGGTAAGAATGTGCGGCGGCTTCGACCCGATTATGCCGGGCACATCACCCTTTTTCGTCTTTATTATTACGCGCTGCGCCAGCGCCACGTGCCCCCACCAGCCGCCTACCGGGAGAAATCTGATGAACCCCTCGGGCGTGATTTCTTTGACCATGAATCCGATCTCATCTATATGCCCGGCGATCATAATGCGCGGTTTATCCGATTTTCCCTTTCTCTTTGCGATCAGGCTACCGAGTTTGTCGTATGAGACCTCGTCCGGCTTGACCAGATGCTTGCGCATCACATTAATGGCTTCATCCTCGAAACCGGAAATGCCGTGAGCATCGGTCAACTCCTGCAACAGCTTTTGATATTTGTCCACCATTTCCTCCATCAGCCCAGGACTATGTCCTCAAGCTCCCTTAGATTCATTATCGTATCAAACGGCGTTATGGGCGCCGCATAATCTCTACCTTCCACACGCTTAAGCACCCCCCTGATGCCAACCGCCTGTGGCCCGCCGACATCCTCGACTAATCTATCTCCTACGAAAATTGTACGCCTTGGTTGGGAATTCGCCAATTCCAGAGCCTTGAAATATATCTCCTTTTTCGGCTTCCGAAATCCAAATTCCGACGAAAATATTGTGAAATCGAAAAAGTCGAAAATGCCGAATCGCTTCATCTCCCGCCTGTGATACTCGGCCGGGAAGATTGTATTCGACACCAAGCCGATCTTTAACCCAACGCCTCCAAATTTTTTCAGAATTTCTTCCGCCCCGGGGAGGAGCGTAATTTGAGCCGTGATCGGTTGGTAGTAGGCATCGATGAATCTACCGGCGAGTCCATCCAGGCTGTTAATCCCTAAATTCGCCAGAATAGAATTGGTGACAGCGACCAAATCGATTTCCGACAGGTCCTCATTGTGACTCACCGCCATTTGATCTATAGCATAATGGAAATTGTCCCAAAGGCGCTCGGGAGTTAATTCAACCGGAGCGATATCTTTGAGGATCGGGTAGGCGTTGGCACAACCCAGCCTTCCAAGCTCGTCCCATGTGCTGTTGTCATAATTGATGAGTGTGCTTCCCAGATCAAACAGGACCGTATCGTAATTCATGATACCTTTCTGCATCGCTTCAGGGCGCTAAGCGCGATCCTTTCCAGTAGCTGTGGAAACTCGATTCCCATCGCCTTCGCCGCCTTCGGCACAAGCGAGGTCGCGGTCATGCCCGGAAGCGTATTAACCTCCAGGCAGAAGAATTTTCCCTCGGGCGACATGCGGAAATCAACGCGGGCATACCCGTCACACTTCAGGGCTTTGAATGCCGCCAGCCCAAGCTCCTGGACGCGTCGCGTCTCTTCCTGGGCCAATGGAGCCGGACAGAGATAATCTGTCGTGCCGGCCGTATATTTGTGATGGTAATCGTAGAAGCCGTCGTGCGGCCTCATCTCGACCACCGGTAGGGGCTGGTCGTCGAGAACGGCCACCGTCAACTCGCGGCCAGAGATGAATTTCTCGAAAAGGAGTGTATTGGAATATTCTGTCGCTCTCTGAACAATCTGAAACAGCGTCTCCGGTTCAAATGAAATATCCAATCCCACCGAAGAGCCCTGGTCGTTGGGCTTAACCACCACCGGGAACCCGACCGTTTCTCGAACATGCCCGATCAGCGTCTGCGCGTCTTTTATCTCGCTAGATTCCAGGACGAAATAATCCGGCGTTGGTATACCGCTGGCGATGAATATCTTCTTCGCAACATGCTTGTCCATGGCCAGAGATGAGGCCAGAACACCAGAGCCAGTATATGGTATACCCAGAATGTCGAGCACCGCCTGAATAGTGCCGTTCTCGCCCATGCCCCCGTGTAACGCTATGAATACGAGATCGACCTCCCTGATATCGGGCGAACTCACCGTCTGAATCGCGGTCTCCGCCGTGATCCGAGACAGTTCCTTAGCCGTCGGAGGCTCCGGCTTTATTCCAGCGATCTCAGCTCTCTTCTGGGCTGAAAGCTGCCCCGGTCCCAGAGCCGAGTCGATCCCAATCGCCTCGTGTCCGGCCGCGCGCAAACCCTGAATGATACCGGCACCCGACGATAGAGATACATCGCGTTCGGCGGAGTTGCCGCCCATCAGGACTGCGATTTTGAGTTTTTTCTTTTGATCCAAATTGCCCTTGCTATCCATTGAACCAAAATGAGCCCTGCGCATGCAAGCAGGACGACATTATAGCTTTTTATAACATCGACTATCATCCGCCAGTTTGATTTCGAATAAATCATCAAACCGAGAAGCATGCCGTTCCAGAGGACGAGACTGATAAATGTCAGTATCGTCATCCGGTAAAAATTAAAATCGACGATTCCGGCGGCGACGGCAATGGCCGACCTGATCCCGGGCAGGAAACGCGATATCAAAATCAGGAAATCGCCGTGTCGGGCGTAGAGCATCTCGGCCCGGCCAAGATTTCCCTTAATCAGGTATCTTCCGCTGCCGGTTTCGAAGAATCTGCGCCCGCCTTTCTTGCCAATACCATAAAGCGCTATCGCCCCGATAGTGCCGCCCAGGATGACCGCGATCATCACACCAATATAATCGATACTACCCTGACCCGCAACATAGGCTCCGGCCAGCATGATAGCGTCACCGGGAAATGGCGGGAAGATGTTTTCCATGAATGCGCTCGCCATGAGGATGGCATAAATCAACAATGCGTTTTGCGAACGGACGAACTCGAGTATCTGGTCGAAATTCATTTGCTCAGCAGCACGACAGAAAAAGCCGCTATCCCCTCTCCCCGACCGACAAACCCAATGTTCTCGTTTGTAGTCGCTTTTATCGATACACAGCCGGGCTCGATATCGAGAGCGCCGGCCAGGGTCGACCGCATCCGGCCGATATACGGCGCCAGTTTCGGCTTCTCCGCGATTACGCTGATATCGATATTGGCGATCGAATATCCTCGATCCGAAACCATCCGCTTTACCCGCTTGAGAAGCTCGATCGAATCGGCTCCCATATAAGCTGGATCGTCGGTCGGGAAATGCTGACCGATATCGCCCATCGCCAGCGCTCCCAGAAGTGCATCCATGGCGGCATGGCAGATGACATCAGCGTCGGAATGCCCGTCAAGCCCAAGATGAAAATCTATGGGCACTCCACCCAGAACCAGTTTCCGTCCTTCCATAAACCGGTGGATATCGTATCCATGGCCGATTCTAAAATTCATGCCAATCCTTTCAGGATTTCCTCGGCCAAAATGAAATCGGCTCGAGCTGTAATTTTAATATTATTATAACTTCCATGGACAATCGCCACCGGTCCGCAATATTGTTCGTAAAGCTCAGCATCATCCGTGGCCTCGTTTTGCGCGGCCTCGGCCCTCTGGTGCGCCTGAAGAATTCTCTCGAAACGAAAGACCTGCGGCGTCTGGGCTATCCACAGGGTATCCCGTTTCAGCGTCTGCGTAATTATGCCATTTTCGGCCATCTTGATGCTTTCCTTGGCAGGGACCGCCAGAATCGCTGCGCCCGTATCCGAAGCCCGCGCCATCAATTGCCTGAAAAGATCCTGCGCCACGAATGGTCGGGCGGCATCATGTACGACTGCCAAATCTATCCCGTCAGGGCAGGCCGACAGGCCGGCCAATACCGATTCCTGCCTGGTCTCTCCCCCAGCGGTGATCTTTCTGATTTTTCTTAAGCCCCATTCATCGACGATGGCCTGAGAGGCATAGGCCAAATATTCCTCGGCGACCACCAGCACAATCTCGTCCACCAGTTCGCTCTTTTCGAAAAATTCGAGCGAGTGAACCACCAGCGGCTTGCGGCTCAGCGGCTGAAACTGCTTTGGTATCCCGCCGCCGATACGACTCCCGGAGCCGGCCGCAACGACAATCGCTATGTTTCTCGATAACTTCATAATATCAACATGGCATCGCCATAACTGTAAAAGCGATAGCCCAATGCAATCGCTTCCCCGTAAGCCGCCAGAATCCTCTCCCTCCCCGCAAATGCCGAAACCAGTAAAAGCAATGTCGACTTCGGCAGGTGAAAATTGGTCAGGAGGCCATTAATGCACCTAAAATCATAAGGCGGTGAAATGAAAAGAGACGTCTCCTTCCAACCACAGGCCATGACCTGTCCGTCCGCGCAGCAGGCTGATTCGAGCGCCCTGACAGTTGTCGTGCCTACTGCAACGACCCGCCGACTTTCCCGCTTTGCCAAATTTACGGCATCAGCGGCCTCTTTGGGAATGAAAAATTTCTCCTCATGCATTTTATGCTGACTGATATCTGACCGGGTAATAGGCCGGAAAGTACCCAGGCCGGGGTGAAGAGTCAGTTTGACCATCTCGATACCAGCATCCCTTATGCGCGCCAGAATTGACTCGGTAAAATGGAAACCAGCCGTCGGCGCCGCCACCGCCCCCACATTGCGAGCATAGATTGTCTGGTAGTGGCTCTTGTCCTCCTCTTCAGCTTCCCTATCGATATAAGGCGGCAATGGAACCTTGCCATATTGCCAGACTAGCGATAACAAATCGCCATCCGATTCAATCTTGACGACACGCCCGCCGCTATCGGTCCTTGCGCCCAAACGGGCTAGTGCTCTCCCCGAGAATAAGTCCACCTCTGTTCCCGGCGGAAGTCTTCTTCCCGGTCGTACCAACGCCTCCCAGGTTCCATCGGCGATCTCCTGTAAAAGGAAAATCTCCACCTTACCGCCGGTGCCCTTCTTGTTTCCAATCAGCCTGGCTGGGAAGACCTTCGACTCGTTCAGCACCAGGAGATCGCCAGGCGACAGGAAACCGGGAAAATCCGTAAACTGCAAATGCCTCGGCTGCCCCTGCAAGCGCGGCAGATAGAAAAGCTTCGAGGCATCCCGCGGCTCCGACGGGTAAAGCGCCACCCTGCCCTCAGGCAGGTAATAATCATAATCTCGTATATCGAGGCTCATTTCCTTAGAAAGTTAACAATGAAAAATATGGCGGAAAAGAGCAAGCTGAGCAATATCGATGTTGCCAGCGGAAAATAGAATGTGAAGTTCCTGCGCTTGAGAACCACGTCACCGGGTAGTCTCCCCAGAAATGGGATTTTATCGAAAAACAGAAAAGCCACGCCGAGCGCGACGATGGCTATTCCCAAAATAATCAAGATTTTGCCAAAGGATGCAAAGCTCATAGGAATTCCTGCTGCCGACCTCCCTTGAGCTTGAACCCCATATGCCTGAGCGCCGGCTCTCCCACAAGGCGCCCCTTCGAGGTGCGTTTCAGGAAACCGATTTTCAAGAGATACGGCTCGACCATCTCCTCGAGCGTGTCCGATTCTTCGTTTAGTGTGGCTGCGATCGATTCGATCCCAACCGGTCCGCCATTATAAAAATCAACCATCATCTTGATAAGCCGGCGGTCGAGCGCATCCAGGCCGACGGAGTCAACTCCTTCCAATTCCAGGGCGTCTTGCACAGCCGCGACATCGATCTGGTCTTGGCCCTTTACCTGGGCATAATCTCTAACCCGGCGCAGAAGCCTATTGGCGACTCGAGGCGTCCCACGGCTGCGGCGGGCGATTTCGGAAGCGGCCTCCTCGGCGATGCCGACCATTAGGATGCCTGCCGAACGTTTCACTATCCGGGCCAACTCCTCCGATGGATAAAAATCAAGGTGGTGAATAATGCCGAATCGATCTCTCAAAGGCGCTGAGATAAGCCCGGCCCGAGTGGTTGCCCCCACCAGGGTGAACGTCTTAAGCGGCACGTTTATGACTCGCGCAAACGCCCCCTTGTCGACCACAAAATCGACCTTGAAATCCTCCATGGCCGGATAGATAAATTCCTCCACCGCCGGAGCCAGGCGATGAATCTCATCGATAAGCAGCACGTCGCCCTGCTCGAGGTTGGTCAGGATCCCCATGAGATCGCCGGTGCGCTGAAGCGTGGGGCCGGAGGAAACTACCAGCTTAGTGCCCATTTCATGCGCCAGTATATGCGCCAGAGTGGTCTTGCCCAATCCGGGCGGGCCATATAAGAGAACATGCTCGTGGGACTCGCCGCGCTGTAGCGCCGCTCGAATCGAGACCGACAGCTTCTCGGTCATTTTCCGCTGCCCGACATAATCGATAAGACGCTGGGGCCGCAGGCTGGCTATATATATTTCTTCTTCTTCCGAGACCTTGCCCGGAGTGACAATTCTTTCCCTCATCCTTCGGTACCAGCCGTGCTTTGCTTAAAGATTTGGTTCAAGAGGTCCTCGGAAGACTTGAAACGTCTCCCGGTTGCGATAGCTCTATCGAGCATGACTTGAGCCTCGGACCGGCGATATTGCAGCTGCAGAAGAATCATCATGACCTCGTCGGCGAAATCAGGTTTCTTTTCGGCGGCGGCCAGCGGCTCCCTCTCCTTGGCGAGCGCAAACCTGGCGGTTTTGCCCTTGAGTTCGGCGACAATTTTCTCCGCCAGCCGGGGGCCTATGCCCGGGAGTCTCTGCAAGATGGCGGTGTTGTCGGTTTCTATGGCCCTTGCGATTTCGCTTATCGGAAGCACCAGAGACTTGAGGGCCTTTTTGATTCCAAGGCCGGGCACCGACGTGAAAATGGCGAAGAATTCCTTGTCGATGGCATCGGCGAAACCTACCAGCCTGGGGTATTGGTTGCCGATCTGCGCCGCCTCGATATAATCCAGGATATAAAAAGTGACTTCCGTGCCGGGGGTCATGTTGCTGCCAAGCGATTCCGCCAGCGCCGATGGCAGCATTATTTCGTAATATATGCCGCCCAGGTTCACAATAGCCGCAGAATCGGAAATATGATCGAGGATCCCCTTTATTTTCGATATCATCTCAAACCTTCAATATGGCAGAGAGCCACGGCAATTGCGTCGGCGACATCGAATGGCTCTGGCGCCTTTTCCAGCTTCATAATGGCCTTAATGCTCCGCTGAACCTGAATCTTCGAGGCCCTCCCATTTCCCGTTATCGATTTTTTTATTCTCGTCGATGCGTAGCATGCGACAGGGATATTCTTTTCCGCCGCGGCCAGAAATGCAATCCCTCGAGCGTGCCCCATGATCACAGCGGTTTGCGGATGACTGTAATGAGAATACACATTTTCGATCACCATCATATCGGGTCCGAATTCGGATATGATATCTTCAAGCCCCTTGTAAATCGTGTTCAATCGAGGCCCCAAGCTATCTGTCTCTCTGGTTGTCAAGACGCCGGCTTCCCTCAGCCGGGAATCCTTGCCATTATGCTCCAAAACGGCGTATCCGGTGCGATTAAGCCCCGGATCTATGCCCAGGACAATCAACGTCACCCTTCCGATAGCTTCATCATGACCGATTCATCGATATCGAAGTTGGCAAACACCTTCTGGACATCATCGTGATCTTCAAGGTCTTCATAGAGCTTCAGCATGTGCTCGGCGTTTCTTCCATCGATCTTGATGGTGGTCTGAGGTTTCATGGTTATTTCGGCCTGAGCGAATTTTACATTGGCTTTTTCCAGCGCCGTTCGTACCGAGTCGAAATCGGCATATTCCGTAAAGATTTCGTATATCTCTCCGCCCGCTATGAAATCCGATGCGCCGGCATCAAGAGCCTTCTCCATCAGCTCGTCCTCGTCGATCGTGCCTTTTTCGACCAAGATATATCCCTTGCGGTCGAACATCCAACCCACACAGCCGACCTCTCCCAGGGAACCATTATGTTTTGTGAAGATATGGCGAATTTCCGCAACCGTGCGATTTTTATTATCGGTGAGAGTCTCAACCAGAATTGCCACGCCGCCAGGGCCGTAACCCTCGTAGGATTGCTGCTCATAGTGGGTTCCCTCGAGCTCCCCGGTGCCCTTGAGAATTCCGCGCTTGATATTATCGGCCGGCATATTGGCGGCCTTGGCGGCGATCACGGCGGTCCTCAGCCGGACATTCGATTCCATGTCCCCACCTCCCTCGCGGGCCGCGACAGTGATTTCACGGATCAGTTTCGTGAACATCTTGCCTCGTTCCGCGTCCAATTTGCCTTTTTTCCGCTTAATTGTCGCCCATTTGGAATGGCCAGACATGGCGCCTCCTCTCAAGACCCTGAGCCCTGCCGAAGGGTCCTCTAATTAATCATCATCATTCACATTTTTCATCAAATTAACACAAGGATAGTCACTTAGCAATATGTTTTATAATTGGCTCGAATACCCAGCGGCATCGGTCCGTCGATTATCTCACCATGAGCTTTCTTTGCCAAAATCCCGATTACCGTACCCCGGCGGCGTTCAAATAGTCTATCGCCGGCCCAACGCTCTTGAGATCGCAATTCCCGGATAGCTCCAGGACCAGGATCGTATCGCTCTCGATGTAGGGCAGCAGATATGCAAAATTGATATTGCCTTCCGGGCCGGGCGCCTGATGGTCATACCAGAGCTTGATATCATGCAGATGGACACCTATCAGCCGTCCCTGGAAGGCCTCCAAATTCTCCGTCTCCGTCCCCAGGCCGCAATAGGTTAGATGGGCGGCATGCCCGCAGTCATGCCAATATCCCAGGCCGGAACCGGAGAACTCTTGCATGATTATGCCAAGCTCCTGGAAATTGGGAAATTGCCCGTAAAAATAGCGATTTTCGACTCCCAATCGTATTTTCCTGTCGTCCGCAAACGACACCAACTTATCCAGACTCAGGAGCATGGAATCAAGATATGCCCTGGGAAGTCTACCCCGGGCCTTTTTCAAATCGCTTTTCAGGCTTTCTACATCATCGGTAATATTCTCGGAGTGCACGGCCTTTCGAAATTTATTTTGTATCGGATCAAAGTCCGTGTCGCGGGGCTGGCCCATGTGGAGGATGACTGCCTTTGCCCCAAGATCGGAGGCGCGCAGGATCGTGTCGCGAGTCAATTCGATAGCTTTCCCGCGAAACGACTCATCGGGATCGCTGAGTAAGAAGGCGCGTTCGCCCTCGGGAGGCTCAGGCACGAAATTATGCAGGCTGGAAATGTAAATTCCTCGCCGGTTACAGGCGTTTTCTATATCTCGCACCTGCTCCGGTCGAAGAGTGAAATTCAGCTCGATCTGGGAAAAACCCATTTCCGCCGCCCTGGAAACGATCTCATCTCCCGGCAGGCTGCAAAGCAGGCTTGTGGAAAGTCCAATCATATTAAAAACATGGGCCCCGATATGCGATCGGGACCCGAATTTTTAGAATATTATCTCCAATTAATCCTTTTCCTCTTCCTTGGCCTTTTTGGCTTCCTCCACCACCTTGGCAGCTATCTCACGAGGCACTTCCTCGTAATGCGAGAAATCCATCGAATGATGCCCTCGCCCCTGAGTCAGCGAACGCAGCGAAGTGGAGTATTTATAAAGCTCGGCAAGCGGTACCTGGGCTTTGATGCGCTGCATATATCCATCGCGTTCCATCCCCAAAATTCGGCCGCGCCGCGACGATATGTCGCCCATGACATCACCCATATACTCCTCCGGTACCAGGACATCGATAATGTAGATTGGTTCGAGAAGATACGGATCCGCCTTCTGGAAACAGTTTTTGAAGCCCATTGAACCGGCGATCTTGAACGCCATATCCGAAGAGTCGACGGTGTGGAATGAACCATCGAATACCGTCACCCTGATATCGACCACTCGGTTTCCCGAAAGGCCGCCGTTGTCCAACGCCTCGGTCACGCCTTTTTCCACTGATGGAATAAACTTGCCGGGAATGGCGCCACCCACGATGGCATCGACAAATTCGAAGCCGCCGCCTCTGGGGAGCGGCTCCAGCTTCAACCAGCAATCACCGTATTGGCCACGCCCTCCGGTCTGCTTCTTGTATTTGCCCTGGGACTCGACCTTGGTCCTGACAGTCTCGCGATACGGTATTCTGGGTTTATCGAGCTCGACATCGACTCCAAACTCGCGTTTCAGGCGCGAGGTAGTCACCTCCAGATGAAGCTCGCCCTGGCCGGAGACAATGGTCTGCTTGAGATCCGAATTTACCTCCACCCTGAACGATGGGTCAACTTCACGAAGCCGCGATAGACCGGTGGCGATCTTCTCTTCGTCCCCTTTGGCCTTGGCTTTGATCGCCATGCTGATAACCGGGTTGGGCACCGGCGCCGGCCGATACATGATCGGCGCCTTCTTATCAGCGAGCGTATGTCCGGTATGCGTGTTTTTGAGCTTGACCAACGCCCCGATATCCCCTGCCGAGGCGTAACTTGTCTCCTTCCGCTCCTTGCCGTTCATTAGAAAAATCTGGCCGATTCTCTCGGAGGAATTGATATTGGTATTAAGCAGATCATCACCGGCCGCGACCTTGCCGGAAAAAACCTTGAAAAACGATAGCTCACCCACATGTGGCTCGGATACGGTCTTGAACACATAGAGCGATGTCGGTTCATTAAGTGAGATTTTCCTGGATATCTTGTTTTCGGTTCCGGGCAGGTAACCCTCAATCTCGCCTTTGTAATCCGGGGCCGGAAGAAATGCCGCCGCGAAATCAAGCATCGCCTGTATGCCGGCCGTCTCTACCGCGGCGCCGGCAAAAATCGGGTAGACCTTGCCTTCGGCAATACCTTTGGCCAGCCCCTGCCTTAATTCATCTGGAGTCAACTCGCCCGATTCGAAGAATTTTTCGAGCAGGGCGTCATCGGCCTCGGCAGCGGCCTCAACCAGCTTCTCGTGATACGACTCGGCAATCCCCTTCATGTCATCAGGGATAGCCGCCTCTTTGGCATTGCCCGATTTGTCATGTGAATACGCCTTCATCGCCAGGATGTTGATAATGCCTTTGAACGTGAGGCCGCCGCCTATGGCAATAGTCACTGGCACGGCGCGGTTGCTGAATGCATCTTGTACCTGGCTGACAGCTTTTTCGAAATTGGCATGCTCTTTATCCATGCGATTAATGAAAAAACCGCGGGGCAGATTTAAGCGAGAACAGATCCTCCATGCCGTATCGGTGCCGACCTCGACCCCGGCCACACCGTTCACGACATTGAGCGCGAAATCGGCAACACTAAGTCCGCCCTCGACCTCGCCAATGAAATCGGCGTAGCCGGGCATATCTATGATATTGATTTTGTTATTGTGCCATTCCAAATGAGCGATTGCGAGGCTGATTGATATTTTGCGATTCCTCTCGTCCTCGGTATAGTCGGTAACTGTCGAGCCTTCATCTACTGAACCCATGCGGGAGATGGATTTGGCCGCAAACAACATGGCCTCCACAAGAGATGTCTTTCCGGTGCTGCCATGACCCATCACGCCGATATTACGAATCTTATCAATCGTGTATTCCTTCATTACGCCTCCATTATATTTTCAAAACAGACGAATAAATTAAACGTCGTCCCCCTTAAAGTCAATATCAAAAACGGGCAAATATAGTCCCGTTCGAGGCTTATGCAGGTTGTTACCCATAAGGTTTTGGCTCGGATGGCCTATCCCGGCGGCCAGGAAAACCATCGCCCGCCCATGATATGGACATGAAGATGATCAACCGATTGCCCGGCATGGCGTCTGCAATTAATGACTGCGCGAAATCCGTTCTTGTCGAGCCCCTTTTTTCTGGCCTCCTGAACTCCGATATGAATCAGGTTTCCAAGCGTCTCCCTATCAGCATCGAGAATGGTCTCTATGTGCCGCTTGGGGATTACCAGGAAATGCGCCGGCGCCTGCGGATGAATATCCTCGAATGCCAGGTAATCTGTGTCCTCATAGATAACCTGTGCCCGATGGGGGTCGTCGATGATGGCACAGAAGATGCAATTGGTCATAACTTCCCTATGGTATATTGTAGGTCGGGTTTATGAAGTCCATTTGGACGGCGAAACCCGACATTGGTTTATAAATCCCCCAATAAGCTCAGCACTAATGCCGGGAAAATTACCCCCGCTGTTTCGGTCCTCAACCGCCTTGGGCCGAACGAAACCGGCAGGAACCCCGCGTTAATAGCAGCCATGGTTTCCTCGTCGGTAAGGCCGCTTTCCGGACCGACCAGGAGCAGGATTTTTTTGACATTGGGAGAGCCTGCAATCTGATCCCCAAGCGGTCGAGCCTTTGGGTCGATCGCCGCCACCATTGCCATGTCATATTGATTGCGCAGGCGCAGAACTTCAGCAAATGGCATCAGCGGCTCAATCGATGGTATCAGCGAACGCTTGCATTGCTTGGCCGCGGCCCGCGCCACTCGCTCCAAGCGGATTATCTTTCGCGCGGTGCCCGGCTCCTCGACCATGTGGCCGTATGCTTTTTCGGAGTAATAAAAGCAAAATGATACAACTCCAACCTCTGTTCCCCGTTCGATAATATCATCCATCTTATTGGGGCGGCATATCCCCTGGGCCAGCATGATCTGCGCAAACGGCTCGTTTTCCAGGCGCGTGATCGATGATATCATGGCCCTGATTGATTTGCTGTCGATAGCCTGTATTACCGACCGGTATTTTCGCCCGGTACCGTCTATGGCGAAAAATACGTCGCCAACTTTGGCCCGAAGCACATGCGAAAGATGCTTGGCCTCATCTCCCCGAAGCGTCAGCTCGTCACTTCGCACGTCCTCCGGCTCCACGATAAAATTAGTAACCGTTATCTCGATACACGCCTCGATACTTTAGATGAATAGGGGCAATCCCTCTTCGGGATTAGCTAAGTTTCATTCCAAAGAAATTGTATCATGGGATGATATGAATTGCAAGCCGGGAATATTGCGCCGAACCCCTCATTCGATTCAATGGACCATAGACTCCCTTTCAAATAATGCACCATGCTACTCCAGCCTTGACTTCGCAGATGGAATTGCATAAATAACGGCAGTGTTATTTATAATGACACCGATTACCAAGACAAAGGAGGTTGTAGTGAAAAGAATAATAATTGGCATGATTGCCGTCGCTATGGCGATGAGCATGACATCAATTTCATACGGACATGCGTCATATACCGGCTACTCCGGGGCCCCAGGAAGCCGTGGTCGGTGTGCGTCATCCTGCCACGGCACCAGTGGCGGCGCCATTCAGATCAGCGGGTTCCCCGATCAATACGTGCCTGGGCAGGCTTATACAATTGCCATTTCGCATAGCGGCGGCAACACCGTCAGGCAGTTCAATGGCAGCTGCCGAATTGGGAGCGGTTCGCAGAACGCGGGTGTCATCACGGCGGGTACCCTGACAGCCGTTTATACCGCCACGGGCGAGACAAACGGCGTTCATTTGTCGGCGACAAACCAGAACGCTGGCGATTTCATTTGGACAGCTCCGCCGTCCGGCACTGGAAATGTGACCCTCTATATCGCCGGTTTGCAGGGCGGTCTGAGCGGGCAAAATACAGAGATCATGCTGACAGCCTCCGAGGTGGTTACGGGGGTCGATGAGTCAGGCCCGCTTCCCGAGACGCCTCTACTGCTGGCCAATTACCCGAATCCATTCAATGCGTCAACCCGCATCAGATTCACGACACCAGTCACGGGGACGGTTAGCCTGAATATTTATGACCTTCTTGGCCACAGGATCGTCACGCTCTCGGAGCAAAATATCGGACCTGGAGAGCATTCTGTCACATGGGAGGCATCGCAATATCCGAGCGGGATTTATATCTGTGAGCTAAGCCTTAATGGCGCAGTTACCAGACGTGGCATCACGCTATTGAAATAGCGGTTCAGCAGGCGCTTTGAGTTATCATACACCCAGGGTCTGCCTGAGCTTCTCGAAAAACGACTTGTCGGTCTTAGGCGGCTTCTCGCCCCGTGTCTTGGCCAGCTTGCCGAATAGCTCTCTTTCCTCGGCAGACAGATCAGAAGGTGTCCAAACCACCACGCGCACCAGCTCATCACCGCGGCCGTAGCCATTAAGATGCGGGATCCCTTTGTTTCGAAGCAAGAACACCTTTCCCGATTGCGTTCCCGCCGGAATTTTCAGCGACGTCCTGCCGTCGAGAGTTGGAACCTCAATTTCAGCTCCCAGGGCCGCCTGCGAAAACGACAGTGGCACCTCGACAATGATATCATCGTGCCGACGGGTGAAATGGTCATGTTCAGCCTCGTTAATGACCACAATCAGGTCGCCGGCCGAGGCCCCACGAGGTCCGATGTCCCCTTGCCCACGCACGGTCAGGTAATTTCCTCCAGAGACACCGGCAGGTATCTTAACATCGACTGTCGAAAGGCCCTTAATCGTTCCTCTGCCACCACACTCGTGGCATTTCTTTTCGATTATCTGACCCTCGCCGCCACAGGTATTGCAGACATGCACGCTGACAAACTGCCCGAATAGCGAGCGCGAGACGCTTTTTATCTGGCCAGTGCCGCGGCAGGTCGGGCAACTCTTCCTGGCCGATCCCCGCTCGGCGCCGCTTCCTCCACAACCTTCGCAGGCCACCTGGCGTTTGACCTTTAGGGTCTTGTCAACGCCAAGTGAAATTTCCTCCAATGTCAGATCAAGCGTCACTTGCAAGTCATGCCCGCGCTGTTGGCCTCCGCGCTGCCCCCGCGTTGAGGAACCAACGCCAAAGATATCTTCGAATCCAAATCCGCCAAAATCGCGCATGAAGGCCCGGAGAGCGTCCGCCAGATCGAATCCCGCGAATCCGTTAAATCCTGCTCCTGCCCTGAGCCCATCGTGACCGAAACGATCGTACATCTGCCGTTTCTGGTCATCCTTGAGGACCTCATAGGCTTCGGTGGCCTCCTTGAAGGCCTCCTCGGCAGTCCTGTCGCCCGGATTTTTGTCGGGGTGATGCTTGATAGCTAACTTGCGGTACGCCTTCTTTATGTCCTCTTCGGAAGCATCCCGCCCGACACCCAGAATTTCGTAATAGTCCCTTTTTGCCATATTCAAAAAAGCTCAAGCATTAAGCCCGAGCCCCTCGGAATGACTAATATACTTTCATATGCGGAATGTGTCAATGATAGCAAGTTGAGCCGAATGTCATATATGGACATCCGTCTTAGTCCCTCCATGCCGCCGAATTCGCCAAAAAATAATGCAACTGATATGGTCGAGAAATTGTTTCTACCTTGGATTTAAAGACGCCCCGTCAAGCGGAGGGAATTGGGCTGTCAGGCAAAATTATGCAGGAGATTGGTGAGGTTATGATAGCTTTCATCGACATATTAAAAAATCGGGCCGACAAGATCGAACAATGGCTTGACGAAAATCATCCCGAATGCATGGAATTGCAGGAGCATCTTGACCTGGATACTCCTGAGCGCGCCTATTGGCATTATGGCTATGTGGCGGCGCTCAACGACGTCCTAAAGCTATTGAATAAGAATCTGACCTCGCGCCAGAATTAGTGGCTGCACCCTGACGCCGGGCAAATATAATCCGTGCCGATCGGCCTTTCCGGATGAACGTGATTATCCGGAGGGGCAAAATCGTGGTAGAGCTTACATTCTTTCTCGAAAGAGTCCCTGAGGGTTGTGTAGTGCCTGAATTTGAACACATCATACTCCCCCACATGCTGATGAAGCCGGTCATTTAAATCATAGTCGGCCCGCCCCACAAACAGGATGCAGAATTTTCCTTCTTTTTCCAGACCAAGCGCATATACGCCAATTCCCTCTTTGACGTTACCGTCGATATCCTCGTCACTTAGCGCAAAAGGCCCATCTAATCCCGTGATCAACATGGCATGCTCCTCCCCCAAAATGTGACCATATAAATAGATGGAATGATAAGGAATCTTCGAATTTGCCGATTGTTACGCGCTACGGAATTTGTCACTTGACACTCTCCCCAGGTGCAAAAGAGATATGGTACCGCAGTCAAAAATCGCTGTTATGGAATCGAAAATCTATATCTATTCTACGATAAAATGAAAAAAACGCAACTGTATTCGCGCCTTTAATGGGCGGACCAGCAAATAGATTATATCGATCAATGCCTTAAAAAAGGGCGCAAGACCCATTGTATCAGAGATTTATCTTGAATATGATGGCCGGCAATCTTGCCTTGACTGAAATATCCATTTATTATCTATTTGTCATCGACTACTTCGAAATCGGCATCGACAGCTCCATCACCGGTCTCGCGCTTCTGGCCTCCCGCCGGTCCGCCTTGCCCCGAGGAATCCGACCCTGCCTGCGTCTGTTCTCCCGAGGCCTGCTGTCCCTGGGGTCCTGCGGATTTATACATCTCCTCCGCCATCTTGTGCGAGGCCTGCATCAGCTCCTCAACCGCTCGCTCGATATCGGCCGGCTCGCTGAGATTCTTGGCGGAATTGGCTTTGTCGACCGCCTCTTTAATCCTCTTCCTGTCGTCCTCCGATATCTTGTCGCCGAAATCCTTGAGCGTTTTTTCCACCTGGTAGAGGGCATTGTCGAGCTTATTTCTGGCCTCGGCCAATTCCCGCGCTTTCTTGTCCTCCGATGCGTGCGCCTCGGCGTCTTTAACAAGCTTGTTAATATCGCCTTCGGACAGCCCGGAAGATGCCTCTATCTTTATCGATTGCTCCTTGCCGGTGCCAAGGTCCTTGGCCGATACGCTGACTATGCCGTTGGCATCGATATCGAAAGTAACTTCAATCTGCGGCATGCCTCTCGGGGCTGGCGGGATACCGACCAGGTCGAATTTGCCGAGCGTGCGGTTATAGAGAGCCATGTCGCGTTCACCCTGAAGGACATGAATCGAGACGGCCGGCTGATTGTCGCTGGCGGTCGAAAATACCTGCGATTTTCTCGTTGGGATAGTGGTATTCCTTTCGATCAACTTGGTAGAAACCCCACCCAGAGTTTCTATGCCGAGCGAAAGGGGCGTCACGTCCAGAAGCAAAACGTCCTTTACCTCTCCCGCCAGAACGCCGGCCTGAATGGCAGCGCCAACAGCCACGACTTCATCGGGATTGACCCCTTTATGGGGCTCCCTGCCGAACAGCTCCCGGACCACTTGTTGAACTTTAGGCATTCTCGTCATGCCGCCGACCAGAATCACCTCATCAATTTCCGATGCTGACAACTTGGCATCGGATAACGCCTGCTTGCAGGGGCCAATCGTCCTGGCTACAAGGTCATCGACCAACTGCTCGAGCTTGGCCCGCGTGAGCGTCATATCGAGATGCTTGGGGCCGTTCTGATCGGCAGTGATAAAAGGGAGATTTAGCGAGGCCTGCATTGTAGTCGAAAGCTCACACTTGGCCTTCTCGGCGGCTTCCTTCAACCTCTGAAGAGCCATTCGGTCCTGGCGCAGATCGATCCCATTGTTCTTCTTGAACTCGTCCGCCATCCAGTCGATAACTCGCTGGTCGAAATCGTCTCCGCCCAGATGAGTATCGCCATTGGTCGAGCGGACCTCGAAGACGCCCTCGCCCAATTCCAGTATGGAAATATCGAAAGTTCCTCCGCCAAGATCATAGACCGCTATTTTCTGATCTTTCTTTTTATCTAATCCATAGGCCAGCGAGGCGGCCGTCGGTTCATTTATGATACGCAGGACATCGAGCCCGGCGATCCTGCCGGCATCTTTGGTGGCCTGCCGCTGGGCATCATTGAAATATGCCGGTACGGTGATAACTGCCTGCTTGACCTCGCTGCCGAGGTAATCCTCGGCGGTTTTCTTGAGATACTGCAATATCATCGCCGAGATCTCCGGCGGGGCATATTCCTTGCCCATAGCTATGACCCGGCAGTCATCGTTGGGAGCGCCGACCACCTTGTAAGGCACCAGCTTCTCCTCCTGTGTAACCTCGGAATGACGGCGACCCATGAATCGCTTAATTGAAAAAATGGTGTTTTCGGAATTCGTAATTGCCTGGCGCTTGGCGACCATCCCAACCAACCTTTGGCCATCCTTGGTGAACGCCACCACCGATGGGGTCGTGCGGCCGCCCTCGGGATTGGGAATTACGACTGGTGATCCACCTTCCATCACGGCCACGCACGAGTTGGTCGTGCCCAAATCGATACCTATTACTTTGGACATATTAAGAACTCCTTGTCAAAATCAATTCTTTCAAAGCTCCGCAATTATCCCCGTGTTGTTTCCATAGGGGAAAATTTCATATAAGTATAAGATAGAATCAGACCATTTGCCACTTTATTGGCAAACGCGGATATCACCATACCCCATATCACCGCCCCGGGAAGCGTGGTGGAATAATATGAGCTGATAGCATTTAACAAATCCCCGATCAAGAAGAGAAAAACTCCAATCAGAATGCCTCTCGCAATCCAATTCGATGGCAATTGCGGCAAAACCATCCGGTAAACCCAGACGATTCCGAAAACCACGAAAAAGGCGACTAAAAGGTATAAAAGCGGAAAATAATGCGGCTCGGTGGTTTTAAAAAATGTTTGAAAACCATGATACGCCTGCTTGTTAATGGCTCTTTCTATTACATATGCCGCTCTTCCCAATATGGTGGTCGTTAAGGTAACGACAACAGTCGTTCGCCAAACCGGTTTCCAATCAGATTTTGGATTTGCCATTTATCAATCCTCGCTTTAATTCCATATACAACACATGATCAATCCCTGTAATTTTTCTCCGCCAGCTCCTTTAGGCGCGCGAGCTGCCTTGTGGCCATAAAAAAATCGCCAATCTCGACAATCACCTGCGAGTAGAACCAACCCCAGATCCCCTGGTAATCTACCTTCATAACCATGCTGACCCTGGTCTTGTTGTCATCGATTTCCCTAAAATAATATCCGCCATACATGCAGTTGACACCCATCTTGGGAAACCTGGGATCGTTGCCTATATCGAACGTAATGCTCTTGTTACGCTTGACCTCGACAACTTTGCCGATCAGAAACTGGTCACCTGCCTTCAGGTCGGGGAGATCGCTAATAAGTCGTTCGACACTTTTCCTGTTTCGGAAATCGAGCAAGTCCCAGCTGTACGATCCCGTCTCGGGCATCTGCCTGACCCACCGGAAAATCTGTTCCGGCGGTACATTGACCTCCACAGTGCGCACAATTCGCAGATCCGCCTCCGGGCAGAAATCGTCGGCCTTGTAATGCGCTTGAAGCTCATCCTCGGACGACCCCCATCTGTTCCAGGTTGGTAGAATGAATATCTTGTAAACTAATAGGCCGGCCGCGATTATTACGATAAATGCGACAATGATCTTTATCGGCTTGAAAGCGGGGTTAAACATGAATGCGATCTTATAGACCACCTGCCCCAGCCATATCAGGAGCAGGATTATTCCAAGAATGGCCCAGAAAGCCAGATATACGATTTTCCCGGTCAGAATCAACAGAGCTACTACCGCAACCCATATCAAGATGCTGATACCGTGTTTCATTAATGTGAACATTCTATGCCCTGCCTATATATTGGTCCGCCGAAAGGTCAATCACGCTGCACATAATACGACATGGCGTGAGAAAATTCAAGAAATGAGGTTAATCCCGGCCTAAAATTAATTTCGCCGATCTTGATAAGGAGTTTCGCACGATAATTGGCGCTGTCCCCAATTGATAAAGGCCTTCTTGGAAACTACCTATTATATATCCCGCCGATGATGTTCAATATCTCCTCATCCTCCGGAAACCTGCCGGTCTGTTTCTTGGAGAATATCTTCTTTCCATCCACGGTGACCTCGAACACCCCACCTCCCGACTCGATAAGCTTGGCTTTGATATTAAATTTCGATTCGATGGCTTTTGCCAAACTGGCGGCCTTCGGATCATAATGTCAGACAACGCAATATTCTATGGCAATCCTCATATTCTACCTCCAATACCCTCCCGGCTCCCAAAAGCAAGTGAAGCCGACAATATTCCCGTTACAACAACCTGGCTAAGATTGCAGAACAGTATCATCTGACCCGGAGCCTATGTTCCATACTTTGGCCGAGACCTCGTCGCTCACCCCGGATATTGCCACCGTAGGGATTTCGGCGGGTACCGACATTCCACATCTCTCCGCCACCTCGACTGCCAGGCTTGCATAATCATTGGCCCCGAAGCTTTTTGAGGCCGATTTAAAAATCGAACGTCTGCCCCCGGGCGCCTCCGCCAGGCGGACATTCTTGCGTATAACCGTGTGGAAAACCATCGGGCCAAGGTTTTCGCTCTGTTTCATGGCATCGAGTATCCCGAATGAAAGTCTCGTGCGCGAATCGAACATGCAGGGCAGCACCCCGAGGATATTGACATTTACATTATATTCGTTCTTGAACTCTCTAAGCCACTGTATGAACTTGATCCCGCCCTTTAGCGGCAGTGTTTCGGTCTGTATTGGGATTATTATGGAATCCGAGGCCAGCAGGGCATTCGCTATTAATACGTTTGACGATGGCGCACAATCGATGAGAACAAAATCGTATCTTTCCACCCAACTGCCAAGCCTCTCTCCCAGGATGAAGGGGTCGAGGCTCTCCATCAGGACAATATCCATCAAACTCTTGCCGGCCGGTATGAAATCGACGCCCAGCTCGTCGCTGCGCTTTATCGTCTCCATGAACCCGATTGTCCCCCGCAATAGCTCGCCTGAGCCACTGCCGTTCTCCGATGGCTCATCGGTCAGCCAGCCGGAGAGACTGCCCATGGGATCGAGATCAATTAATAACACTTTGAAACTCTTTTGCGACAACGCCGCCCCGAGGTTCACGCAGGTGGTGGTTTTGCCGACGCCCCCTTTTTGATTGACCACTGCAATAACTTTGGTCATTAAAAAATTCCTTTCCTTAGCTGTAAAATTATCCAAGCTATCTATCTGCTATTTTGAAGAAGCCACGACAACCTTGGCGTGCCGGATAACCTTGTCGTTCATGGTATATCCGGGCGAAATGACGCCGATCACGGTGCCCTCTTCCTTATCCGAGGGCATTTGCATGACAGCGTCGTGATACTGGGGATCAAAGGGCTGTTCGATGGGATCGAACTGGCTGACGCCTCTCCCTTTGAGAACGTTCATCAACTTATCGTAAATAAGTCCCATGCCCGACAGGAGGCCATTAGCCGTGGCCGGCTGCGTATCCCCTTTATCGTCACTCATCGTCTGCAGGGCACGGTCGAAATCATCGAGCACCGCCAGAATATCCAATATGAGCTCCTCGTTGGCGTTCTTGACCAGGTCGGCAAATTGCCTGGCAGTCCGCTTTTTGTAATTATCGAATTCGGCCGCCAGGCGAAGGTATTTGTCTTCCTGATCTACCCGATGAGACCCCTTTGCCAGCCCTGTTTTATAAGCCGCCAATTCGGCGGCGGGATGTAAGTTTCTGCTCATTCCACTCACCCATGAGAAATTTATGAAATTTTATGAATCCGGCCCGAAACCCGTCAGGCCTCTACTCTGATAAAACCTCAGACAGGCGTTTGGCGGCATAATCGACTATCCCGAGCAACTTGGAATACGGCATCCTCGTTGGCCCAATGATACCGATTGTGCCCTTGAATCGGCCCGCCTGATAAATAGAAGATAAGAGAGATAACTCCTCTGTGCCGCCACCTTTCTTGGCCCCTCCCATAATTCCACCCACGCCGATGGTGACGGAGATTCCCTCCTCCATGCCGGCCCTTGACATCAGCTCATAGACCGCCTGCCGCTCCTCGATCAAATCGATCAGATCGCGGATTCTGGCCGGGTTCTTGAACTCAGGCTGGCTTAATATATGCTTTGTGCCTCCCAGGTGAACCTCGATATCATCCGAGAAGCGGAGAATTTCGTCCGATGATTCAATGAACATCTTTATAAGGCGGGGGTCGCCCATAGTCGGGGTCGCCAGCCTCTCCTTTAAAGTGCTTTTTATCTCACCTATCGAAAGCCCGCAAAGCCGCTCGTTAAGTATCGCGGCTGTTTCATTAAGCCCTCTGTCCTGAAGCTCGCTTTCAACCTCGAGGAGCATCGTGCGGGCCAGCCCCGATTTCATGACAAGAACCACCAGAACCCGCTTCTCAGCCACCGGAATCAACTCCAGTCGAGTCAGAATACCCGATTCGAAACGCGGCGAAATGGCGACACCGAGCTGCCTGGAGACATCTCCAAGCACCCTCGATGTCTGCTCGAGAATCTGGTCGATACCGACATATTCCATGGCGATATTTTTCTCGATTTTTTCCTTATCGGTCTTGCTCAGTCTTTCCGGCCGAAGCAGATAATCGACATACAACCGATACCCCAGCGTGGTCGGTATCCGGCCCGCCGAGGTGTGCGGCTGCATGACCAGCTCCATCTCCTCAAGGTCCTTGATGGTGTTTCGGATGGTGGCCGACGACAGGTCCAGGCCGTGCTTCTGGGCCAGGACAGTGGAACTAACCGGTTCAGCCGAGGTAATATAATGGTCGATCAAGACCTTCAAGATTAGCTTTTCTCTATCGCTCAAATTGGCAAAAGACATAATTACAATACCCCGATGAAAATATCTTAACTGCTATTACCAGTCAAGAGGATTCGAGTTTCAGCTGTCCGGGAAAAATCTAAAGTCTCCCCGAACGTAAAATCGATATGGCAAGCCCCATTCCCAGAATTCCGGCGAAGATATATCCTAATAAGCCAAGGGCCGGCAATCCGTATATTTTCAGCCCCACATCGAGAGTCATGATTAGCGATGATCCGACTATGATCGCGGCGATGATAAGCGCGAACGACAGGCGGTTCGATGATTTGTCGAGCTCCAGAATCAATTTCTCAAGCCCCTGCACCTCGAGGCCGACCTTAATTTTCCCCTTGTTGATCTTTGACAAGAACTCATCGACCTCCAGCGGGAGTTTCACCATCAAATCGTGCATTTCGGTCAGGGCCATCTGGATATCGCGCTTAATCCTGGATGGCTTGAACCTCTTGACAGCCAGTTTTCTCACATATGGCTCGGCGCTCTTAATAAAATCGTAATTGGGGTCGAGCGTCCGGGCCACCTCCTCATAGGTGATCAGGGCTTTGGCGAATGTCATGAACTCCGATTGCATCTTTATCTGATGCCTCCGGATGACGTCAAAGAACTCATCGGCGACTGTGCTCATGTCAATCTGGGCCAACGGAATCTTGTGATACCTGGTGATAATCTCGTTTATGTCCGCCTCTATGGATGACAAATTTGCATCGTCGGGAAGGACCTTGGCCTTCAGGAAGGAGTAAACTACCATCGCAGGATCGTTGGAAACCACTGCTGCCAGGATATTGGCTAATTGATTCAACTGCGTGGCCGATAGCACGCCCATCATCCCATAATCCACGGGCGCGATCAGGCCGGATCTGGTAACGAAGAGATTGCCGGGATGAGGATCAGCATGGAAAAAGCCGTGGTCAAAAACCATTTTGAAAACCATGTCGCCGCCGACTCTGCATACCTCGGCCGTATCAATACCGGATTTTATGAGCTTATCGATATCCGAAATCTTGATCCCATCGACACGATCCATCACAATCATATGTTTGGTGGTATATTTCCAATATACCCCGGGCACATATATACGGGGGTCATCCTCGAAATTGCGCCTGAAGGTTTCGATGTTTCTGGCCTCAAGCAGAAAATTGATCTCTTTGCGGGTGGCCTTGGCCAATTCGTCCACAATTCCAACCGGGTCATATTGATGGCTTTCCGGGACATATTTCACCAGAAGACCGGCGAGTTCTCGCAATATGATCAGGTCGGAATCAATAATCTTTTTGATATTGGGGCGCTGAATCTTGACAACCACAGGAGTACCGTCGCGCAAGATCCCGTGGTGGACCTGCGATAGCGACGCCGATGCCACCGGTATCGGCTCAAGCGATTGGAATACCTCGGGGATGCTTTGCCCGAGATTAATTTCTATCGCCCTGATGGCAACATCGGAGGCCACCGGGCCAACCTCATCTTGAAGCTTGCTTAGCTCCACCACCAATTCGGCGGGAATCATAAACGGGCGCATCGAAAGCACCTGGCCGAGTTTCACGAATGTCGGCCCCAACTCCTCCAGGGCCATTCTAATCCTGACAGCGTAGGATGTTTCGGGAGCCGGTATCCTGCGGAATAATCTGCGGCTGATCCTATAAGCGGTATATAAGTTTAGACGCCCTATAATCTCGCCGAATCCGTATTTTATCAATACGGTCATTATTTCACGGTAACGTTTTATATTTCGGATGGTTGTGCCTGGGCGCCTGATTGCCATGGCAACTCCTTTTGAGCCACGATATCCCCCTGAGCGACTAAAGCCGATGGCGAGTATATGAGAAGCAAAGACATCGAGTCAATCTTTTTTGCCGCACCTCGACAATGGCCCGCATATCAATGCGTGGGATTCGAATGGGAAAAATGAGGGCGCCTTTTAAGCGCCTCTTATTGAGACGATTACTTACCCTCGATTTTTCTCTCGAGTTCATTCAGGCGCACGTTGAGCTGCTCGATCCTGCCGGATAGCTGGGCAATCTGCTCGTTGTACTTCGATGAGAATTTCGCTGACATATTCTTGAAGGCGTCCTCGGTCCACTTGCGAGCTTTTTCGGATGACTCGGACGTCTTTTCAAGAAATTCCTTAATGGCCCGCGATCTTTCGTCCTCCGACATTTCGCCCTTTTTCACCAGCTCATCAAACATCTCTTCCAGCTTCTCAGCGGTCAGATTCGCGGCTCCAATCGAGGCCAGAGCCAACTTCTTGAACATATCCATGATGTCTACTCCTCCCTTTCTAATTATCATGTTTATTACCTTTACACCCGAGCGTCTAAAATCGCCCCGGGTTCCGCCGATGATCTGCGAAAGCACCGGGATTGTGATATCCCGGCCGGTGGCATGATCCACGACCTTGAGGTCGATATCGTTCAGTATATATGATTTGATATCAGATAAGGTTACAGTCTTCTTTAGCTCGGAATCGTAAAGCCTGCGGTTTTTATGGCGCTTGATCAGCCTCATGGTATCTTATAGTGCACCGCACCATAAGATGTTCCATTACCAGCCTCCGCTGGCCCCACCGCCGGCCCCTCCCCCTCCGCCGCCGAATCCGCCAAAACCGCCACCGAAGCCCCCGCCCCCTCCGAAACTACCTCCGCCGAAACCACCACTGCGCCGTCCGCCCAGGCCTCCCAAGAGCATAAGCCATAAAAGATTTGAGCCGCCCATTCCGCCGCTGATGCCCCGGCGCCCCCCTCTGCCTGCACCCCCAAATAACATGAAAAATATGATGACAGCGATAATAATCGCCAGGGCCGAAATACCCTTGCCGCGAGGTCTTTCGGGCCTGGATGCACTCATGTCAGCCCCTAAGACCTCTCCAATCCTTACTACCGCAGCAAGAATACCGCCTCCATAATCGCCTTGCCTGAAATAAGGCACGAGATCCTCGCGACCGATCTGGCCCAGGCGGCCATCTGGCAAATCGCCCTCCAACCCTCGACCTGTTTCAAACCTGTATTGGCCGTGCTGACGGGATTGGTCAACCACAACCAACAGGACCAACCCGTTATCTGACCCTTTCTTTCCAATTTTCCATTCTGAAAGGTAGGCCAAAGCCAGTTCCTCGACAGTGGCGTATTCACCCAAGGTATCCTGTATGATCACGGCAATCTCGGCGCCCGTGCTGGCCTCGATACCACTCACAGCCTGGGTGATTCGGTCGACCTGCTGGCGGCCGAGCAATCCTGCATAATCCGACACGAATCCCAGCGGTCGCGGCAGCGATGCCATAACCGGGACCGTCAATGCTAATACCGAGAATGTCATCAGTCTATAAAATTTCATATTGATGCATTATATGCAATATTGACTCGATGGGTCAAATAAAAAACCGCGAGTCCGATTGGACTCGCGGCAGAACGAATGGAGAAGGCATTACTTGGCTACAGAGATTAGCACCATTTTCACCATTTGCAGGAGCCGTTCACACGAGAATGGCTTTTTAATAAAAAGATCGGCGCCCGACTTGAAACTTTGTCCGGCATCGTCCCCCGCCTCCTTGCCGGTAAGGAATAGAATCGGCACGCTGCACAACGAAATATCCTTCTTGATGCTGCTGCAGACCTCGTAGCCATCCATGACAGGCATCATGATATCGAGCAGGACCAGATCCGGCCGGAATGATTTAGCCTTCTCGATACCGAGCACGGACGAATTCTCGACCAAAACATCATACCCTGCGTTCGCCAGAAACGATTTGATGATGTCGGTTATTTCCGGCTCATCATCGATTACCAGTATCTTATGATCTTTTCTCGCCATAGTCATCTCTATGATAGAATTCGGGCCGACGGTCGGCCCAAAGGTTATTTTGAAGACTGATCGCCTTATCCTCGCTTTCTCTATAATTTATATCGGCAACGCCAATCTCATCTTTATCGCTGGACGCAAAAACCAGCATTTCTCCTCGTGGACCCACTATCTGGCTTTTGCCCGTAAAGATGTTTTCAAATGCACCCCTTTTCTCGTGTCCATATCGGTTTGCCGTGATAGAAAAAACCCCATTTTCTAAGGATCGGGTGATCATGGACGCCTGGCATTGAGGTAGCACCAGATTGGCTGGATGACAAAGCAAGTGCGCCCCGGCCAGGGCCAGCGTTCTGGCCGCCTCCGGAAATCGCCAGTCAAAACATATCATCAGGCCGATACGACAGTCGTTAAGCTTATGTATTTCAAAGGGTTTGTTTCCCGGATTAAACCACTCCTTTTCGTGCATAAAGAGGTGAATTTTCCTATAGATATGAATGGGGCTGTCGGGCTTGATGAGTGCGCAGGAATTGAACAGATCCTCGCCCGAGCGCTCCGGGAATCCGAACACGATGGCGGCATCCAGCTCGGTCGATAATCTCTTTATCTCATTGATTGTGAATCCGTTATCTGCCAGTTCGGACAAAGAGAGCGCCTCATCTTTCGATACGAAAGTGTATCCCGAAAAACAAAGCTCCGGCAATACATAAAGCTCTGCCTTCTCCCGGGCGATCAAACTCTCGGCCCTGGCGATATTCTGCCTTACCCGCCCGAACTCCGGATTGAACTGAACATATGCAACTCTCATAATTATCAAAGCTTAGGGTTAGGGGTACTGGACGTCAAGATAAATCATTTTGAAAAAGCACTTACGACGGTTAAATTTCGCGACTATGGAAAAGATTGATCTAAAGGGGATGGACAGAGCCGAGATCGAGGCATTCGTTCAAAGCCTCGGATTGGAGGCATTTCGTGGAAAGCAAGTATTCCGTTGGATTTATCAAGAATGGGCCCTGGATTTCAGCCCCATGACCGATATCTCAAAGCCTGTCCGCCTTAGGCTCTCCGGGGCTGCATTCATCTCGGAACTGGAGCGGGTCCGGATGCTCGAGTCGGTCGACCGCTCGACAAAGTTTATTTTCAAGCTCGCTGGTGGTCCCCACATAGAATCTGTACTTATCCCCGAAACCGACCGAGTGACCTTGTGTGTTTCAAGTCAGGCCGGTTGCCCGGCCAAGTGCGCCTTTTGCGCCACCGGGCAACTTGGCTACAAGCGGAACCTGAAGGCCGGCGAGATTGTCGACCAATTCATTCATGCCCAGAAAGTTTCCAAGCGACGGATATCCAATGTTGTCTTCATGGGCATGGGAGAACCGATGCTAAACCTCGATAATGTCCTTAAAGCCTGCCGCATACTCAATGACGATTACGGTCCGGCGCTGTCGCAGAAAAAGATCACCATATCAACCGTTGGTATCGTCAGGGGAATGAGGAAATTCGTGGTCGTCGCCAATAAGCTCGGCCTGGCGCTATCACTCCATTCGGCCGATGAGAATATCCGCCAGAGCATAATGCCAGTGGCAAAGAAAAACCCCTTGGCCGACATCATGGTCGAGGCCAAGCGCTATACGGAGCTTACCAGGAGGCGAATCTCATTCGAGTATCTTCTTTTGGGGGGAATTAACGATTCCATTTCGGATGCCAAGGAGCTGGTGAAAATCATTCAAGGAATCCCCTGCAAGATCAACCTCATGAGGTATAATCCGGTCGAAGGTCTCCCCTTCAAGCGTCCGCTTGAAAAGGATGTGATACGATTTCAGGAATATCTTAATCCGCGGGTTTATGCAGTGACCGTAAGGGAAAGTCGTGGTGCCGATATAAAAGGCGCTTGCGGGCAATTGGCCGGACAAACTGCCGAGCAGCCCGATCCCACCATAGCATCTTAATCTTTGTTATGGGTGCTTTTATTATTTTTGGATTAAGTCGAGCCCGATTTGGCCGATTTGTCGGTCGTGGATGATACTTTCGATGAAAATCCCCCCGACTTATCCTTTTCCGCGGCCTTCTTGTAGCTTTCAGACCTGTAATCGGTGAGGTAGAACCCGGAACCCTTGAACAGCACGCCTAACCCGCCCGATATAAGCCTGTCGACACCTCCGCCGCAAAACGGGCATTTGGTTAATGGCGGATCGCTTATCTTTTGGAATTCGTCGAATTTCTCTCCGCAGTCGCGGCATCTATATTCGTAGGTTGGCATTATTCAACATCCTTGACGCATTCATGTTTAAGATACTCGGAAAAGGATTCGATATCCTCAAATAACCTGTCCGAACAAAACCTGACGACCCAGTTGGTTCTCATTGGCGAGATAGTCCAGACCGGTATCTTATTTTTATGAGACTCCCATATCTCAATGGCGGTTCCCAGGGAGGCGTGAGGAAGATATGCTATTAACAGGTCTGAGCTTCTGACATGTTCGAGATGACCATAGAAAGTCCTCCTGCCGGTCTCGTCATCGTAATCAACCGAGTTCTCGTGGCCATCGAATGGATCGCAAATTTCGGCCTGGGGGAATGCCTGCTTTAGAATCTCCTTTAGCCTTAAGCGATATTCCTGGGAATGAATCCCCTTGTCCCTGGATGATCCCTGTATTACCCCGGAGATAAAGATTTTCCTGAAAGTCATTTGCTGTTGATCCTCGAGCCATTGAAAATTTAAGCTGTGGGCAAAATAACAAATAAGCGCGCAAATATCAATCCCCGCGAAAGGGGCCGGCTATCTGAAATGAATAATCAAGTATATCCAATTGGCTATTACGGCGCCGATAACAAAGCAGCGGACCATCCACGATTCTTTCGATGTCAATTTTAGCTCGAGCCTCCTATTAATAAGCAGGCCAAACCCAACCAGGAATGAGAACGCGATAATGGCAACCAGGAACAACATCGCAAGAGGGTTGAAAACAAACGATTCTGCCATTTGAAGGTTCGATAATGCCGCCACCGACCTGGTGGCGCCGCATGTCAGGCAGGCAATGCCGGTGGCCTTTTTGAAGGCGCAGGCCGGAAGCAGTTCCAGGTGGTTTCTCAGAAGGCCGACTGCCGCAATTCCTGCTAAGGCGATGCCTCCCCAGATCATATGTATAGGCGATTTAGGCGGGGCATGTTCAATCCGAATGAGCATATTTTCAAATTCAAATGATGCAGGGGCGCATCGAAACACGCCCCTGGTATTTAACCCGAAGTTCGTGATTCTAAACGGCTTTAGCCGCTAATCGATTAGCGTTTTTCTTCCTAATCGAAATAATATCCCCCGTTGATGGCGCCTTGAATCAGGGCCATAATGGCGGCGCCGAAAAAGGCGATTATAAATCCCAACAGGCAACAGCATAATATTAACGGCAAAAGCACTACAAAGGAAGCCTGGCCGCCGGTGGTTTTCTGCAGATGCTTTAAGCCGATGATTGTCAAGACCAAAACCCAGATATAGCCAATCAATGAGCCGCAGGCCGGCACAATCATAAATATGAGAGGCCCGGCACCATAAGCGATTCCCCGAAATGTGGCTTCGAAATTGCGTTTGTTCCATCCGAAGATCATCAAGATTAGATGATAGATCCCGCTTCCGATAAATAATGCCGCAATAATCATAAATGGCATCAAGACCAGGATTCCAAAAACCTGCAAGAGGCCCAGCCCTCCAAACAGCCCCAGGCTTTCAAGCAACTGCTCGTCATGTATCATGTTGGCAAGAAAGCCAATAGTGAAACTCGACAAGAGCAATCCGGTCACCTGGTTTATGGCATAGCTTACCCAAGCTACGATTACCGCGTATAGCAGAGGGCTCGCAAGGCCCCCGCTGAACGGCGCGCGGGAAAAGAATCGATTGGGGTAAAATACCGATTCTTTCCAAGTCTCCCATAGGGCCTTGAAAAATCCCAACTTCTGGCGGTCCTCCCAGGGAACATACTTGAGCTCTTCAGCGATTGGCGGCGGAGACGGCTCTGGAGGAACTGGTGCGGCGGTAGATGGCTCTGATGATCCCGGTGGCGATGGTGTCGGTTCTTCCATGGGCCTCCGTCCCAGCGGTTGGCCGCAATAACTGCAAAACTTGTCGTCGGCGCCGATGGGCTGGCCGCAATTCGGGCAATTATGATTGTCGACCACGTGAGTTCTCCTTTAATATATTCGGGTCATTAGTTCCAACGTTGCGACCCCTGCGACGATTGTATTACGAGGCCGCAGCAATATCAAGGCAATAAAATCAGGTAAGTTTCACCGCTGTCCCCGAGACGGCGACCATCAGCATGCCATCGCGAATAACCTCATAATCGAGGTCAACCCCGACTACCGCGTCGCAACCAAGCTCGCGCGCCTGTTGTGTCATCTCATCGACGGCGACCGTTCGGGCCTTAGACAGCTCTCTTTCATAGGCTGCCGAGCGACCGCCGACTATGTCTGTTATGGAGGCGAAGAAATCGCGAAATATGTTGGCGCCCATGATAGCCTCGCCGGTTACGATTCCTTTATATTCTTTTATGGTCCTGCCTTCGACCATGGGCGTTGTGGTAACGATCATCGTTTCCTCCGTGGTTTGGTTCACTATATATGAATACGATAAATATACCCGGTCTTGCCGAAAATATTTATGAGAAAACCACTATGATTTCGAGCGAATTCGGAAAAGCGGGGATCTATCGAGAGCTGGCGACCAGATTGGGGGTCAGACGCCTGATACCGAGGATAAATTTCCTATAGTATTCATCTTCGAGAGAAGAGACTATCACGCCCTCAGATATCGATACGTGTATGAACTTGTTATTTTTTATAAGAATTCCAACATGCGATGGCTTTGGGGATTTTATCTGGAAGAATACCAGGTCGCCCTCCCTTTTCTTGACAAACGGTATGGGCTGGCATCCTTCATACATTTCCCTGGCTGTCCTGGGAAGCCTGGCTCCCGTAGCTCGCAAATACATGGTGCGGACAAAGCCCGAACAGTCCCAGCCTCTGGCTGTGGTACCGCCGAACTTATATGGCTCGCCGACATGGCTTCTGGCCTCGGAGACGAGCTTCTTTACGATTTCCTTGGGCAGGGGATCGGGAATGGGCGCATCGTGCCTTATCGGGCCCCCGCAGGCCGATATCAAGATTACGGCTCCAAAGGTTATGCATAATACCCGTACCATATCGAATATTTTATCGACATCATAAACGTCAAAATTAGGCGAGAGTGGGGTATGTCATTTTGAAACGCCATTTGTAGTAGATGCGCGTTATCAGAATCAGAATCAGGATAATCAGGAGATAGGCGCGAAAATACCACCCGGCCGCAAGGGTGAGGAATAAAATCGATACCTTAGCTGCAAGGGCGGAATTTCGAGCTGAGGTTTTGGCCCAGTTAAGAAAGTAAAACGGTAGCGCAAGCGATCCCGCAATCGTCAATGCCATATCATGCAGCAGCCAGGCGGAAATAATCGATGAAATTGTGCAAAATGTCATCAATACCGCAGCCCTATCGGGCCCCAGCCTGACCGCCGGGGTTATCTTGCCGGAAATTCTATCTCCATCATAATCGGGTATCGTCGTGCCGATGAATACCCCACCGACCGCCAGGAAATAAGGAATGGATCGCAGGAAACCGGTCAAGGGCTCTCCCCCGGCCGCTATATATCCAGCCGCGAACGGCAACACACCATGAGCGACAGCGTTGGTAAGAAAACCGGCCATCGGACGAGCTTTCCAGCTAAGTGGCTTAATCGAATATGCGCAACCCAGGAGAAGCCCGATCATAAAAAGCACGGCTATATTCGAACCGAGGCTAAAACCGCCAGCCATAGTCAATAGAAACATGGCTGCCGCCAATATTCTCGCCGCTAACGGGCTAATGATATTATCTGGCAGAAAAAATAGCTTACGGTTGAGCCTATCCGACTCTATGTCGCTAAGTTGATTTAAAATATATGCCCAGGAGGCGGCCGCGGACGATGTTAATAGAAGCAATCCCAATCTCGATGAATAGCTATGTGATATTTGAAAAAAGCCCAATATGGCAATTGTCCATACCGGCAGATGCAGCATGGGCCTTAGAAAGAAAAGATAGTCGGCTATATATACTCTGGTTTTAATATTCTCTGATACCGCGGTTGACATCAGCTAAACAAGCGCACCGCAAAATAAATTGCAGGCAGCGCGATTACAAAGGAGTCAAAACGGTCCAGCACGCCGCCGTGCCCGGGTATCAGGCTTGACGAGTCTTTGACGCCGCAATCGCGCTTGATGGCTGATTCCACCAGATCTCCTATTTGCCCGAACGCGGTTGCGATGAGTGAGAGCGCTATCAGGCTCCCGATCGGCCAATTCGGCAGGAAGGGGTTTGCCATGAATGCCGCTATCAACCCGCCGGGAAATGAGGCAATCAAACCGACCCAGGTCTTGCCCGGCGATATGGTCGGGGCAAGCTTTCTCTTTCCCAGCCATCGCCCAAAAGCATAGGCGAATGTGTCAGCCAGCCAGGTATTGGCGAAAATAAACAGCAAGAACACCCAGCCCGCAGGGGCAAACTCCCGATGTATCAAGATTGAAAAGGAGACGAAAAAACCGGGGTAGATCGCCGCCAGGATTGCCATGGCCAGCCGCGACGTATAATTTACGATCCCGGTCTCGATCAACTTCAAGACAGCCGCCAGCATAAAAAGGATAAATAGGACGAACAGCCCCATCTGGCCGAATTTGCTGAATTGAAACATCGATACCAATACGATAGCCAGAAGCGTGGCCAGGCGTTTCCCCACCCTGACATTCTTGGCCAGGAGCATTGCCGCCAATTCCCAGCTGCCCAGCACTGCCACGAGGATACAGAAAGCATAAAGCCAATATCCGCCCCTGTAGGCGACAAACACCAGCGCCGGAATACCGATCGCTGCTACTAATAATCTCTTGGAAAGATTAGCGGAAAATAAGTGGAACACTGTCTTAGGTCGGGCAGATGGTCCCGAAACGTCGCTCTCGGCTTTGGAAATCGAGGATGGCATGTAGAAAATCGTCCTCCGAAAAATCTGGCCAGAGAATGTTGGTTACATAAAGCTCGGTGTAGGCGGTCTGCCAGAGCAGGAAGTTTGAAATTCGCATTTCGCCGGATGTCCTTATCAGCAGGTCCGGCTCGGGAAGACCATTTGTCTGCAAATAAGAAGCGAACAGTCGATCATCGATTCCGGCCGGGTCTATCTTGCCCTCGGCTATTTCGCGCCCGATTTGCCTTACGGCCAGAATTATCTCATTCCGGCCGGAGTAGTTGAGAGCGAGATTTAACACCATCCCGGTGTTGTTGGTGGTAGTCTTAATGGCATCCTTTAATATCTCGCGCCTGAGATCGGGAAGTTCTTCTATGTTGCCGGTGGCAATGAGCCTGACATTGTTTTCCAGAAGCTCCGAGAGTTCGCGCTTGGTGGTCTCCCCCAGAAGCTTCATCAAGGCGCTGACCTCGCTCTTGGGACGTTTCCAGTTTTCCGTGGAAAATGTGAACAGGGTCAGATATTTGAGCCCGATATCACCGGCCACACGCACGATGCGCTTGACCGCTTTGACACCCTCCCTGTGGCCCGCGGTTCGGGGCAGTCCCCTCTTCTGCGCCCAGCGCCCATTGCCATCCATAATGATGGCGATGTGTACCGGGAGTTTTCCCCTGGCGAGGACCTGCTTTTTTAAGTCCTCTAATAGGGCAGCGGACTTCTTCTTCAAACCTCCATCACCTCGGCGTCCTTAGCCTCGATCATCTTGTCAATTTTATTGATATGGCTGTCAGTTGCTTCCTGAAGATGCTTTTGCCCCTGGTGAAGCTCATCCTCGGTTATCTTGCCGTCTTTCTCGGTTTTTTTGAGAGCCTCGATTGAATCACGTCTGACATTTCTCACCGCTACCTTGGCATCCTCGCCAAATTTCTTGACCAGCTTCACCATTTCTTTGCGCCTCTCCTCGGTCAGCGGCGGAATGGGAAGCCTGATAACACCGGCCTCGGATATCGGATTAAGGCCCAGGTCGGCTTTCTGGATCGCCTTCACGATCTCGGGAATCAGATTTTTCTCCCATGGCTGGACAACCAACATCTTGGGATCGGGAGCGGTTACGGATGCCACCTGCTTCAAAGGTGTCGGAGTCCCATAATATTCAACTTTAATACCGTCGAGAATATTGGTGGTGGCCTTGCCTGTTCTAATACCGGCCATCTCCCGGGCCATAGTCTCGAGGGTTTTGTTCATCCTGATATCCGAATCGCGATAGATCTCTTTGAGCATATAATCCTCTCATGAAACAAGAGTTCCGATTTTCTCACCCAGGATTAAACGCCTCAGGTTATCCTCTTTATATAAATTGAAAACCACGATGGGAATCTTATTGTCCATGCACATGGAAATTGCGGTCGAATCCATGACTTTCAATCCCAGGTTTATGACATCCAGATAGGAAATCTGATCATATTTTTTGGCATCATGGTTCTTGACGGGATCGCAATCGTAGACACCGTCAACCTTCGTCCCCTTCAGGATTACCTCGGCGTCGATCTCGGTAGCGCGGAGGGCTGCCGCCGTATCGGTCGAAAAATAAGGATTGCCGGTCCCCCCCGCGAAAATCACTATGCGTCCCTTTTCCAGATGCCGTACGGCCCGCCGCCGTATAAAGGGCTCGGCCACCTGCTCCATCGAAATCGATGTCATGACGCGGGTGTATCGCCCCCTCTTCTCAAGATACTCCTGGAGAGCCAGTGAATTTATAACGGTCGCCAGCATACCCATGAAGTCGGCACTGACCCGATCCATCCCGCCGGCCGCAGCCTGCAAACCGCGGAATATATTGCCGCCTCCAAGCACGATACCGACCTCGACTCCGAGGCCGGCGATACCCGCGACCTGCTCGGCGATATTGGACAGCACCGTGCCGTCCAATGCCCCCAGCGATTTGTCGCCCATCAGGATCTCGCCGGATAACTTCAGAAGTACGCGGCGGTATCGAACGTTATTTCCTGCGGATCCGGATGATTTTGAATGTGGAATATCTGCCAATCATTCCCCCAGTCTGTACCGGGTGAACCTTTTAATTACGATATTTTCACCGAGCTTGGAAATGGCCACCGTCAGGAGATCCTTCACCGTGATATCCTGGTCCTTGATGAACGGTTGCTCGAGCAGGACGACCTCCTGAAAGTATTTCTCCAGCCTGCCGCCGACAATCTTATCGAGGATCTTCTCCGGCTTGCCCTCGTTGAGAGCCTGGGTTTTGTAGATATCTCTTTCCTTTTCGATAAGCGTCCTGTCGACCTGACCCCTATCCACAACCAGGGGATTGGCGGCCGCTATCTGCATAGCGATATCTTTGGTCAAAGCCTTGAAATCATCGGTGCGGGCGACGAAATCGGTCTCGCAATTGATCTCGAGCAATACTCCGAGCTTATCGCCTGGATGGATATATGAAAAAATCAAACCTTCGCTGGCAGCGCGATCAGCCTTTTTGGCGGCCTTAGCCAGCCCCTGCTCTCTCAAGACGGAGATCGCCTTCTGCACATCGCCGCCGGCCTGTTCCAGCGCCTTCTTGCAATCCATCATGCCGGCGCCGGTCATCTCTCTCAATTCCTTTACTGCCTGTGCCGAAATTTCCATCGATGCTAAACCTCTCCGGCGGACTGCTCCGCCGACTGACCGGCACCCGCCTCCTCCATATCCTCGACACGGACCTTAGCCTGGGCCCCAACCGCGGTATCGCATATAGCCTTGGTTATGATAGATATCGATTTTATCGCGTCGTCGTTTGCCGCGATCGGGTAATCGATCGGGTCGGGGTCGGAGTTGGTATCGAGTATTCCAATCACCGGTATTTTGAGTTTGTTGGCCTCGGCGACCGCAATCCTTTCCTTCTTCGTGTCGATCACGAAAAGGAGCGACGGCAGGCTGTACATCTCCCTGATACCAACCAGGTATTTCTCCATGCGGGCGGCCTCTATCTCAAGTTTCTTGGCCTCCTTCTTGGTCATCCTATCGAATGAGCCATCCTCGCGCATCCGCTCGATTTCCTTGAGCCGTTTGATATTCTTTTTGATGGTCACGAAATTCGTCAGCATCCCGCCCAGCCAGCGCTCAGTGATATAGAATTGACCGGACCGCAGGGCATTGGCCTTGATCACATCCTTGGCCTGCTTTTTGGTGCCGACAAACAGAATGCTGCCGCCCGACTCGATGACATCGGCAACTTTCTGACAGGCTCGATTCAGCGACATCAGGGTCTTGTTCAGATCGATAATATAGATGCCATTTTTGGCGGTGAAAATGAATCGCTTCATTTTGGGGTTCCAGCGCCTGGTCTGATGACCGAAATGAACCCCTGATTCAAGGAGGTCCTTGACAGTTACGTCTGACATTTTTCGGTTTCTCCTCCACCGGTCTTCTCACCCGTCCGACTCCCATCGGGCCTTGATAATTTTGCCTGACAGGAGACCTCGGACGGCTTCCAGCCAAACGGCGGACAACCGGTGTGCGTCGTTAGTTGTTCTATCTCTTAGAGAATTGGTATCTCTTCCTGGCTTTTACCAGGCCATATTTCTTGCGCTCAACCATCCTGGAATCACGGGTCAGGAGCCCGTTGCGCTTCAAAAGCGATCTCAACTCCGGGTCCATGATAATCAGGGCCCGCGCCAGTCCCAGGCTGATCGCGCCGGCCTGCCCGGAAAGCCCGCCGCCTCGCGCCACGCACTCGACATCGAGCTTGCCGTTAAACTCGGCAACATCGATCGGCTTAAGCGCCGCGAGTACGACATTGGGACGGCAGAGATAGGCGTTAACGTCCTTGCCGTTAACTACTATCTTTCCGCTGCCTTTCTTGACTCTTACCTGTGCAACCGCCTCTTTGCGTCGGCCGGTTGCTGCGTAAACTTCCTCTGGCAAAATTCCTCCACTTACGATATCAGATTTCGATTTTTACCGGTTTTTGCGCCGCGTGGGGATGAGATCCGCCGGTGTAGATGAAAAGCTTCTGGTTGAGACGGCGGCCGAGACGATTATGCGGAAGCATCCCCTTGATAGCCCTCTGGATAACCCGTTCCGGCCGATTGGCAAAATACTTTGAAACCGGCACAGTCTTAAGGCCGCCAGGGTAACCCGTATGCCACCTGTAGGTCTTGTTTGCCGCCTTCCTGCCGGTCAATTGTATCTTCTCGGCGTTGATAACTACTACGTATGCTCCCATGTCCAGATGCGGCGTAAACAGGGGACTATCCTTGCCGCGAAGCAAGGTTGCTACTTTGGTGGCCAAACGGCCCAACACCTGGCCCTCGGCATCTATCAAATACCATTTCTGTTGTTGCCTGTCTTGTTTAGGCACGAATGTCTTAGTTTCCATTTCGGCTCCAAAAATTAGAGAAACGCTAAAAACTACGAAACAAACAATTTATATTCCCAAATGCCAATGTCAAGCAAAAATAATCGCCTATCCCCCGTTAACCGAAAAGATATTATTGCCTTAACCGCCCTTCGGGTGTTGCCAATAGATTCAACCCGGCATTACCCGATGAAGAGATCGACCCGTCAAGGTCGGGAAATTGCAGTCAGAGCTTGCTCTGAACGCGAAGAGACAATGCGCAGTACCGAAATACTAATCCGGTAGCCAATTGACATAGGCCGTAGGGCCTGCTATAGGGACCATATGGCGTGACCCCAAGGCTTCTCACCATCAATTTGGCCTGACGATACCCTTTTCCGTGATAATCCCAGTTACCAATTCATGGGGAGTGACATCAAAAGCTGGATTATAAACGGGCGCATCCGATGGCGCAACCTGGGTCAGACCTATAAATCGGATTTCATCGCCGGAGCGTTGCTCGATCACGATCGATTTTCCATCGGGGCATACCGGATCGAAAGTCGAGGATGGCGCCGCGGCATAAAATGGGATTCCGTGATATTTTGCCAAAACCGCCAATGAATATGTTCCGATCTTGTTGGCATAATCGAAATTCGCAGCCACACGGTCGGCGCCTGTGATGATGAGGTCCACCTTGCCCTGGGCCATGAGATGGCCGGCCATGTTGTCGGAAATGAGCTTGAAAGGCACCCCGGCCTTGGCCAGTTCCCAGGCTGTTAGGCGCGCCCCCTGGAGGATTGGCCTTGTCTCATCCACCCAGACCTCGATCTTCTTGTCTGAGAAATGGGCGGTATAAATAATTCCCAACGCCGTCCCAATTCCGCCAGTTGCCAGCGCTCCGGCATTGCAATGGGTTAGAATTCGGCAGCCATCATGAACAATGCCATTCCCGTTCTCCCCTATCAGGGTACACATATCGGCGTCCTCGGCATGTATTCGCTGAGCCTCTTCTATCATTAAATCGCGGAGATTATCACACTGCAAGTTATGTCGACGAAACCCCGCCATCCGTTCCACTGCCCAGCCCAGGTTCACCGCCGTGGGCCGGATATTTATCAGTCTCCGGCAGGATTCCTCGAAAGCGATATTATCCCGGATATTATCTATAAGGCAAAGGGCGTAGGCGGCAGTTATTCCAATCAAAGGAGCACCGCGAACAGTGAGGTCGCCGATCGCGCCTGCGACATCGTCAACTGACCCCAGGCGTAGATACACCTCTTTTGACGGCAGTGACCGTTGATCGATCACCACGAGTGCTTCGCCTTTCCATTTAATAGGCGAGAAGCCTAATTTGTGCTGGATATCGATCATCTAATGTCCTTTATACATATTTTGGCGCCAAGAGACAATATAGTTTTTGCATTGTGATCTAATTAGTAAATGGAATGACCATTGCCATCATTTTTTTATACGATTGATATTAATTGTCGCCTGCATTATATTTTATTTATTGCGCCCGAGACTGCCGGGCGTATCTTGTCGGACTTGTCTCCCCGGACTCCGGGGGCTGTCGGGAAACCTGGCAGCACCTTGAAATAAGTTGGAATTAGTAGTATATTTACCAAGCAATTAAAATAATGACAAATAATAGCAGGAACGACCCTTTCGAATGACGCTTATCGAGAAATTCTATTCCGGAGACCCTGTCGCGCTTGCGAGAATTATCTCGCATATCGAAAACCGCGGGCTCGAAACAGACAAGATCCTCGCCGCCCTGTATCCCCGGACAGGCAGGGCCCACATAGTCGGCATAACCGGGCCTCCGGGAGCAGGCAAATCGACCGTTGTCGATAAGCTGTGTTCTCTATACCTCAATCGCGGCTGTAAGGTCGGTATCATCGCCGTCGATCCCTCCTCCCCATTCACCGGCGGCGCGCTTCTCGGTGACCGGATCAGGATGCAGGATCTGGCGGTCCACAGAAATGTCTTCATTCGCAGCATGGCGACCAGGGGTTCTACCGGAGGGTTGGCGCTGGCCACCACCGAGGTCATACGGGCGTTGGACGCCTTCGGCAAGGATATCATTTTGGTCGAGACGGTCGGTGTTGGGCAGGTGGAGCTTGACGTTGCCGAGGCCTGCGATACGACTGTCGTGGTCCTGGTGCCGGAATCGGGCGATTCGATCCAGGCTATGAAAGCCGGCCTTATGGAGATCGCCGATATTTTCGTGGTTAACAAAGCGGATCGCGATGGAGCTTTGCGAGTGGCCTCGGAATTGAACATGATCCTCGACATGAAACGTGAGAAGTGCAAACGTGAGCTGCCGGTCGTATTGACCCAGGCCGCCAACAACATAGGCGTCGACGAGCTTCTGGCCAGGATAGATCAGGAATATGAGCGGATGAAGACGGGTGATAATTTCATGAAACATCGCA
>Ga0315293_10000147_pt1 | contig 59447 bp, 58 predicted proteins | sample YL17G13_20_MG_FD_203071 | JGI IMG/M metagenome (GOLD analysis project Ga0315293, IMG submission 203071) | Sediment microbial communities from Yellowstone Lake, YNP, Wyoming, USA - YL17G13_20 | ecosystem: Environmental > Aquatic > Freshwater > Lake > Sediment | place: USA: Wyoming | collected... | reverse complement strand
GTTCTTAAGCCGGCGGCCTTTCCCCTAATCTCCCTCTCCAAGCCAACAACCGCCCCCAGTACAACGGCCAGGATTACGCTGAGCACATCTCCCTGCCAAACCATAGTCCTACCTTTCAATCAGCGTTTCGTCCACCTGCATGCCGAAATGTCTGCCGGCCTTTTCAATATGTCCGAGCACCTTGTCGCCCGGTTTTAAGGCGGTAACGGAAATCGCTTTGCCCTGCGGGTCAACCAAGCGAATCGTCTCGGCATTCTGCATCACAAGACTTATCGGCATATCTTCAGCCTGCGCTTCAATAAGCATCATAGGCCTTTTTTCAATCTTGTTTCTGCCTAAGTAAGCAGTCTGGCTTTTACCCTGAAAATCCACCAGCATTACTTCATCGCCGGCTTTCAAATCAGCAAGGTACTTTGTCTTTCCGCCCGGCGCCAGGGTATATGCGTGGACCGCACCTGCATTTACACGGAAAGGCCGGGACGCCACATACGGATTATCGATTGATTCCGAATGCACTAAGAAAAATCCAGAAGCGGTATTACCTACCAACATTCCTTCGCCGAGACCCATTTGCGTGCAGGTATCGAGACAGGAACGGTCGCCCATACCGAGTTGTTTGCAGATTGTTACAGTCGCTGTAACAAGAGGGATTTTTTCACTTATGCCGTGAATTATTTCAGATGTCTTTTTAATCTCATTTACATCGGTGGTATTTAACACAACGCCGTCAACGCCTCTTTCGAGGATTTCGGTCATAAGCTTGGCCTGCCTGGAGTTTTCAACCTGCACCATAATATTTTTGCCGCGTCTGGCAAGCAGGTTTTCAATCGGGATAATCGTCCAATCGAGCATTCGCAGGACGACGATTTTACTTTCCGGCACCTTCGCCGCCTTATCTTCGTCGGCCTTACCGGCTATATCTATGAACTCAACATCGACGCCGGATTTTATATCACCATTTTTCTCTACGGTTTTGATTTTGCCGAACTGGCGGACTTTTTTGCTGTCGCCGTCCGCCAACACTACCGCCTCAGCACCGCTCTCAAGCGCAGCTATAGCAATCTCTTTTTTATATGGAACAACATTTATCCACAATTTTTTCATGCTGAATAGCTTACACTGATTTTTTAGTTTCATCAACAGTATAGTAGGTTTGGCAAACTCACTACAAATGGATTCGGCAGGCTCACCATAAGTGGATTCGGCAAGCTCACCATAAATTGGGTTTGATTGGGTTTGTTTTGAATAACGGTTCATAGCTCATTGTTCATTGTAATTAGTTTTATTTAATGAGGTTACAATCATTTTGGAATCCGCCTGAGGCGGACAAGATTGGGTTTGTTTCGCATAATCGTTCAATTTTGATTGATTCAATCCCGCCGAAGGCGGAGAGGATTAGCGAATTAGAGAATTGGTGAATTAGAGAACTAGGAAATTGGTGAATTAGTGAATTGGTTAATTGGTTAAAAGGCATTTTAAAATCCGGGACTGAGTTCCTAAAGAGTTTCCGTTTCCAAGAAAGATACTCTCCCTAAAATAAAACGAACCGGCGAGGTTGATGCGAAAATTATGGGGTTTTCGGGGGTGTGATTTTGGCTAAGCACTTATGGCTAAAGAGATAAAAAAAATTTCGATTCTGCCGTTTTTGGTGTGCGGGGTAGCCGCGCTTTTGATTGAAGTTTTTGCCACAGAGTTCACAGAAATGGAGAGGATATCAGAAAATCAGGGTATCAGGAAAGGGCAGGTTACGCGGGAAATTTTGGCGTTGTGAAAAAGGAATGGTTTGGGGAGAATTTGCCCGCCGAAGCCCGAAGATTCCATTTGATATGTTCCGACAGGTACGGTAGGATAACCGCTAACTCAAAATCCCTCAAAGAACATAAGTGAAGTTGATTAAAGCATTGAATAAGAAAAGGAAGAAAAGAGAAATTAAAATGAAAAAGATAATGATGTTATGTTGTTTATTGCTTGTCAGCGGCTGCGCACCGAAGCTGGTAACCTATCCGCCAACGGCGATTTCTCCTTCCACCATCGAAGAATTGCAAGAATTAGAATTAAGCTCTTGGGCACCGAATGAAGACTATGCTCTGGCGATAAGAAATGTGGTTGAGCAGCATAAAGATACCATATTTCTTCATCAGGAAAAACTTTTTCAGGTTTGTAGCGAAATGCACCAGAAATACCAGAAAAAGGATTATGCCGGAACCAACATTCTTATTGCTAAAGCCAGGATGTATAACGCTGAATGGTTCCAGTCTTATTTAGTTTTGAAACAGGCCTATGAAAAATTAGGCGAGGTCAATAATACGATGCCGGACGGCACTATCAAAACCAAAACCGACGAGCTGATTGAGTCGGGCAAGAAATTTGCTGAAAAGGTTCTCAACCACTCAAACACCATCAGAGAATTTCTTGATATTACCGAGGGTTATGATAGGGCGAGAGTTGAAAGGAATTTAGGTTTTCTTACCAAGAAAAACGAAGCAAAATTCAACAATCTGTCTCAAGCCCTTAATCAATCCGGGCAAGAATTAAACAAAGAAGGAGAAGGGCTCGTTAAATTATCAGTTGAGTTGAATGAATTATTGAGCAAAGGAGGTGATTAAATTGGAAAAGTTGGTTTGGTTCGGATTTTTAGCGCCGCTAATTTGGTTGACTGGCTGCGGCGGTACCTACCACTCTATAGAGGTTTCCTATCCTCCGGTTTCCCAAGAGTACAGTAAATTAGCTCTTGAGATTAATAGCCCCAAAGGAATTGACCAAAAAGAGTTAGAAAATTTCCGGGAGTTGATAATTTTACAACTGGGTGAAAGAGGATTTGTCATTGTTCCCGACGCTGAAAGACAATTGCTCGTCAAGGTTGTGAAATTTAACAAAGAAAGCGAAGCCCTAAAAGCCGCGAGGAAGCGTAAAACACTGATCGAGGGGGGCCCTTGGACTCAATATACTTCTAATGCTCTTGTCGTGAGGCTTTTTCTGAAAGAGCAAGAAAAAACAACGGAGTTTGGAGAGTTCCAAGAATATAAAGAAAATACTAAAGAGTGGGAAGATATGAAACGGCTTGTAGCCCGCCGAATTACTGACGCGGTTTATTTTGCTGTCCGTTAAAACGGCTTTTTCTTGACATTTTTCATAAAGCAAGTTATTTCTAAACAATAAATACAGTTTTACAGTAAAAAAATAAGAAGAGATGAGGGAAGTGTAAATAAGTATCTACCATTACAAGATGGGGAAAGGAAAGAAGGATTCATGGAAAGGAAATTTAGAAAAATACAAATTCTTTTGTGGATATCGACTGTTTCCGCTACTTTGTTTCCGGGAGGATGTTTCTCATGTTCGAATACCTCTGGGAAACCCATAAATGAAAAAACGGTCAAAATGATACAGCCCGACAAAACCACAAAAGACGAAATTATTCAATGGTTTGGTCCTCCCCAATCTATTGAAAAACCAAGTGGTAAAGAGGAAACCACAGTAAAAGAGGAGAAGGTAAAAACAATGGGATATCAAGCATGGCCAGGGGGGGCTTTTTCACCATCTTTTGAATCATCTTTTGAACTATTTTCGTCAAAACATAAAATTACCGAAGACCACCGGATTTATGTTTATACATTTACCGAATTTAAAGTAAGGGGATACCCATTTGGGGGGGGTGGCCATGGTTTGTCTGATAAATTATTAATCCTAATAAACGAAAAAACTGGGTTCGTTGAGGATTATATTTTTAGTAAAGAAACGTAATAAAAAGGAAATATAGAACCGATTCTACCCAAACACACTTCCCGCCACAAGGGTAGTGGTTCTCCCCTCACCTACGAGTCTTGCGGCGAAGAGTAATCGTCGGGGCAAGCCCCGACCTACAAATGGATTCCTGCTCCTTCGACAAGCTCCCTACTTCGCTAAGGCTATGTAGGGCAAGCAGGACAGGTCCCTATGGGATGGCTTACGCCATTGAGCGGGAATGACCTTCCGTCGCACTTTGTGCTATGGAGGGCAGGCAAGGTTAGTCGCCGTGCCGGCGACTGCTAAACAAGATTCGGCGTAAAGTTAACTGACCCACCGGATAAACCGGTGGGCTTTCGGTTAAAGAAATTATGACCTTACCCCGTTTATAGACTAAAGGGTTTATCTTGTTTCAGTTCCGAAGCATTTTGATTGCCTTCTCGACGCTTGCGTTTTCGTGGACCATTTTGCAAAGAGCGGCGACCATTTTTTCGGGATTTTTGTGCTGGAAGGCATTTCGGCCGATGGACAGGCCCTTTGCACCTGCCTTCAAGGCACCATCAACCATTTCGAAAATATCCTTGTCGCTTTCCATCTTCGGCCCACCCGCAATCACTACCGGCACAGGACAGCCGTGCACTACCTCGGTGAAACTTTTGACGCTGCCGGTGTAAGGCACCTTAACAATGTCGGCACCCAGCTCGGCACCGACCCTCGCGGCGAGCTTGACATTCTTTACGTCGTATTCGTTCTTAATCTTCGGTCCGCGTGTGTACATCATCGCCACAAGCGGCATCTGCCACTCCATGCACTGCTCGCTGACAAAACCAAGCTGGGCGAGCATCTCCTTGTCGGTCTCAGCCCCGAGGTTTATGTGAATGCTGACCGCGTCCGCACCCAATTTTATCGCTTCCTCAACGGAGCAGACCAGCTCTTTTGCGTTTGGGTCGGGACTGATTGAGGTCCCGCCGGAAAGATGGATAATCAGGCCGACGTCTTTGCCTGCACCTCTGTGGCCTGCGAGGACCATCCCTTTGTGCATCAGGATGGCGTTTGCACCGCCGGCCACGACCTTAGAGACCGTAGTCCGCATGTCCTCCAGGCCTGCAATTGGCCCAACGGTTACGCCGTGGTCCATCGGTACAATTACCGTTTTGCCGGAATTGCGGTCGATTATTCGCTCAAGTCTTATCTTTTTGCCTATCATTGCCAAAACCTCCAATTTATCCGCCTCTGGCGGACTGCGATTCACGCCTAAAATCTAACCAAATCTGCACAAAAGGCAAGGAAAAAAGCCGAGTTAGTTCATAGTCCATCTCGCAGAATCTGTTGCCAAGTGCGTATCCGAGTCATCAAATGCGACATTGCAATATGGCTCGTAATGTCCTAATATATCGGCAAATTATTCGCGTTGTATCACAACTATACGAGGTGCCGATAAAATGACATACTTAGCGGTTCCCATAGCGGCGGCTGATTTAGAGCAGGCAAAAACACAAATAAAAGCGGCTCGGCAGAAAGGTGCCGAGATGCTGGAGCTGCGCAGCGATTACCTTGAAAACCTGAGTCCATCGCTGGTCGAAGAATTAATTGCCGAGGCAAAAAGAGCCAGACGATCGTTGCCGGTCATTGTAACCTGTCGCGACCACCGACAGGGCGGCGCAAAGCAATACCAGTGCCCGCTGCGCGTCGATGTGCTTGCAGCGGCCCTAAAGGCCGGCGCCGAATTTATCGACTTCGAATATGAAAACTTCCTCGACGCCCAAAGCCAGGAGCAAATAAGACGTGCCCTTGCAGAAAGCGCAAAAGGGCGCCTGATTTTGTCAGCCCATAACTTCGAATCCCGCTTCGATGACATCAGAAAACTTTACCAGCACATTATGACTTTGCACCCTGCGGCGATTCCAAAACTCGTTTACAAAGCCAATCATATCAACGATTGCTTTGACGCCTTCGATTTGCTGCGCAGGACCGGCGGAGACCGCATCGTCTTCTGTATGGGCGAGGCAGGAATAATCAGCCGGATCATCGCAAAAAAACTGGGCTCCCTTGTTACCTTTGCAAGTGTAGATGATAAAAGCGCAACGGCGGAGGGCCAATTGACTATCGAACAATTCAAAAAATTATACCGTTATGACGCCATAAACGTCGACACCAAGCTGTATGGAACTATCGGCTCGCCCGTTGCTCATTCCCTAAGTCCGGCTATCCATAATGCCTGCTTTGCAAAAGCGAAGCTCAACAAACTCTATCTGCCTCTGCACGTCGAAGGCGGCAAGGCGGAATTCGAACAATTTATGAACCACATCCTGGGCAGGAGCTGGCTTAACTTTCGGGGCTTTAGCGTAACAATCCCCCACAAGCAAAATGCCCTCGAGTACGTCAAAGCCAGGGGCGGCTTTATAGAACCGCTGGCCGAGCGAATCGGCGCCGTTAATACCCTGCTGGCCGACGAGAACGGAGCTCTTTCCGCATACAATACCGATTACATCGGCGCGATGGAGGCAATCAAGTTGAAGCTCTCCACTGCCGAATTAAAAAACCTGCCTGTCGCGATTGTCGGCGCAGGTGGTGCCGCGAGAGCAATAGTGGCAGGCCTGTGCGACGCCGGCACCAAAATCACAATTTACAACCGTACCATCGAAAAAGGCCAGGAACTCGCATGGCAGTTCGGCTGCGATTTCGCTCCTTTGACAGCTTTGCAGAACACAAATGCCAGGCTGCTCGTAAACTGCACAAGTATCGGAACATACCCGGATACCAATGCGACGCCGGTGCCTAAGAAATGCCTGAAAAAGGGTATGGCGGTGTTCGATGTGGTTTACAATCCACGGGAGACTTTATTATTAAAGTATGCCAGGGAAAAAAGATTGAAAAGGATTGACGGCCTGTCGATGTTCATCAACCAGGCCGCCGCCCAGTTCAAACTCTTCACCGGCAAAACCGCCGACACAAAACTTATGCGAAAAGCTGTTGTCGAAAAACTTAGCAACAGATAAATACGGATATTCTTTCTGTGGCTAAATTCCTTCTTTCTCCTGGGCTTTTGATTGTTTTTGCCGGTGATAGACGATATAATTTCCGGAAGCCCCCGAGTCTTCTGTCGAAGACAGAATCGGGGGGAGGTTAAAAGATGGCAAAGAAAGAAAAGGTAGTTCTGGCATACAGCGGCGGACTGGATACGAGTGTGATTCTGCCGTGGCTCAAAGAAACTTACGGCTATGACGTAATCGCATTCGCAGCCGACCTCGGCCAGGGCGGCGAACTAACGGGCATAAAGAAAAAGGCACTTGGCTCCGGAGCTGTCAAGTGCATCGTCAAAGACCTGCGCAGCGAATTTGTCGAAGATTACCTCTGGCCAATGCTAAAAGCCGGCGCAGTCTACGAGCACGGGTATCTATTGGGCACAAGTATCGCCAGGCCGTTAATCGCAAAGCACCAGGTCGAAGTCGCGCACGCTGAGGGCGCCACCGCCGTTGCCCACGGCGCAACCGGCAAAGGCAACGACCAGGTGCGATTCGAGCTGACCTATATGGCGCTTGACCCAACGTTAAAAATTGTCGCACCGTGGAAAGACCCGAAGTTTACGCTCACCAGCCGGGAAGCTGCAATCGATTATGCCAAAAAGCACAAAATCCCAATCGAGCAGAGCAAAAAAAAGATTTACTCCCGCGACCGCAACCTCTGGCACATCAGCCACGAAGGGGCCGACCTTGAAGACCCGGCCAACGAGCCGAAGGACACCTTGTTTGTTATATCCCAGCCAGTCTCGAAAACACCGAACAAACCCGATTACGTTACGCTAAGTTTTCAGCGGGGCATCCCCATAAAACTTAACGGCAAAAAGATAAACGGCGTAAAACTGATTGAGACGCTGAATCGGCTCGGCGGTAAGCACGGCGTCGGGCAGGTCGACATAGTTGAAAACCGCCTGGTCGGTATGAAGTCACGAGGCGTGTATGAGACGCCGGGCGGCACGATTCTGACCGTTGCTCACAACGCCTTAGAAAGCCTGACCCTCGACCGCGAAACGATGCATTACAAACAGCAGGTCGCACTGAAATACGCCGAGTTGGTTTACTACGGCCAGTGGTTTTCACCGCTGCGCGAGGCGCTCGATGCGTTCATCAATATCACCCAGCAAAACGTTACCGGCGAAGTTAAAGTCAAGCTCTTTAAGGGTCGCTGCAGCCCCGCCGGCGTAAAAAGTCCAAACAGTCTGTATCAGGCTGACCTGGCAAGCTTCAAAATGGGAGCAGAATACCAGCCAACGGACGCAACCGGGTTTATTCGCCTGTTCGGTCTGCCGATGAAAGTCGCAGGAGCAATTAAAAGGGATAAAAAGAAGTGAATTAACTCCCGATTCTAACGCAAAGGAGGCGTTGTGGCAGTGCTACAGTTGATTTGGCTTGTTTTTATTTTTGTGTTTGGCTGTTGTGTAGGGAGTTTTCTGAACGTTGTCGTTTACCGTTTGCCCCGTGACAAATCGATAACAACACCGCCTTCTGCCTGCCCTGCGTGCGGCAGAAATATTCGTTTTTACGACAACATACCGCTGGTCTCCTGGCTCGTTCTGGGCGGAAAGTGCCGGTACTGCAAAGCCCCCATATCGCCGCGATACTTCGTCATCGAGTTTCTGACAGGCCTGGTTTTCACCGGCCTTTTTATTTTATATTTCCACGTCGGCTTGCGCCGCGGGCTGGAGACCCCCTTAAACGGCGGCTGGTTTGTTTATCTGCTCCATATTATTTTATTGTCTGCTCTGATTGCCGCTTCAGCTATTGATTTGGAGCGATGGCTTATCCCACTTTCGATTTGCTGGTTTGTTACCGCGGCAGGTCTAATTGGCTCATCGCTCGGCGTTTATGTAATAGACCTGGCAAAAATCGGCGGCTATTTGCTTTTGCCGAGCGCTTCGGCGAGCATCTCCTCTCTGGCAGCCGGCGCAGCAATAGGACTGGCTATATCACTTGGTTTATTGGCAAGTGGCTTAATCAAAAGAAGTTACGAAATGGACTCGGCCATGCCTGACGGCACTGACGATGCCTCCGCAGACCAAAACGAGCCACGAGCCACGAACCACGAATCACGAATCAATCACCGCGTGGAGATTTGCAGGGAGATCTTCTTTTTGCTGCCGATAATCACCTGCTCAGCGGCGGCTTACGTGATTACCAGAGAAATCCCCTCCGTGCGGAGCTGGTGGGTAAATTTTTCACAAGTGCCTGTCATCGCAGGACTTTTTGGCAGCCTGTGGGGTTATTTTGTCGGCTGCGGCATCGTCTGGGCCACACGTATCTTCGGTACTCTCGGCTTCGGAAAAGAAGCGATGGGCCTCGGCGACGTCCACCTTATGGGTGCTGCCGGCGCAGTTATAGGACCAGTCTTCGTCGTCGTGGCCTTTTTCGTCGCACCGTTCTTCGGACTGGCCTGGGCGGCGTCTCAGATGCTTTTCAAAAAAATTCGACAAATTCCTTATAGTCCCTTCTTGTCTTTGGGTATACTTACTGTTATGATTCTACACGATTGGATTTTCAATTATCTAATCGGAATGTTTTATCACTAAAACCAAACAATTTGATTTAGGAGGTATCAAATGCAAATCGCCAACAAAAAAACAATCACTTTGGTCGCCGCCCTCATATCAATTTGTTTTTTTACCGGCTGCACCAACTGGCAGAAAAAATACAAGGCGTTGAATGTGGAGCATGAAAATCTAAAAGGGCTGCTGGACCGTGAAAAGTCTGAAAAAGGCCAGCTGGCTGAGCAGGTTACACAGGGTCAGCAAACAATCGAGGAACTCCAGAAGAAGATTGCCGATCGCAAACAAAACCCCGCTGAGGCCTCCGGTTTCGGCCCTGGATATGACGTCTCATTTGACGCCTCAGCCGGCACAGTTACGGTAACACTCCCCAATACAATACTTTTTGATTCCGGAAAGGAAACGCTCAAAAATGCATCAAGTACCGAGCTCAATCATATCGCCTCAGTTCTGCAGAGCCAGTACGCCGGCAGGCAAATAGACGTTGTCGGCCATACTGATTCGCAGCCCATCAAGAAATCGAAATGGAAAGACAACTGGGAGCTTTCCTCTCAGCGCGCCCTTTCGGTCACAAGATATCTAATCCAGCACGGGATTGCTGCAGATAAGATTCGAGCGGTCGGCCGTGGTGAAAGCCAGCCCATCGCATCCAATGCGACACCCAGCGGCAGAGCGAGAAACCGAAGGGTTGAAATCGTTGTCCATATGAGGTGATGTTGTGGCACGGGCTTCCAGCCCGTGAAAATCACGGCCAAGATGGCCGTGCTACATAGCCGTCTTTGTCGATGTAAACGGCAACAGCGCCGTCTCTGGGTGTATAGTATGTCTTCGCTTCGCCCTTGAAGTCGATTACCTGCTGTCTTTCGTACTGGCTTCGGCTGCAACTGCATATCAAAATCTCGGCATCGAGATTTTCGAGAAAGTGCTTTTCGGCTGTTTTGCTTGAGCCGTGATGTGGCACAACAACCACATCGGCTTTAAGGTCGGGATAAATGCGAAAAAGCTCCACTTGGGCAAATTTCTCGATGTCGGAGCATAAAAGCACTTTTCTGCCGGCAAATTCAATCAACAAAACCGCCGATTTGTCATTATCATCAACGTCCGGGTCCTGAGATACTTCTTTGCCCGGCCAGAGGATTTTTATCTCAGCAGCACTGTCTAAGCCTAAATCTTTTAAGCCTTTTATCTTAAAACCATCCTTGCTCAACAAGGTTTTAAGAAATTTTGCCGCGCCATTCAGATCTGTTTTCATATCTATAAAAGTGTCGTTGGCATAAATATCACCGACATCAGAGTGTTCGACAATTTCAGGTATTCCATTGATGTGGTCAACATCATTATGGCTTATGACGATACAATCAATTTTGCTTATCCCGCTGTAGTTCAAAAAAGGTGCAACGATTCGTCCACTGACATCGCTTCTATCGAGCGAACCCGCATCGAACAAAACGTTGGCCTTTCCCGGAAGCTGGGCCGCTATTGCCTGGCCGTGACCGACATCCAGAACAGTAAGAACCAGATTATCCCGATACGTCCTCTGCCATTTTGTTATGCCTAAAAAAGCAATCATTGCCAAAACCATCAGTACAGAAATTGCTTTTTTCACAAAGGGACGCTTAAAATTAATAAAAGCTATAAACGAAATGACGTAGTAATAGAAAACTACCAGCAAAACTGCCACATGACCTATAAGCACTTGCGAGACATCTACTTGTGCTATATGTTTTACAAGCCAGATGAGCCAATTTGATAAAGGTTTTATTATCACGTTTAGTATTGAGGCCGTTGTCGGCAGAACCAGGCCGATAAGCAGCTTAAGATAGCCGGCAAATGAAATCACCGCTATAAATGGCGAGGCAACTACCGTCCATACGCTTGTAAGAAGTTGAATCGTATAAAAGTTATACAGCAGGATTCCCGCACTGGCCAGCCAGGCAGCTAAACTGACAGAAAATAGATTTAGCAGCATCGGCCCCGGCTTCGCGGCTATCCTGGCAAAAGCTCTTGTCTTAGGCTTTCGCTCGAACCACGAATGGCCGGTTATTTTTTCGTATAGGAAAAAATGAATCCGCTCTGTAAAAAGCAAAATCCCCAGTACTGCCGCAAACGATAACTGCCAACTGGCTTCGAACAATTCTGTCGGTCTTATAAGCAGCAATATAATTGCCGACAGCGAAAGTGAATTGAAAGGATTCGGTTGCCGACGGAAGAAGAATGATGAGCAAAAAACAAGGCATATTATTGCCGCCCGAAATGCCGGCGGGTTCGGAGGAACTACCAGCACAAACATCGCCGCTGCAATTATACAAACAGCCGCCCGGGCTCGTTTCATCAAACCTGTCGCCTTGCACAGCCACCAAATCATCCCCACAAGAATGCCAAAGTTCATCCCTGAAAGGCAGACAAAGTGCAACAGACCTGTTCGGCGAAACGCATTATAAGTGGCGCTGTCCATATCTGCTCTGTAACCCAGAACAAGTGCCTGCAACAGGCCTTCGCTTTCATCCTGCGGATACGGGCTGCCCAGCAGTGACTGCACAGCTATTTCTCTTGCCTTTCTCTTTATCTTCACAAGAAAATCGGCAGAACCGTCTTGGAGTAATTCAATAGCACCCCGCGACGGTACCGAAGCCGCGACGAAAATATTTTTCCTCGATAAGTACTTGGCTATATTGAACTGGCCCGGGTTGGTTGCCTTTTTGAATCTGTCTAACCAGCAGTACATCTGAATATAATCACCGTCTTTCAAATCCAGCACCGGCTCAGCCACCGGCACCGGCTCATCAATCTGCACCCGCACGGTGCCGCTCGCCTTTGCCCAGCCGACAGTAGTTTCAACTTCGCAAATCCTCAAATAGAAACTGCTACGGGGGCCGTAGGGCATAAACCTTGCAAATTCCCATCGCTCGTTACTATCAGTATATGGCTGCGTGGTGATACTGCCGCGAATCGTCGCCAACGTGCGCTCACTACCAACCAGATTGCGAATGTCGTCAGGCTCAGGTTTAGAAAAACCTGTCAGCCGAACGCTGCCGAGACAGGCAAAGCAGATAAGGGCGCAAAAACTCAGGAGCAAAAGTCCGTAAGAAGCAAATCTGCCCCTTGTATGGGCAACAAATAGAAATACCGTTAAAGCTGAACATACCGCCAGTACGACCAGCCAAATTGATATCGGTAAATCAGAAACGTTTTGCAGCAGAATCCCGATTATCAATCCAACCGCTGCAAATACAAGTGGGCTGGTACTTATGATTTGCTTATAAGAGTTTACGAATCCCCCCGCAAGCTGTTTATCAATCAGTTCTAATTTCCGCTGTATATCATCCATCTTCGGCAGTCGATTATACGGGGTAATCGACTATCATTTCAAGTTGTCCCGTTGCGACACGACGTCGCTATCGTGGCGAGTCGGATATAGCTTCAGCTCAGCCTGCCTTGAGTAACATATCGTATTCGAGCTCGAATCGAAGTTTATGTTTGACCTCTTCCTCCGCTATGGCCAACAGCACCTCTCGCGACCCCTGTTCGTGAACAGTCCCGATGAGAGTAACATAAGTTCGGAACGATGCCTCCTCCTTTTCTATTCCAAGAAGAAGCATATCCTTGTAATCCATATCCAGCTTAGGCCCGGAGTTTTGCCATACCTGCCCGACACCCCCGTTCTTGCTTTCGCCTGCCCCCGCGTCTCCCGACGCGAGGCGGGGCGGCGGGCCAGAAAGCATGGGGGCTGACTCATGGTTAGGCGACCCCGCCGAAGCGGCTATGTCGCCCACGCGAAGGCGGGTCGACACCACCCTTCCTGTCTTCATAAGCTCCAATTCTAATTTGGCCTTGTGCTCCAGCTCTTCCTTCGCTAAATCCTCGAAGACCTTGCGCATCTTGGGATTGTCTATTCGCTGTGCCAGTGTAAGGTAAAACCTATTGGCATCAATTTCCCGGGCAATAGCAAATTCAAAAATCTCAATGTCGGTGTCAGCTTCCGACATCACCTATTCTCCTCAATAGTTAAATAAACAAGCTCTATGAACTGCCCTCTATCTTCTCTTTGCCGTTCACATAAGGCCGAAGGATCTTTGGTATCGTTACCGAGCCGTCGGCATTCTGGTAAAGCTCCAGAATCGGTATCAGTATTCGCGGGGATGCGATAACGGTATTGTTCAACGTATGGCAGAAAAGGTTTTTCTTCGTTGTGGGGTCTTTGTAGCGGAGGTTCATTCGCCTCGCCTGGAATTCGTAGAGTTTACTTGCGCTGTGCGTTTCGCAGTAGCTTTTGCGTGACGGCATCCAGGCTTCAATATCATATTTTTTTGCCTGGCCCCTGCCTAAATCACCCGTGCAGACATTAACAACACGGTAAGGCAGTTCCAGTGCGGCCATAACAGCCTCGGCATTGGCCAAGATTTCCTCGTGGAATTTATTGCTTTCTTCAACGCTGTTTTTGCAGATAACCACTTGTTCAACCTTGTCGAACTGATGGATTCTGTAAAGACCATAAGTATCTTTGCCGGCTGCTCCTGCTTCGCGCCGAAAGCAGCTCGATAGTGCCACATATTTTTTTGGAAGCTCCTCAGCCTTTAATATCTCGCCCATATGGTAGGCGGTTAAAGGCACCTCCGCGGTCCCTGCCAGGTTGAGCTGGTCTATTTCCATTCGGTATGTCTGGTCTTCGGAGCCTGGGAAAAAGCCGGTCCCTGTCATCGCCTCATCTTTCATAAGGACCGGCACCAACATCGGCACATACCCTTTGCCGACCATTTGGTCCATCGCGAACCGTAGCACCGCCCAGTGCAAGAGTGCCCCATTGCCCTTTAGAAAATAGTTTCTCGTACCAGCTAATTTGACGCCTCTTTCGATATCTATGATATCCAGCGCCAGCCCTAACTGCAGATGGTCTTTCGGCTCAAAATTAAACTGCCGAATCTCACCTTCCCTTCGTATTTCAACGCTTTCTGTATCATCTTTACCAATCGGCACATCGTCATCAGCCGGCTGCGGCACCAAACGCATCAACTCATCAAATCTCGGCTGCAATTCTTTGAGCTTTTCATCAATTGCGGAGGCTTTTTGCTTTAACTTTGAAAGTTCAGTTATTACTTTCTGTTTTTCAGCCTCTGTAAGTATTGGCACTGATTTTCCAAGTTTGTTAATTTCGGTAGTAAGTTCCTGAAGTTCCGATTTGTCTTTTCGTAGTCGGGCGTCAACTTCGAGCAGCCTGTCTATATCTACCTCGAAGTGTTTATCCTTTGCAGCTTTTTTGAATCTCCCCGGATTTTCGCGTATTGGCCTTATATCTATCATAGCTTAATCTTCTTCAAAACGTTTGATAATGACAACATTATTCTGTCCGCCGAAGCCGAATGATTCGTTCATTGCGATATTGACCGGCATCTTCCGAGGCTTATTCGGCACGTAATCCAAATCAAGTTTAGGGTCGCGGTCTATCAGATTCATTGTCGGCGGCACTATATTATCCCGTATCGCAAGAATGCACGTAATCAATTCCGCTGCGCCCGCTGCCCCAATTAGATGCCCCATCATACTCTTGACACTGCTGGCAGGGATATTCTTCGCCTCTTCTTTGAAGACCGCCTTTATCGCTTTGGTCTCAATCAAATCGTTTTCCATTGTACTTGTGCCGTGGGTATTTATGTAGTCCACATCCTTATAGCTTATGCCGGCATCGGCCAGTGCGGCGGTCATCGCCTGAATAGCGCCTCTGCCTTCTTCGTGCATATCCGTAATCCTGAAGGCATCGGAGCTGCTGCCGTAGCCGATGACTTCAGCCAGGATTTTCACACCTCTTTTTTTTGCAGACTTCAGCGATTCGAGAATCACTATCGCCGCCCCTTCGCCGAGGACGAAACCATCTCTGCTGGCCGAGAACGGCCTTGATGCGGTCTCGGGGCTGTCGTTCCTTGTCGAAAGCGCCGTCAGGCGGTTAAAGCCCATAACACCCAGCGGATGTATCATCGAATGGGCGCCGCCTGCGATTATTACATCAGCATCGCCTCTGCGGATTATCATCGTCGCTTCACCGACTGCCTGAGTGCTGGCTGCACAGGCGGTAAGGCAGCTCCTTGCCGGCCCGCGCGCACCGGTGAGCATCGCGATATGAGCGGCCGGCATATTCGGTTCCTGCTCCAGCTCGCGCATCGGGTCCATCCGGCTGAACGCTACCTGCGACCATTTGCCCCAGTCCATCCGATTGTTTTCACTGTCCCAGGCTTCGGCCAGCGAATCAAAAAAGACATCGTTGTCGATGGAACCTTCGCCCGCCCCGAGATAAATTCCCATCCTGCTTCGGTCGATACCATCGGTGCTCTTTTCAGTTTCGATGTCAATCCCCGCCTGTCTGCAGGCCTGGGCTGTTGCGCCTAATACAAAGCCGGAGCCGCGATTACTGTGTTTGTGAAGCTCCCTGTTTTTGATGTATTTTGTACAGTCATAATTTTTGACTTCGGCACTAAATGTGGACGGGAATGTCGATGCATCGAAAATTGTGGTTTTAGCCATCCCGTTTTTGCCGGCCATTATCGCCTGCCAGAGGCTTTCCACATCGTGACCCAGCGGGCAGACAATGCCCATTCCGGTTATTACAACGCGTTTACTTTTATTGCTGTTAGTCTGGCTCACTAAGATTCAAACCTCTTTAAAATTACCGCCGCTGTCTGTCCGCCGTATGTATAGCTGCAGCACAGGGCGTAACGGATTTTTTTCTGCAGCGGCTGTTTTACAATACTCAGATTGCAGCCATCGGCTTTTTTGTCGCAATTTTTCGCCGCCGGTATTTTCCCCTCTTTCATTGCACAAACCGCAGCCGCAACATCGAGCGCTCCGCTTGCTGCGCCTGTATTGCTCAGCATGCTTTTGGTCGGCCAAACGGGAATCTCGCGAGCCGATTTGCCAAGAGCCGCCTCGATAGCCTTCGCCTCAGCGAGGTCATCGGATGGTATCCCTGTTCCGTGCGGGATAATCAAATCCAAATCCGCCGGTTTTATCTTTGCATCCGCCATCGCTTTTTTTATCGCTATCTGTAATCCGTAGCCGTCCGGCTCGAGCCGTTCGTATACCGGATTTGTGCTGCTGCTCTGACCTGACCCGGCTATCTCAGCATAAATTTTCGCACCTCTTCTTTTGGCATTTGTGAGGTCTTCCAGAACAAGCATCCCAGCTCCTTCACCGAAGACAGAGCCTTTCGCGTTGGCATCGAAAGGTCTGCACGAACCGGCGGGGTCATCATTGTTTTCGGTCGTGGCCCTTTTGAGCAGACACTGCCGAATCATAATTATCGGATTTACTTTCGCCTCAGCGCCGCCGGCAAGAGCATAAACAGCGTCGCCGCGAGCGATAATCTGAGCCGCTTCACTTATGGCGATATGGGCAGCCGCTTCAGCGCAGGTGATGGTGTTGCTCGGGCCCTGAATATCGTGAATAATACCGATATGGCAGGCCAGCATATTCGGCAGATATTTCAACAGCCACAGAGGGGTTACCAGTTCGATGCCCTTGTTACCCCATTTGTGGATATCGAATTTTCCATCAGTAACACTTGCCGCCACCGACGGCGCAATCTCGACCAAATCGCAGCTTATAATGCCCGAACCCAGATTGATTGCCATACGCGTAGGCTCGATGTTGACATTCTCGGGGTCGATGCCTTTTGTGACAAGTCCGCTGCTGACAAACGCCTCGTTCGCCGCTATGACCGACAGCTCAATATCTCTCGACATTAACTTGGTGGATTTGCGAACAGCCTTCGGCACATACTGCTGAATTTTATAGTCCGGCACCTGCCCGGCCAGCTTGCAGCTAAAGCCTACGGGGTCAAAGGCGGTAATTTCGCTAATCCCGCATCGGCTGACAAGCAGACCCTGCCACATATCAGCAACAGTTAATCCGAGGGGACTTACTGCACCAAGGCCGGTGACCACTACGCGAGAAGAACCCATATTTACTATTGATTTTCCCTGCTGATTATTTATCGTTTCCTGATACTTTCCGCGATTATCAATAACCAACAGTCAATAGTCAAGAGTCAACTGCCGAAAGCAGCTCCCCGCATTAACGATTTGAATGTATCGGTGAATACGAAGTTTTCCTGAGGAAATTCCTTACCCGCAAGGTTTTTGTCTATATGGCTGAACATCAAATCTATCTCGGCGACCAGCTTATCACCACAGCTGATTTTGCCGGTTGTACTCGCAGCCTCGTCTGTGATGGATTCAATTTTGGCTTCTAATTTTATCGTGTCGCCCGGCTTGACGTAGTCAAAAAACACTGCCTTTTTGACCTTCGCAAGGATGACCTTTTCCTCGAAATTCTTCGCTTCGCCGACAAGTATACCTGCCGTCTGCGCCATCGCCTCGATGCACAGCGTCTCCGGCATAATGGGAAAACCCGGAAAATGGTCGTGCAGATGCTCCTCGGCGAGCGTCACGTTTTTTATCGCCACTGCCCGCTGCCCGCTGTGGAACTCAACAAACTTATCTATCCATATCCAGCGCATTCGAGTATTGTGGTCATTATACTGCACATACTGTATTTAATTCGCATCGTCTGTGATGAACAAAGTTACGCAGAGTTCAGCTTGCCCTCGACGTAGTTTACGATTGCCCCGACGGTAAACAAATCGCCTAATTTGTTGATGTCAGGGTCGTCCTCAAAACCGGCTAAGCTGGTATGCGGCATCTTTTCCCGCAATTCCCTAAGGCCAACCTCGGTCAATTTGCCGTTATTGACAAATTCGGGATTATTCATCAGGCTTTCAGCTGGAAACAGCTCTTCGCGGGGGATTTTTATCCCGAACGCCTTTTCCAGCCGAAACACTATATCCAGAAAGTCGATGCTTTCTGCTCCCAGGTCCCCCATAAGCGTTGCCTCATTGCTAATCTCGTCATCATCCACCCCTAATGCATCAACCAACACTTCCTGAACCTCCCCGAAAATTTCATCCCGACCCATCGCCATTGTTCTTTACCTCCGGCATTTTTACTTACTTTGTCTATGAACTATGGACTATCAACTGCGAACTATCTTAGCAGTTTCCATCGTTCCCTCATATTTTCGATTACGCTGGCATCTACCGCCGCCATTGTTGAATCCTCATCAGCCAAATTAAAATGTCTCAGAGCGAATTTCGCTTCTACAATCTGCTCGCCCTTAGATACGCCGAAGCCGCTGAAGCTGCTGACGTTCTCCTCTATTGCCTTGGCCGTAACGGTATATTCTATTTGCCCGCCCGGCGCCAGAAAGCTTTTGTATTTTACATTTCTTGCCTCTTCAAGCAAGACCATACTGTGGGCAAAATTTTCCGTCTCTCGAACGAGCCACGATGCCGACTCGACCAATCCCTCCAGCAAAAGCACGCCCGGCAGCACCGGAAACGCCGGAAAGTGGTCTGCCAGGTATTCCTCGGCTAAAGACACGTTCTTGACCGTCTTTATTTCCCTGCCCACATCTAATGAAACAACCCTGTCTATCAGTATAAATCTCATAGGTTCGACCATTTTAGCGATATGCAACCATTTTTCCAGCTTTTTTTTACCCGCCTTCGCGAAAAGTCACGGGTGTAAACTGTAGATATTGTCCCACTTGTAAATTACTGGATGGGGCTTATACTAATAACTTATGGCAAAGAAATCTAAATCCAATTCCAGAAAAACTCCGGTGAGCGGCAAACCATCCTCCCTAATCGATACCCGGGTCATTTATTGCGGCGATAACCTTGACCAGTTGAAAAAATTCCCCGATGGATGCGTTGACCTTATCTATATCGACCCGCCTTTTAACTCTAATCGCAATTATGAGGTCTTCTGGGGCGAGACAAAGGAAAAACGTTCATTCGAAGACCGCCACGCCTCAACACAGGCCTATATCGACTTTATGCGGCCACGATGCGTCGAACTGCACCGCGTCCTGAAGAAAACCGGCTCGTTCTATTACCATTGCGACTGGCACGCCTCACACTATGTCAAAATCATGCTCGACCAGATTTTCGGCGAAAATAATTTTAGAAGAGAAATCGTATGGAAGCGTACTTCGGCACATGCCAACGTTATCAAAGCATATGCTGCTGTCCATGACTCCATTTTCTATTATACTCCTTCGGATAATTTCGTGTGGAATCAACAATATACTCCATACGACGAGGAACATATAGAATCATCCTTCAGTCACACCGACAAAGATGGCAGGCGCTTTGCCTGTCGTGACTTGACCGCATCAATGCAGCGAGCATCCAGCGGCCAACTTTATGAATGGAGAGGTATTCGACCGCCTCCTTCCCGATGTTGGGCTATGGCGAAAGAGAATATGGATGAACTCGAAAATAAGGGACTAATATGGTGGCCAAAGAAAAAGGGAGGTATGCCACGACTCAAACTTTATCTGGAAGACCTTCCGGGTGTTCCTTTGACAAATATTTGGATTGATATCCCACCAGTTCAAGCACACGGGAATGAGCGCCTTGGTTATCCCACACAAAAGCCTCTTGCGCTTTTAGACCGTATTATCAAGTCCAGCAGTAATCCAAACGATATTATTCTCGATGCTTTTTGTGGTTGTGGTACTGCACTCGTTGCCGCTGAAAATTTAGGCCGTCAATGGATTGGCATTGATATTTCGCCGACCGCCTGCCGGGTGATGGCAAAGCGTCTGCGCGATGTCTGCAAAATGAAAGAGGATGAAAAACTCTGGCATATTGGCCGCGGCTTTATCGTTCGTGACCTGCCGTGGAGCGAAAAGCAGCTTAAAGAAATCCCGCCCTTTGAATTTGAGAACTGGGCCGTTATTGCCCTCGGCGGTGTGCCGAATGTCGCTAAGGTCGGCGATATGGGAATTGATGGCCGCATCTATCCCGTTTCCGCCGTGCCCAAAAAAACCAAGGGCGAACTGGAATTTATGGATGTTTGGTATCCAATCCAGGTCAAGCAGAAAGAAAAGGTTGGCAGGCCGGACATTGATTCTTTTGAAGCAGTAATGATGCGCGAAGACCGCACAAAGGGGTTCTTTGTTGCGTTCGACTACTCATCCGATGCTATGAGCGAGATACAGTCGTTCTTCAAAAAGACCGGCAAGAGTATCATCGCCCTTACCGTCAAAGAAATCCTCGATGAACAAATCGCCTACAAACTGGCATAAAAAACAAAAGATGTTATTAATGAAGCTCAAGGGTATAAAGAAATCGAAATTGGTTAAATTATTGAAGAATTGGAAACATGAGAACTTGGCAAATAATTTTGGTATTGCTGTTAATTCCCGTGATTGGATTTGTGTCGGAATTTCTCCGCATGAGACGGAAGGCAAAGTATCTTAATTTAGTTGGTGAATTCCTGGAGAAATTCATTAATTGGGTTGACGGCAAGGGGAAAGACTATCAATTATACAATTGGCTTATTGCAAAATCTGATTTAGTACAAACAATTATTGGGCGGTTTGGCTTGATACACTTTCGAGCCCCCTTTAACAGCTATTCCGTAGAGAATTATCCGGTTATTTTAAATGCTCTACCGGAAATACGAAAACAATTTGATGAAAGATTTCGCGTAGGCAATGCACTTTCATTTTATATAGATGCTGTGGATGGCTGTCTTAGAAGATACCTTGGCTCTCGAGGGGAGTTAATCAAGGACGATATTAAAAACTTTATAAATCCGGTAAAACTATTTTGTGGTGGCGTTGCTTGGATACTTGAGCTACCAATATATTTTCTAACTGAATGCAATGTAATTAGTTCTTCTCGCTCATCACGTATTATCAACGGCAAACTTTTCGGCATATTTTCCGGCTTGGCAACTTTGGTCACAATTATAGCTGGAATAATGACTATAGTTATGGGCTGGGACAATTTTATCTCGGCAGTTAGTTCTCTTATGAAACTCAAGGCAAAATAGAATAATGGTCAGAGGGGTTGTTGAAAAAACATTCGCGTAGCGTCCTCCGTCCTGTCCGGCGTAGCGCAAGCGAAGTCGGAAGCTTTAGCGAAGGCGGATTTCAACAAATAACTACTTTCTTAAAACCTGCTATATTTTCCTAAAATTTCCTTGCCGGATTATATCTCAATAGAGTATTTTAATAACCGGCGGAGAGATAACCGCCACTAAAATTGAATCACTGAGATTTCAGACGTTTCACCGCAAACGGCTAGTTTAAGTTTTTGGGAACGTTTGGGAGGCTCGGTGCTCTCTTTTACGGGGAGCACCGTATGCTTTTTGTGTGATAAGCACAAAAAGAGCGGCGCTTTCGTAAGCTATAGAAAGAGCACCGTTTGCTTTCGCGTCCCAAAAGGCCCTAGCCGGCCTGCGGTGAGCGTGATTGCGGCGGTGCTCTTTATTTTTGTGCCGCCGAAGAAAGGACTAAGAAAATGAGATTTACACCAAGAAGAGGTTTGCTTCGGCTGGCAATAGCTGCGGGGATAATTTTGCTCAGCCTGCCATTTGCGAAGTCTTTTGCGTTTCTTGTTATATGTGCACTATTTTGTACCGGCTGTGTCCTTTGCTGGCTCATCGGCGGATTTTTCGATGCTGATTGAAACTATAAAAGATTTGCGACAGAATCCTCGGCGATGCTGCACAGGCTGACGGCTCGGGCGCCCTTGAGAGCTGGTGGTTAATCCACTTGAGTCTGTGCAGCGTCTTTATATTCGGAGGTTATAACAAAATTGCTACTGTTGCCAGCATCCTGCCAGCCATGAACAGTGAACTACGAACTATGAACCAAAAATGCTTGCGCGTTTGATACGAAAATCTCCTTATTTCGCTTGCGCATTTGTGCCTAATTTCTCTATGAACTATGAACCAAAAATTCTCCGCGTTCTCAGCGGTCTCCGCGGTTAATGACGATTCAATCAAATGCGCGAGGGGGTAGTTCAATCACTATCCAAAACGTGTCAATTTCGTGCAATTTTTGCTAATTTTTGTCATTTTTTGTTAATTTTTGTTAATTTTTGTAAATTTCTTGCAATTTTTTTCTTCAACAAGCGCGTTTGATGCGAGAATTCATTCGCGATTGCGTATTTTCTTGCACTTTTTATTTTGCCCACCTTGCCCAATCGTTACATCTTAACACCCCAATCCTTTGAATAAATAAGGTCTATTTCTCTGCTGGTTTAGAGGAGAGGTGCTTTTTGACTACCTGCTGGAGAGTTTTTAATCTCTCACGAATAGGCAGCTTTTGAGTGCAGGCATCTTCGCATTGGCCGCATTCGGTGCAGTCTTGCAGGAAATCATCCCCCAAATCAAAACCCCAGTGCATCTCCAGGCGCAGAATCGTCTCGGCAGCCTTGCCTGTAAGAACATGATGGTTGTAGGAATCCATAAGTTCAGGCACGCGTATACCCTGTGGGCACTTGTCGCAGTATTGACAGACGGTACAAAGCTCATTGAAGTATTTACTCAGGCTGGTACGAATCCTCTCGATGGTTTTTTGTGGTATCGGCTTATACCCATCGACCGCTCTGACGGCTTCCTTGATGTGCTCTTGTTTGCTAAAGCCGACAAGCCCAATTGTGATACGGCGGTCATTGAGCAGGAATCGCAGCGCCCCCTCAACCACGCTTTCTCTAGGTCTGGTTTTTACGAAGGCGAACCTCTCAGGGTTTTGAGGTATGATTCCACCGCCGAGCGGGTTCATAATAACGATGCCAAGATTGAGTCTGGTGGCTGTCTCAAGAGCAGCCTCTCGATATGCAAAGTTCATAACCGAATAGCCGAGAAGGACACCTTCGAATGGATAGTCTCGCAGCATCTTGCCGATGTCTGTGCCGGTCATATGAGTCGAAACACAAATGTGCCTGATTAGACCTTCGTTTTTTAGTTTTTCAAATTCCTTAAGGATGCCGTTAGCCTTCCTCCGGCGGTATTCATCGAGCGAGAGAACGTACCAGAAATGACAGAAATCGATGTAATCGAGGTTCATTCTTTTTAGCGATGTTTCGAGGTCTTCGCGAACTTTCTTGGGCTCATCCTTCATACTTTTCGTGGAAACATAGAAAGGCTTTTGGGAGCGGGTCTTTCTCATCTGTTTGAAGGCGGCGCCGAAGATTTTCTCCGATTCGCCGTAGCCTGGCGCCGTATCAAAATAATTTATGCCGGCATCGTATGCAGCCTCGACCAGCGCAGCACAGGAATCGAGGTTTCTTTCATCGAAGCGCATCCCGCCAAAACCTATGGCGGAAACTTCAATACCGGTTGAGCCGTATGTGTGATAAATCATAATTCCAGCACCCTCTGCTATTTAAGTAAATTATCGCAAACCATACTGCCGCAGATATAGTAAGGCAAATTTACATCCGGGTCAAAACAAAACTCATAAACATCGGCACAGGCTATTGAGATTTATATCGGCGGTTATAAGGAAAGTTGACGGGAGAAATCAGTAGCGTTGCGCGATGTGCATTACCGGCTATCCGATGTGAGCAATAGGCGGTTGGGCTGAGAAAATATTGTTGAGGCAGGTGACAAAAGATGTACAATGGTTGGCTATTTGGTCAGAAGTAATGGAATGTGAGTGAGATAAAAAATTAAGGAAGGGTAAGGAAGGGATTTGTTATGGAATTCGGCCTTTTGGATATTGTGGTGTTCTTAGGGTTCGTTGCTGCGGTGGTCAGCACAGGTATCCTGAAAAGCCGGCACGAGAAGACCAGCGAGGATTACTTTTTGGCAGGCCGGGGTTTGGTATGGTGGCTGATTGGTTTCTCGCTGATCGCAGCTAACATCTCGACCGAGCAGTTTGTGGGAATGAGCGGCAATGCGGCAAGCCACGTGGGATTGGCGATAGCCAGCTACGAGTGGATGGCTGCGATAACGCTTGTGGTCATAGCATTTGCGTTTTTGCCGTATTTTTTGAAGGCCGGCATTTACACGATGCCGGAGTTTCTTGAATACCGGTATAGCTCGGTTGCGCGGTCACTGATGGCAATTATGACGATTCTGATTTACGTGCTGCTGGTTGGGGCAGTGACATATTCCGGGGCTTTGACGATGCGGACGCTGGGGGGCAAGATGGGCTATAACGTGCCGCTGCTGACAGGGTCGCTTGTAATCGGACTGATAGCGATGGTATACGTGGTAGCAGGCGGATTAAAGGCGTGCGTGTGGGCGGATTTGATTCAAGGCAGCGCCCTTATCGTGGGTGGCGGACTGGTGATGTACTTTGCTTTCGACAAGCTCGGTGGCGTGACGGAGGCAGCCAGAATCGTCGACGTTCATAGCGGCGCAGTGTCAATAGAGGCGCTTCGGCAGGATAGTGGCGCTGTAGAGCGGTTCTGGGACCTCAACAGGGTTCGGATGAATATGTTTTTACCGAAGACCGACAACGTGCTGCCGTGGACGGCATTATTACTGGGATTATGGATACCCAATTTTTATTACTGGGGACTGAACCAGTATATCACCCAGAGGACACTAGGTTCGGTGTCGCTGTCGCAGGGGCAGAAGGGCATAGTATTCGCAGCGTTTTTGAAGCTTTTAATACCATTTGTGATTGTGATACCGGGAATCATTGCGTTTAACCTGTTTGCAAAAGATATGGCCAATGAGGCGGTAAGAGATAATACTCCGCTTATCACCAAGTACCTGAAAGCCAATCCGGAGACCAAGCTGGTTGATGTTGTCAAATCGCCCAGCGACGAGGCGATTGCAAAGCAATCGGGTCGGTTTATGCTGGCGATATACGATAACGAGACGGCCTTAAAGCAGGTGAAGGTCGCCAATCGGTTCGTATTGCCGATGACTGGGGCCCAGTTTGACCAAATCACGCCGGCGGAGTTCACGGTGTTTGAGACGGACGATAAGTCGCTGCCAAGCGCATTTCCGGCATTATATGAGGAGGTAAAAGCGTACAACGAGAAGATGAAGCAGGCAGCCAAAGCAGCTGGCAAAATGGTGACGACCGAAAAGCTCACTGCATATAAATACGACACGGCTCTGGGACAACTGCTCGGCAACGTCCTACCCCAGAAGGTCGGGCTTGTGGGATTTGTTTTAGCGGCGCTATTGGGGGCGGTTGTAAGTTCACTGGCTGCGATGCTCAACGCCGCCTCGACGATTTTTACGATGGATATATATAAGAAGCTGATTTCGCCGCAGGCCTCCCAGCAGGCAATGGTGTTCCTTGGGCGTGCGACTGTGGTGATTTTTGCGGTCATTGCGGTTGTGCTTGCACCGCAATTAGGCAATCCTAAGATAAGCAACAGCATTTTCACGATTATACAGGAAAGCCAGGGACTGATTTCGCCTGGTGTTCTGGCGGTGTTTGCGTTCGGCCTTGCCGTGCGCCGTGCGCCGCGGATTTGCGGCATCATCGGCCTTCTAACCAACATCATTGCATATAGCGTCCTGAAGTTTGTTGCACCTTCGATACAGTTCCTAAACCGTATGGCGATATGCTTTATTTTAGTGCTGATAGTGATGTCACTTATCACTTTGGTAAGGCCGCTGGCGCAGCCGATGCAGTTTGAGCAAAAGACGAGCATTGATCTTAAGACGAGCAACGGTGCGAAGATAGCCGGTATTGTCGTGGTGATAATCACGCTGATACTGTATGTGCTGTTCAGCCCGATGTGCCTGGCGAAATAACAGAAACTTTTTTCTGGTAACGGGAAAGATTTTTGAAGATGGAGTTAACTGCTGAAGGCCGAGCGGCTGTCGAAAGAATAGTGCAGCTATCTAAAGAGGCCGGTGTAAACATTAAAGGCGGCAGGGTCAGGAGGACCTCATCCCGTTTTTGCCTTGGGGTTGAGCACGGCGATTACAACGGAACGGAACTGTTCGGTGTGGGAACCGACAGATTCATCTGGCTGGGCTATCGGCCTAACGGCAGCAAACGTGTGAAACTATTCAGCGGAAATTTCCCCGAAGACGGCGTTATTGAATTTAAGCTTGGCGATGTTCCCTCGCCGAAATCGGAGTCCATCGCCGATACGTGGGGGCGTTTTGCCTATGGGGTGGAATATATTTTGAGGCGTGAAGGTTTGAAGCTATCGCAGGGTATCGATGGCGTTATTTACGGTAATATTCCCGGCGGCGGAATGAGCCGGTCGGCTTCACTGAGTCTGAATCTTATTTTGTCACTGCTCGATGCCAACAACATCGAAGTTGAGGACAAGTTCAAGATTGTTGATATGGCGCAGGCGGTGGAAAACGACTATGTTGGTTCGCCGTGCGGGCAGCTTGACCAGATTATGATACTATTTGGGCGGGAAGGCATGGGCACTCATTACAATCCGAAGACAAGGAGTGTAAGTTATGTTCCTCTTGGTGCCGGGGCGACGGACTTTCGCATTGTGGTACTCGACACCGGCACAGTTCGACCGGGGCTGGAAAAATCAACTTATAAAATTCGAAGGGCTGAGTGTGAAGAGCTGGTTTCACTATTACAGAAGGCCAAATACGATATAAGCTGCCTGGCTGATATTAAGGACAGAAAGGTTTATGAGAAGATACTGGGTCGGTTCCAAGGCGAATATCCGGATTTATGCGGCCGATTGAAATATATTTTCGGCGCCCAAAAACGATTCTATGAGATGCTTGATGCCTGGAAGGCCGGCGACATTGAAAGCATCGGAAGTATATTTCGTGAGGATGGTATCGGTCTTCGAGACGACTATAAAATCTCCGGGCCGGAACTGGAGACGATGTGCGATATTGCTCGCACTGTGCCCGGCGTTCTGGGAGAAAGGATGCTGGGAGGCGGTGATAAAGGAGCGACGGGCGCTTTGGTCAAGGCTGATAGTGTCGACGCCTTGAAGTCAGCGGTCAATACCGCTTATCCGCGTAGTTGTCCTAAGTACAAGGATAAATACGCTGTTCATACCTGTAAGGTAGTGGAAGGCATCAGGGTTTATGACAATTTGCTCGGATAGGCATTTGTGGTATATGGGTTGTGTCTTTGGCAAAAACGTTTATAGCAGGCAGTTATGACAAACGAGCCTTCCAGTCCCAATAAAGGGGTGTTTGATGCAGTTGTGTCCACTAATAAACAAATTAGGCAGAGGTTTTATCGGCTTGGATTAAAATTTTCGGGGGATGGTGCGGCAGCTTTTGCCAAAGCCAAGCCTGGGCAATTCACTGAGTTAGACCTTTCTTGTATTGCCCTGCCGCCGATAGAGGGAATACCGGAAGATTTGCGCGACGCAGCTGGACGAAAGATATTGCTGCGAAGACCCTTCAGTTTCTGTGACGTTACCGCCAATGGTGATAAGACGGTTGTGGAAATTCTTTATAGCGTTGTCGGACCGGCGACTTTGCGGATGTCAACATTGGCAAACGGCAATTCGGTAAGTGTAATCGGCCCTCTGGGCAACGGCTTTTCAATACCCGCAGATAAGAAGACGGTCCTATTGATAGTTGGCGGAATGGGGGCAGGCCCTTTAATCCACCTCGCGAAGGTTCTTACAACCGATTGCCCAACCACCGAGGTATTGGCGTTTGCAGGTGCGAAAACAGCGAAGGAACTGCCCTTTGAAAAGCTGCTGGACAAACTTGCGCAGGAAGTCGGGTTTTCATTGGCGGAGTTCGCCAGATATGGCGTACAATCATTCGTGGCGACGGACGACGGCTCAGCAGGTTTTGCAGGTACCGTTACCAACTGCTTTTCGGATTGGCTAAAGCGCTGCGGAGTAACCGCAAGGGACACGATAATTTATGCCTGCGGCCCTGAGGCGATGCTGGCAGGGGTAGCTGAAATCGCCCGCGACAGAAATATCGATTGTCAGGTCAGTATGGAGCGTATGATGGCCTGTGGAATCGGCCTCTGCCAGAGTTGCCCTGTGGAGTGCAAAACAAATGGCTCAAACGAAACAATTTACAAACTCTGCTGCAAGGATGGCCCCGTATTCGATGCTAAAGAAGTTGTGTTTTAGACAGTAAGAATATAGAAAAGTAATCTAACTTGAGGTCACAACTTGTGGCTTCAAGTTGAGAATTCGGTAACCGACTCATGAACTTGAGGTTCTATTTTGGCACATCAAGTTGACGAAAAAAAGAGTTGATACTTGGAATGAGATATGCCTGAGAAAAACACTTTGATAGTACCATCTGAACGAATCTGCCGGAGCATTCTCCTCATAAGGGGCCATAAGATTATGTTAGACCGAGATTTAGCAGAGCTTTATGGCACTGAAACCAAGAAGCTCTTACAAGCTGTGAAGCGAAACATCGAGAGATTCCCCGAGGATTTTATGTTTCAGTTGACCAAGTCGGAGTTTGGTAGCTTGAGGTCACAAATTGTGACCTCAAGTTGGGGCGGCCGCAGATACCCTCCTTACGCATTCACCGAGCAGGGAGTGGCGATGTTGTCAAGTGTTCTGCACAGTAAACGGGCTGTCGCCGTTAACATTGCAATTATGCGGACATTTGTTAAGCTGCGTGAGATTCTGGCAACCAATGCGGTGCTGCGGCGGAAGATTGAATCGATGGAGCGAAAATACGAGGAACAGTTCAAGCTGGTATTCAACGTGCTTTCCAAAATGGTAATGGCTGATTCGAAACCAAAATCCCAAATCGGTTTTCTCACCGAGGTTCAGGAACATAAAGCAAAAAAGGGGAAACAGTCCAAAACTTAAATATTTGAGCACAAAAGTGGAATTCGGATCAATCATAAACTGGGCGAATAAAAATTCTGGCCTCATTGCGCTTGCCGTGTTCTTACTGACTTTGATTGTTGCAGCAATTGATTTTATCTGGAAAGCAATGCAAAGTAAAAATGCAAAACTTTGTGGTCGGCGGGAACAACTAGAAAAGAATGAAAAGTGGAGAAAGATATTTTCCAATCATCTCGCAGAAACCCATGCGAAGGGCTTGAGCCGTGATATAGTTATCCGAGATTTTGGGAGAATCGACCAATACCCGAAAGCAAAAACTGATAGAGGAATATCACCCTCATTCAAGGTTTGGCTTGCTGGTACATACCATAATGGTGTTCTAGTTCACCTTGGAATGATGGAGATAACACATATCAAGGCTGTTGAGGATAACACGAATTGGTACTACTGTGATAGTAAAGACCCAAGCGGAATGAAGGTTCATCTTTTAGGAAAGATACCATATGATAGGATTGAAGCGGTTAACTGGCAAGGGGATGAGTGGAACAATTATGACCCGCAAGTGTTTTGTAGGTTCGACTCAGGGAGTAAAGAGCCATATGATGAACTAGTTTACTGCGAAAGTATAGAGAGGCCGGATTTATGGCCCTATTACCGCGAGGTAGTGAGATTACAAGATATGCGAAACGAGCGAGTGTGTTAGTTCAAAATGGAAGCCCAGGCAGATATCTCGGTTGATTTTGCGGGTTTGAAATTGGCAAATCCGGTATTCGTCGTATCGGGAACATCCGGCTATGCCGATGAATTGGCTGATTTTACCGACTTAAATCAGCTCGGCGGATTTATCACCAAAAGTATCACGCTAAAGCCGCGAAAAGGCAATCCTCCTGAAAGGATAGTTGAGACCGATTCCGGTATGCTTAATGCAATTGGATTAGCTAACGTCGGCCTGGATAAATTCATAGAAGAGAAATTGCCCATTATTGAGAAGCTCACTGTACCGGTTTTTGTCAATGTAGCCGGTGAAACAATCAGCGAATATGTGGCGGTAGTTGAACGGCTGGCAACAGAAAAAGCGATAGCAGGATTTGAGCTGAATATCAGTTGTCCGAACGTTAGCAAAGGCGGTATCAGTTTCGGCACCGACCCGGCCCAGGTAACAGAAATTACCTCAGCGGTAAAAAAAGCAGCAGGGCAAAAACCTCTGATGGTCAAGCTCTCACCTTGCGTTACGGATATCAGCGTAATCGCCCGTGCAGCTGTTGAAGCCGGCGCCGATGCACTCAGCCTGATAAATACTTTCACCGCGATGGTCATCGATATCGAAACCGCCAAGCCTGTCCTGGCCAACAAAACAGGCGGACTTTCCGGCCCGGCTATAAAGCCAATAGCTGTATATCTGGTCAATAAGGTTTATAATGAGGTCGCCAAAGACCGCGGGATACCAATCCTGGGCCTCGGCGGCATCCGAACGGCGTCGGACGCCGTCGAATTTATTATCGCCGGCGCCTCGGCGGTGGGTGTAGGAACGGCCAACTTTATCGAGCCGGGATGCGAGGTAAAAATCGCTGAAGGCATAAAAAAATACTGCGTCCGCAAGGAAATAAAAAACATCAGGGAACTGACCGGCAGTCTTAAGGTGTGATAAAGATGGAGACTCTGAAACTACTGAGAGACTATTTTCCGACAGCGGTCTTTACAGGCAAATGCTTAGTCTTTATAAGCGAGGACTGGCGCGTTGAGCTTACCGAACACAAAGACAGCGACTTCAGCAAGGCCGATACCGAGCCGTCTATCATAAGGGTCAGGGTCTTCAAGAAAGCCCTGAACGGTGAATTTGTGCCGGGCCATTACGAAGACTTTCAACTCGCTTCATTGGGTGAACTTGCGGAGCAAGTCGAAAAATATGTGCAAATGGCAATTGGTGCGAACCTGAGGGAGAACATCTAAACCGGTGGCACCCAGAGAAATGTCTGAGTTAAAAATTCAGGAAGCAAAAGGGGGCGTGGTCTTTTCGGTAAAGGTCGTACCCGGCAGCAGCAAAACGGCTGTCAGTGGTCTATGGGACGGGATGGTAAAGATTAAGATTTCAGCCCCGCCGCAGAAAGGCAGGGCAAACAAGTGCCTGATAGATTTCCTGGCGAAGCAGCTCGGCGTAAAAAAGAGTGCTGTCAGCATAATCGCCGGCCAAAACAGTCCCGTTAAGAAAATACGGGTTTCGGGTCTGTCAGATGAGTTGATGACCGAAATCGTCTTGAATACTGACGTTTTGATTAGCAGGCTGATTCTTGGCGTTACCGGAACAAGTTTACCGTGAAACTTCCATTGAAACTTACCAAAATAAAAATTCAGCCATTATAACAAAGAAAAGGAGAAAATATGTTTAAGAGATTATGCACTGTTCTAATTACAGTCGTATTCTTAAGCCTTGCTTGTGCTGCATCGGTGAAAAATTCTATTCAGATAAAAGGCTCAGATACTATGGTGAATTTGGGCCAGGCCTGGGCTGAAAAATATGTGCAAAATAATCCAGCAGAATTTATAGCTGTTACTGGTGGCGGCTCAGGCACGGGTATCTCCAGTTTAATTAGCGGCACTTGCGATATAGCGATGAGTTCACGCAACATTAAAGGCAAAGAGATTTCTCTGGCCAAACAAAAAGGGATAAATCCTTACGAGATCAAAATCGCCCTTGATGGTTTGGCCGTGGTAGTAAGTCCTAAAAATCCTGTAGGTAAACTGACCATGGACCAGCTTGCGCAAATCTTTACAGGGAAAATTACCAATTGGAAAGAAGTCGGCGGCCAAGATTTAAAAATTGTCATTCTTTCCCGCGAGGTCAATTCCGGCACGCACGTCTATTTTAAGGAGCATGTTTTAAAAAGAGGCGACCCGAATTCCAAAGAAGAATTTACGCCGGGTGCTTTATTGCTTTCTTCTTCGCAGGCAATCGCTGATGAAGTAGCGCAGAATCCCAACGCGATAGGGTATTATGGCATGGGATATATTTCCAGTAAACAAAAACCTGTTTTTGTCGCCAAAGATGAAAAATCAGAATACGAAGCTCCCACCATAGAGAATGTAGTAAACGGGAAATATCCGATATCCAGGCCATTACTCCTATATACCAATAACCAGCCGCAAGGACTAGTGAAAAAGTTTGTTGATTTCTGCCTTTCAAAAGAGGGACAGGATATCGTTTTAAAAACCGATTTTGTTCCCATAAACAAATAAGCCTGTATGCGTAAATTCAAAGAGTTTATTATTGAGAAGCTGATTTTGCTCTGCGGTCTTGCTTCCATATTTTTTGTTGTATTGATATTTCTGTTTTTGCTTAAAGAAGGGTTTGCGGTATTTAAAACTGTCAGCCCTTTTAAGTTTCTTTTTGGCAGGAGCTGGTATCCTATCTCAGAGCCGGCGCAATTAGGCATCCTGCCTTTAATCTTGGGATCACTTTTAATTACTTTCGGCGCTGCTATTATCTCTATTCCCATTGGCGTTGCTTGTGCGATTTATATTGCAGAAGTTGCTCCCTTAAAAACAAAAGAAATACTTAAAGCAAGCGTTGAATTGTTGGCAGCTATACCGAGCGTGGTATTAGGTTTTATCGGGATGGTTACGTTAGTACCCTGGGTAAAAATTATCTTTAAATTGCCTACCGGCCTTACTGCTTTATCCGGCTCGATAATGTTGGCTTTTATGGCTATGCCTACGATAGTTTCGATTGCTGAGGACGCGCTTTATTCTGTGCCGAAATCATACAAAGAAGGCGCATTGGCGCTGGGAGCTACACATTGGCAGACGATATGGCGCGTAATGCTTCCCGCTGCGTCTTCAGGAATTTTAGCTGCAGTGATGTTGGGGATTGGCAGGGTAATAGGTGAAACTATGGCGGTGATGATGATTACCGGTAATGCTGCGGTAATACCGCATAGTATCTTACAACCAGTACGCACTTTGACCGCTACAATAGCCGCGGAAATGGGCGAGGCAGTAGTGGGTAGCGAACATTTTTTTGCTTTGTTTGCCATAGGTATAGTCTTATTTGTGATTAGTTTTGTAATTAACGTAACCGCAGATTTATTTTTACATAAGAAAAGATGATGCTAAGCTCAAAAAAGACACAAAAAATTGCCTTTTTCTTTTTATTCATGGCGACTCTTTTAATCGCAGCGCCAGTGGGTTTAATTATTGTCATTATTATCTTAAAAGGCTTACCCGCAATAAACTGGCAATTCCTTTCAGATATCCCGCGTCAGGGTATGCGTGCTGGCGGGATTTTCCCGGCAGTTATGGGAACAATTTATTTAGTCTTAGGTGCAATTATCTTTGCTTTGCCCATTGGTTTATCGGCGGCGATTTATCTGAGCGAATATTCTAAGGATAATTTTCTAACCCGTATGATTAAGTTGGCAATTGTGAATTTAGCCGGTGTGCCTTCAGTGGTCTATGGGCTTTTTGGTTTGGCACTATTTGTTGTCTTTTTTAAATTCGGTGCTTCAATTCTCTCCGGCTCACTTACCTTAGGCATTATGATTTTGCCAATAATTATTACTACTTCACGTGAGGCCCTGGAAAGCGTGCCTTATTCTTTTCGCGAGGTAAGTTACTCTTTGGGCGCAAGTAAATGGCAGACCATACGCCATATTGTTTTACCCAATGCTATCCCGGGGATATTGACCGGAACAATTTTAGGTTTGGGCAGGGCGGCTGGTGAGACCGCACCTATTTTATTTACGGTGGCAGCCTTTTATTTGCCGCAGCTTCCCAAGTCTATTTTTGACCAGGCTATGGTGCTGCCGTACCATCTTTATGTAATTTCTACGCAGGTGCCTAATGTAGATGAAAAGATAAGATATGGTACAGCCTTGGTTTTATTAGTTTTGGTTTTGTTTATGAATTTAGTAGCAATAATCATTCGCTATCAATTCAGAAAAAGGAAGAAATGGTAAGGCTCGACATTAAAAACCTTAATATCCGGTTTGGCGCAATACATGCCTTAAAAAACATAAACATGCAGATTTATGTTAATGAGATTTTAAGCGTTATTGGTCCGGCAAACAGCGGCAAGACAACTTTTTTAAGAATGCTTAATCGTCTAAACGAACTTGAAACAGATTTTAAAATGAATGGCAAAGTGGAATTTGATGGAAAAGACATTAATGGGCTTGATGTGCAAATTTTACGCAAAAAAATAGGCATGGTTTTTGCGCTTCCATTACCGCTTCCTTTATCAGTATTCGATAATGTAGCCTACGGCGCAAGGATGCACGGTATAAATAATAAAAAGAAATTACAAGAAATTGTAGAGCTTGCCTTAAGAGAAGCGTATCTTTGGGAAGAAGTAAAAGATAGACTGGATGTTTCTGCTTTTAAATTATCTGGCGGACAACAGCAGCGACTCTGTGTTGCCAGGACTCTGGCAGTTGAGCCAGAAGTAATTTTATTTGACGAGCCCTGTTCAGGTCTTGATCCTATTTCTACGGCTAAAGTAGAAGAGGCCATGCTGAAATTAAAACAAAACTATACCATAGTTTTAGTCACTAATAATGTTAAGCAGGCAGCGCGGGTGGGAGATAGGACGGCATTTTTCCTGAGCGGTGAACTTATTGAGATAGACAAAACGGATAAGATATTTACCGCACCGTCGGACCAGCGTACGGATGGCTATATCAGAGGGAAATTTGGTTAATGAGAATTAGAGTTAATAATTTAAATCTCTGGTACGGCGATTTTCAGGCATTAAAAGACGTAAACGTTTCTTTTGTCGAAAAGCGCATCACGGCAATTATTGGCCCTTCAGGATGCGGTAAATCAACGCTGCTACGCACTTTTAACCGTATGAATGACTCAGTAGAGGGGGTTCGCACAAACGGAGAAGTTATTATTAACGATATAAATATCCTGGCACAAAATACAGATTTAGTTACTTTGCGCAAAAAAGTAGGAATGGTTTTTCAGAGGCCGAATCCTTTTCCTCTTTCAATTTATGAAAATATTGTCTTTGGACCCAGGATACATAATTCTATGGACAGATATGCCTTTGAAGAAATTGTGCAGCAGAGTTTAAAATCAGTGTTTCTCTGGGATGAGTTAAAAGACAAACTCAATGAGCCGGCTCTGCATTTATCATTGGAACAAAGACAAAGGCTCTGTATCGCCAGATTGATTGCCGTGAAACCAGATGTATTGTTAATGGATGAGCCGTGTTCAGCTTTAGACCCGCAGGCAACCGGAAGAATTGAGGAATTAATGCGTGAGCTTAAAAACAATTATACTATAATAATTGTTACCCACAATATGCAACAAGCAGCGCGCGTTTCCGATGATACTGGATTTATGCTTTTAGGTGAGTTAATAGAATTTGGAAAAACAGACGACATATTTACTAATCCGAAAGATAAACGCACAGAAGATTACATTACCGGCAGGTACGGTTAAGGAGAAAAAATGGAAAGACATTTTGATGAAGAATTGAAAGAATTACATAAAGGTATCCTAAGAATGGGGGTTTTGGTACAAGAGGCAATATATAAATCCATAGAGGCATTAAAAAATCGCGATAAAGCGCAGGCCCAGGAAGTAATTAATACAGATAATGAGGTTGATGAGCTGGAATTAGTGATTGATGAGCGATGTATTGATTTAATTGCGCGCTATCAACCTATGGCAGGCGATCTTCGTTTTATTACCACAGGAATGAAGATAAATGCTGAGCTTGAGCGCATCGCGGATTTGGCGGTAGATATTTCCCAGCGAGTCTTAGGATTAGTAGATAAACCGCTCTTAAAGCCGCTGATTGATATACCGAAATTATCAACTATTACGCAGAATATGGTTCGCGATTCCATTGATTCTTTTGTCAAAAAAGATGTTGAGTTGGCTAGAAAAGTAGTTTTATCTGATTCTGAAGCAGATCAACTTCGCAATCGCGTACAAGAGGAACTAATCAATGATTATATGGCACGCGATGCCTCAAGCGCCGACCGCGCTGTGCCTCTATTATTAATTGCCCGCCATCTCGAACGTATCTGCGACCATACCACTAACATCGCTGAAGATGTGATATACATGGTGGAAGCCAAGGTCGTAAAACACCACCCAAAAGAATTAGAACGGCCTTAAAGAGAATCTTTCTCGTATTCGAAATTCGGCGGTCATATTCTGTGGCCGGGACTAATTCTGGTTATTTGGTTTTTCGTTTTTCGCGAGTGTAGCAGGGATATCGAGCCAGAATGTTGAGCCTTTGCCAACCTCGCTTTCGAAGCCGACACTGCCTGCGAGTATAGTTGCCAATTCCTTACTGATGGCTAATCCCAGGCCGCTGCCGGGTGACTGTCGTGTTATTGAGCCGTCAACCTGACGGAACTTTTCGAATATCTTTTCCTTGTCAGCCTCGGCGATACCACAGCCGGTATCAGTGATGGCTATTCGGGCAGTTTTCTCGTCGGGCATCGTGGCACGAATCTCTATCCTGCCGCCTTTGGGGGTGAACTTGACGGCGTTACTTAGAAAATTATAGAGTATCTGGCGGACCTTACCGACGTCCGTATCCAGAACCGGCAAATTATCATCCAATATCGTTTTGACCTTGATTTTCTTCTTTTTTGTCAGAGCTGAGAAGGTCCTGACAAGCGCGTCGCAAAGCTCCTCCACCGTTGTTTTCTCGATGTGCAGCTGCATTTTCCCTGCCTCGGCCTTTGCCAAATCAAGCAGGTCGTTGAGCATATTAAGCAGGTTCTTGCCGCCGGTAATTATATTATCAGCGTACCTTTGGATTTTGTCACTGCCGAGCCTGGCGGGTTTTTCCCTCAATATCTCCGCAAATCCGAGTATGGCATTTAAGGGCGTTCTGAATTCATGACTGATGTTGGCCAAGAACTCGCCTTTTATTTTGTTGGCCCGGAATAGCTCAATGTTTCGCTCGGAAAGCTCTGCGATTTTGTCGTCGAGTTGTTTATTTGCCTGCCTGAGTTTTTCCTGAGTTGCCTGCAGACTATCGAGCATGTGGTTGAAGGCATTTGCAAGTTTTTCGTATTCGTCACGGGTATTAATCGAGCTTCGGATGCCGAGATTGCCCTCGGCAACATTATTTGCGAGGGCACGGAGCTGACGAACAGGGCTCAATATCACCCGCTGAGTAATCCAGTAAAAGGCAACGAATGCACCTACTCCGCCGATTAACCCGGCTACAATTATCCAGATACGGTTCATAAGAATCGTTTTGCCGATTTCGCCGCCGAGACCGCGGGACTGGATAACCACCGCACCGATGGGCTCATTTCGGCTAAATGGACTGGAGGGCCCCTGCGGATTATGGCAGCTTATACAACTGTCGGTCGCCTTGAAAACCTTTACATAATCGCTTCTGAGCGCGCCATCTTTCTTTGTCAGCAGGATGCGGTCGCCTCTCGTTTCGTCGGCTTTAAGAAGCTCTATTATCTGTCTTTGCTCGTCGGAAAACTGCTCGAGTTGTTTCCGGCCTTGCTCTGAGAAGCGCACCCATCTGATCTGGGGATTGTTTACGTCCATTACGGCGCCGGTACTGTCGAGCGGTGGAAGAGCCGATTTCCCCGGCTGCTCTGTGGAGAAGTGTTTGTTGAGCAGCGTTTGAGCCATGGCGCGTCCCGCATCGAGACAGGCTTTTTCGGTAAGCTGACCCATCCAGAAGTACGGCAAAAGCAAAGCGATTGCAAGGATAAAGACAACGGCAGCACCAAATGCGATTCTGCACTTTTCAGCTAACGAAAGTGGCGATAGATGCAGCAGCACCAAAATCCTGTGGTAGATATTATGTACGTATCTTCTCATAAAATTGACTTCGAAAACTACCGCGAGTTACCATTTTTCTCTTCAGTCTTTTGCTCGATAGCGTGCAGGTGTTTCTGCGTTCGCAGGTTGAGTTCGTCCAGTTGTTTTTGGTCGACCTCGCTGGGCGCATCGGTCAAGAGGCACTGGCCTCGCTGGGTTTTGGGAAATGCGATGACGTCTCTTATGTTATCCGTACCGGTCAGCAGCATAATCAGTCTATCGAGTCCGAGGGCGATGCCGCCGTGCGGCGGAGCACCGTATTTAAGGGCCTTTAGGAAAAACCCGAATTGTTCCTCTGCCTGTCTCTTTGAGATTCTCAAAAGGTCAAAGACTTTTTGCTGGATTTTCGGGTTATGGATACGAATGCTGCCGCCGCCGATTTCGCTTCCGTTGACGACGATATCGTAGGCCTGCGAGCGAACGTTTGCGGGGTCGGAGTCAAGCTTTTGGAGGTCTTCGGGTACCGGTGCAGTAAACGGGTGGTGAAGTGAGTCGTAGCGCTTTTCGTCCTCGTTCCACTCAAACAAAGGAAAATCGACTACCCACACAAACTCGAAGGCATTTTCATCGTAGAGTTTTAACTCTTTAGCCAGCCTGCAGCGAAGCGGAGCCAGGGCCTTATTCACGTTTTTCTCGGTATCTGCGATAAGCAGAATCAGATTGTCATCCTTTGCATCGAAACGCTCAATTATTCGGCTGAGCTGGCTGGGGCTGAAAAACTTGGCAATACTGCTTGCCAGTGTCAGTTTGTCGTCCTGTTTTTGGGTCTTGAACCAGGCCAATCCTTTTGCTCCATAATCGGCGACAAAATTCGTGAGAGTTTTTTCGATATCGCTTCTCGAATATTTTTCCGCCGCCGGCGAGCAGAGCCCTTTTACGACTCCGCCTTTTTCTATGACAGAGGTAAACACTTTGAAGCTGCTTTCTTTCGCAATGTCGGAAATATCTTTTAGTTTCATATCGAACCGCAAATCCGGCCGGTCGATGCCATAATCATCCATCGCTTTTTTGTAGGTCATCCGACGCACGGGTATGGTGACATCGACGTCGAGAATCTCTTTCCAGATTTTTGCTATTAAATTCTCGTGTACGCCTATAATATCGTCGCTGTCAACAAAGCTCATCTCAACATCAATCTGAGTGAATTCAGCCTGTCGGTCGGCGCGGGGGTCTTCATCGCGGAAGCAACGCGCTATCTGAAAGTACCTGTCGACGCCGCCCACCATCAGAATCTGTTTGAACAATTGCGGCGACTGCGGCAGTGCGTAGAACCGGTTTTTGTATAATCTGCTGGGTACGAGAAAGTCTCTTGCTCCTTCCGGCGTGCTTTTAGCAAGCATCGGCGTCTCAATTTCCCAGAAGCCTAATTTGTCGAAGTAGTCGCGTGCAATCTTGGTTACCCTGTGGCGGGTATATAACTTCTGCTGCATTTCGGGCCGACGCAGGTCAATGTATCTGCTGGCCAAACGAAGCTCCTCACTGGTTTTCTCGCCGGCGTCGATGTCAATCGGCGGAGTCTCCGAAACGTTGAGTATCTCAAGCTTTTCGACGGCGACCTCGATTTGTCCGGTCTGAAGCTTGGGATTTTCGAGGCCTTCGCCGCGAGGCTGAACAACGCCTTGTGCAGCTATAACCCATTCGCAGCGAACGGTTCTTGCGAGCTTGTGGGCCTTTGGCTGGGTTTCAGGATCGAAAACCAATTGTGTGAGCCCTTCTCTGTCACGAAGGTCAAAAAATACCAGATTGCCGTGGTCGCGGTAGGACTTGACCCAGCCGGCTAAGGTTACTTCTTTGCCGGCGTCACTTAGACGAAGTTCGCCGCAATTATGTGTTCTTTTAAGCATAACAAAAATCTCTCTAAAAAAAGTTACGCATTCGCTACGATAGCATCCGGACAACGTACGTAGGATAGCCTACGCGAACTGCTTCGTCAATAATGCGGTTTGATTTGGCTCTTGGTATGTTAAAAGGCTTTTAGCCGTGCGTGCGCAAACCAACAAAAATGGACCGCGCAAAAAGACTTAGGTATGGAGGCAAAGCTCAACAATGGTTACAAAACCTGTCCGGCACACTAACTATTTGTTAGATGTTCTTTGCCGTTTTAATCTGTGAAATTGTACACGTCGTCTCTTGTGCCGTATATGCCGTCCCAGCCGGCAGAGATAAGGATATATGAATCCTTATTGTAAGGCCGTGGAATAGGAGATTCCTTGTCTAGTGTATTCTCATAGAACACCTGTCCTGCAACGCCACTGATGCCCATATAAAGCGGCGGCTCCTTAGTAACCGAGTTCCAGCCAATGGCAAGAAAATCTTGATTGTCTTTGTAGTTGTAGATATTGTCTGGATTGGTGGGAACGTTGACATCATGTGACATCTTCGAGGTGTCTGCCCTGTAATACAATACAGGCACACCTATTTTGCTGCCGGTAATTTTACTTCTTACGGAAAGGAAAACGTCGCAAAGCAACACACTTGGCTCGCTGAACGAACCCTTATCGCCATATAAGTCCAGCAGGGAGCATATTTGAATATATTTACGCTCCATATATTCCTTTCTGCTCCTTAAACTTTCAAGATATGCGGCTGAATAAGGTGGAGATTCAACAGGTGGATATAAGTCGGTGCCACCAGTTCCAGAGGCGTCTCTGCCATTAATGGTAAGTCTCGAATTAAGATGAAATCCCAAACCATCCTGACCGGCCATAACCTCAGCGAGTTTCATCGCACCACAATAAGCAGCAGCATCAGCATCGAGTGCGCTCGAATCCGGATACTCATGAAAATCACTCTCGTACACCTGCAGGCCGGAGCCGATATTGCGAAATTGGTTCTTTTGTAATACAACCCTCGAAAAGCGCTTTACAGCGTTCAGAGCGGGCAAAAGCAGACCGATGAGTATTATGATGATGCTCATAACAGTCAGCAATTCCACGATGGTAAAGGCGGTTTTTTTATGTTTTGTTTTCATAATAGCGCCCCTTATGATACAAGACAACAAATACAGTTTACCTTAAACAGTGTAGCCTGTCAAGTGATTTTCGCATCTGCTGCGATTCTACTGTGCCGACTATCTAAGCACACGCAAAAACTGATTGACCTGCCCATTTTGGGCGTTTAGACTTATTGGCGATGGCCAGGCGAATCATAATAAACGCGGATGATTTTGGGCTTTGTAAGGGAGTGAACGAGGCCGTAGCGAAGGCTCACGAAGTAGGCGTTCTGACCAGTGCGACGCTTATGACCAACATGCCGGCGGCGGAAGAGGCGGTTGAAATAGCCAAAACTCTGCCCAGCCTCGGCGTCGGCGTCCATCTCAATTTGTCCGAGGGTAGGGCCGTATCAAAAGAAAGCTGCGTTAATTGCCTGCTTGACAGCGATGGCAGATTCGCTCATTCGCCGTTGAAACTATCGGCTATGTGTATAGCCCTGCACGCAGTAAGACGCGCTATTGAGACTGAACTGGCGGCTCAAATCCAGTGGGTCTTTGACAGTGGATTGGTGCCGACCCATCTGGACTCGCATAAGCATATTCACAGCTTCCCCGCCATATTTCCGATTGTCTGTAGGCTTGCCAGCAGATTCAAAATACCTGCCATACGCTGGCCTTTTGAGCCGAAGGCGGTCTGTCGAAGGCCCTGGCCACTGCTCACAGAAGATGGGCGAAAAAGAGCAGCGATTGTTCGGACAATGGCAAAGATTAATCGTATTCAAAACCGTGACTTCTTGAAAACAGAGGGGCTTTTTGGTATTGCACATACAGGCAGGGTCGACGTAAACTTCCTCAGGGCCGTCGCACTTTACAGCCCGGCAGCAATTGCAGAGGTTATGACTCATCCGGGTCTGGCTAACGGCCTCGACCCAGTTCAAACAAGACTGGTGGAACAGCGAAGAATCGAATTTGAGGCGCTATGCAATGAAAAAACAAAACAGTGTTTTAAGGACTCGGCAATAAAACTGGTGCATTATGGACAACTGTAGCCAGACGGCTGTTGACTGCTCAGTGGTAGTGCCTCTTTATAACGAAGAGCAGGTAGTAGCAGAGCTTTACGAGCGACTAACCAAAACAATGAACGAGACCGGTCTTCGTTATGAGCTGGTCTTTGTCGACGACGGCAGCAGTGACAACACCCTCGAGCAGATAAAAGATATCGTTGGCAGAGACGAAAAAGTTGTGGCGGTGGAGCTTCGCCGAAATTTCGGCCAGACGCCGGCTTTGGCTGCGGGCTTTGATGTGGCGAGGGGACAGATAATAGTATCAATGGACGGCGACCTGCAGCACGCTCCTGAAGAGATACCGAAATTCCTCGAAAAGATTGAGGCAGGCTACGACATCGTCAGCGGCTGGCGCAAACGGCGAGTGGACAATCTGATAATGAGAAAAATCCCTTCCAGAGTGGCCAACTGGCTGGCTTCAAAAATAAGCGGCGTGGATATCCACGACTTCGGCACCACTTTCAAAGCGTACAAACGCCAGATTATTCAGGAGCTGAATCTTTACAGTGAGATGCACAGATTCATACCGGCGCTGTTGTCACACAGCGGTGCCAAAATCATTGAGATACCCATAAAGAACATCGTCCGTCCCAAAGGCTCCAGCAGCTACGGACTGTCCAGAACATTTAGAGTTGTCTTCGATTTGATAACGCTTCGGTTTTTATTGGGCTACGTTACAAAACCGCTGCACTTTTTCGGCAGAGTAGCAATGTATTGCATCGCAGCCAGCGTGTTGATGGTTGCTTACATACTGTATGATAAGTTAGCGTATAACGTGCCGATTCTTGTTGCACACGGACCATTGGCCGGCCTGGCAGCCGTGTTGTTGCTCATTGGATTAATCTTTGTAGCAACAGGTCTGATTGGCGAAATGATAAGCAGGGTTTATTTCGAGTCGACCGGCAAAAAGATATACTCGGTGCGCAACGTATACCGCAGAGAAAATCCCACAGGAAATTAATACAAATGCAGAAGAAAAAACATTCACCAAACACCCTGATTATTACTCTGTTGATAACAGCAGCGGCAATTCTGTTGGTTAGGCATTTTCACATCAAGAATTTTAACATCGTTGAGCTGGAGGTGCTCTATACCAGCGGCCAGCCGCGAGGAATGGATTATACCCGTCTGCTTTATAAGTATCATATCGCCACAATCGTAAACGTGCGATGTGCTTCAGAGCATCGCGAAAAAAACTGGCACAATGAAGAGTTGACATGGGTTAAAAATAATGGTGTCACCTACAGAGAATTGCCCATCGACAGGAGTATCGACAGAAAGAATTACTTCCCGGACAAACCAACGCAGCAGGAATTTCTTAAGATAATGTCTGATAAGGCCAACCTGCCGGTCCTTCTGCACGATGACAGCGGCAAAAAAAGAGTCTCGATACTGGCCTCGGTGTGGCTGCGAAAAGCCCGTGGCTACAGCGTCGAAGATACGGTCCAGTTGGTGGAAAGAATCAAAGACCAGCCCGTAACCACAGTAGAAAGAGAGTTCATCGAGAGCCTGAGCGAGTAAGGCCGCAAACAGCTACGGCTCTTTTGCAACAAAGGGGGTAGATTTGTGGAATAGTGCTCCAGGGGTGTCCTGCTGTCCTGTGCGTTCAGCTTTTTGTTTGTAGTAGACCATCTTTAATCTGCCGTCCGTCTGCAGCTTTTCGAGACGGCCGGCCGTGGCAACAACCCAATCTCCCTGCTCGTAGCGTTCGTACAGGACGGACTTATCCATTATTTCCGGTATCGTTCTGCCAAAATAGTGTACGGACCTGTCGGATACATATTCGTAGGCGATTAGATTGTCTGATTGCGGCACTATCTGGGCCAGTTTCCTCGAAAAATTCCGGGAATATCTGTTGTAGTCTAGCGGATTCAAAAAGGTCACATATCCTATCATAACTAATACGACAATACCCCCAAAAAGAGTACCACACGCAATAGAAGGTTTTCCCGCAGCAAACAGCATAACGACAGCAACTGTGAGCATTATGGCTGCTGTGCCGAGTATTAACGCCTCGGCGACCATATTGGGATAGGTTTTAATTAAATAGACACACCCCGCTACAGTAAGTGCGATTACACCTATGACGTGACCTGCCAGAACGGTCTTCGCAAATCTGCTGCTGTAGGCCTTGCGGATAAAAACCATATCTTCAATCACGATGCCGATAAGGATAGCCATTGCCGGCATCGAAGGAAGCACATAGTGCTGGCGTTTGCCGCCGCTGATAGTCAAAAACGCAACGTCCACAACGAACCAGAGCCATAAAAATTGCATCAGAGGCCGTTTCTTATTCCAGACCCTGTAGAAAGGCGCAGCCAGCGCCATCGGCAGGAAAACAACCCACGGGATTATGAACAGGAACGTTCTTGGTAGATAATAGTACCATTGTTTGTTTCCGGAAGCGTATTCACCGAGGAAACGGTCGACGAATTCTGTCTTCCACAACCTGAGGTCCCAGTTCAATTTGTGAGCGATAGCCAGCGGCCACGGCAGGACAACACCCAAAAAGACGAGCGTTCCTACGATTGGTAGCAATCTCGGCAGCACTTTCCACTTTCTGAATATCGCAATATAGAAAAATAAAGGAATCAGCACGAGCGGCAGTGGTGCGGGCCCTTTAGCCAGATTCGACAATGCAAAACTCAGCCAGAAAACAAGTGCGTAGGCGATTTGCCTTTTTCTGCTCTGAGTAATAACAGCGCTGTAGAAGCTCAAAAAAGCCAGAATGATAAAAAACGTCATAGCCATCTCTGGGCGGGCGTCATGTGCGTGACGAACATAATCAAGTGACGTCGCCCAGACCGCCGCACAGATAAGGGCGACCCTGAAGGATACGCAGTAGTTTACGAAGTAAAGGATAGCGCCCACGGAGAGCACTGCGAAAATAACGCTGGGCAGCCGGGCAGTAAGCTCGTCGACTCTGCCGGTTATCCTGGCCAGACCTGCCACAAGCCAGTAGGACAGCGGCGTCTTTACAAGGCGAGGCTGACCGTTGCAGGTAGGCCAAACCCAGTCGCCGCTGGCGAGCATCTCGCGCGCAGTGACGGAAACGAAACATTCATGGTTGTCCAACGTCTCTTTGGAAATCGTCCACGAGGCACTTACCGCAGCAAGAAGCAATACGCCCCATACTAAGAGGATTTTTGTTTTTTTACTGTTTTTGCGGTTGTTGGCCATTGGCGAAGTATTGTGTCGCTAAGCACCTGAAGAATCAACTGATTATTTTGATTATTTCGTCAAGGTTATTTGGTGCTTCTATTGGCGGATTGCTGAACTGGCCCTGCCTTTGTTTATGGTAGTTGACGGTTACGTCCGGGTCTTTAAGTGCGTGGCCGGTCAGTACACAGGCGACTTTCTCGGCAGGGCCGATGACGCCTTCAGCCCTGAGCTGCTTCAATCCTGCGATTGATGCTGCCGAGGCCGGCTCGCATCCTAACCCGAATTTGCCGACAATCGCCTTTGCGTCGCAAATCTGTTCGTCGGTTACGGCCCGAACAACGCCGTTGCATATATCAATAGTCCGCAGACACTTTTTCAGGTTTACAGGCCGGGAAATCTCTATTGCTGAAGCGCAGGTGTGCGGTGAAAAATTCCGGGCGGTCAAATCAGTGTAATAATCGTCAATGACAGCCTGCTCAACCTTGCCATTGTTCCAGCGGAGCTTTTTGCTGTTGACCAGACGAGTCAGAGTATCGGCACCGGTGGCATTGATGATTGCCATTCGCGGTATTCGTTTAATCAGGCCGAGTTGTTTTAATTCGAGAAAGGCCTTGCCGAATGCGCTGCTATTGCCGAGATTTCCGCCGGGTACTACAATCCAGTCGGGCACATCCCAGCCGAGACCTTCAAGGATTCTGTACATTATCGTCTTTTGGCCTTCGAGTCGGAACGGATTTAATGAGTTGAGTAAATACAGGCCGAGCTTCGTACAGACATCCTGAACCTGGCGCATACAGTCGTCGAAGTCGCCGCGTATTTGAATGGTCTGGGCGCCATAGTCCATTGCCTGGCTCAGTTTGCCGAAGGCAATTCTGCCGGAACCGATAAAAACGGTGGATTTCAGACCGCAACCGTGCGCGTAAAGGGCCATCGAAGCGGAGGTATTGCCGGTTGAGGCGCAGGCACAGGATTTTGCACCGACCATTTTTGCGTGACTGAAAGCAGCAGCCATTCCGTTATCCTTGAATGAGCCGGAGGGATTAAGCCCTTCGTACTGCAGATATAAACAGCCCGGCTGCATATCGACGTATTCAGCCGCCGCATCATTTTGCTGCAGGATTGTCTGGCCCTCGCCTATAGTTACTTTGTAATTATCCGGACAGAAATTCAAAAGCTCTCGAAATCGCCAGACGCCCGAGAAATCAAGATGGTTTCCCCTGTTTGCCCATCGTTTTCCGAAGTCGGCTAATTTCTTCGGCACTTTGATCTTGTCCCAGTTGTACCGTATATCGAGCAAGTCGCCGCACTTCGGACATTTGAACATCGTTTGGCCGCAGTCGAACTCCGCTGCACAATCCGGATTTATACATTTCTGATAAGCGGTCTCAGCTACACTCATACTGCAAAAACTCCTTATTCGGTTTGGGGGCATTATAAACGATGAGTGGAACTTTTGGTATAGAAATCAGGTTTCTCAGCCTCACTTAAGATTGTTGACTTTCTTGCGTCGTTGCGGAGTTGATTTTTTCTATGATAGCCGGCAGTTCACAGAGCCGATTTATCTTGCAGACGCCTTTGGGCGGCTTTTTGCCGGCGTTGGTGTAAGCCGCCTTCAAAACAGCGTGCATGCCGCTTTTTATTGCCGGGATAATATCCTTGTCGATGCGGTCTCCAACGAACAATATATTCTCAATCATCTCTCCAATTCTGTCAGCGGCGACTTTGAAGATTCTGCCGCTCGGCTTTCTAAAATCCAGCTGGCACGAAAAAAGTCTGACCTCAAAGAAGTCCAATATCCCTAACTGCTCCAGATGTTTCTCGAGTGAGCCGGCGCTTATGAAGGTGTTGGAAACTATGCCGAGCTTAAGACCGCTGGCCCGCAGCTCACTTAGAGTCTCGATGGTCTGCGGCTCGATTCGGCCGACCCTGCTCAAAGGTTCGTACCACAGCCACGCATAATGCCGCCATTGCTGCTCACTCAGCTCTATCCCTTTTTTTGTCCCGATTTCTTTTAACACCGTCAGCGTATCAAAGTCTTTGCCTCTCACACTCGAAAACCAGCGACGGACTCGCAGCGATATAAGGCTTCGCAGCTGGTAGTACCGGAAGCCGCCGATAGCCTGGCCCTGATTTTTGAGGTAGTCGTACGATAGTCTCGCACCTTCGCGGAAAAGGGCAGCGGTATTAACTTTGCCGAAGTGCAGCAGAGTTTCACCAAGGTCAAACAGCACCGCCTTGACCCTTCGACTTCGCTCAGGGTCAATGGTGAGCGGAGTCGAACCATTGATTCGTCCCTCGTCCCTCGTCCCTCGTCTATCGTCCATCATCTATCGTCCATCGCTACCGCCGTGACGGTAAGGTGTCACCGAAAGCTTCCTTGACCCAGGCAAACATCTCGTCATCGGATATTGCCGAGACTCTGTTCTCTGCGTACTCGGCGTCAATCTTTTCTTTTATTTTGGCAACGCGGGGGTCGTGCTTTGAGATTTCGATTTTGAATCTTGCCTCTATCCAGTGTTTGACACCAGCAGCGCCGGCCTTGTCGGTAATGGCAACGCACACCGGTCGGTTAAGCAGCCTGTTGGTGTCGAAGCAGTTGTAAATCTCTTCGTCCTTTAACAGACCGTCGGCGTGGATGCCGGCTCGAGTAACGTTGAAATCATCTCCGACCAGCGGGTAATTATTCGGGATTTCAAAATGCAGTTCTTTCCTTGCATATTCAGCCAGTTCAGTTATTGCCGCGTAGTTAACACCGGAAGTATGCCCCTTGATTTGGGCATGCTCGACGACCATTGCCTCTAAAGGTGAGTTTCCGGTTCGCTCACCGACACCGAAAATGGCAGAGTTGACAGCGCTGCAGCCGTAAAGCCACGCTGTCGCAGCGTTCACCTGCACCTTGTGCAGGTCGTTATGGCCGTGCCATTCGAGCCACTCGGATGGAACAGCAATTTGACGCAGCCCGGCGATTAATTTGGGAACGCTGCGGGGAAGTGCCACGCCAGGCCAAGGCAGGCCGAATCCGAGGGTATCACAGAGACGAATCTTAACCGGCTTGCCGTACCTCTCAGCAAGCTTCATCAATTCAGCAGCGAACGGCAGGACAAAACCCTCGTAGTCCGCCCGAGTTACGTCCTCGAAATGACATCTCGGAATAACGCCGCTGTCGAGAGCTGATTTCACTATATCGAGATACAAATTCATTGCCTGTGCGCGGGTCTTTCGCAGTTTAAGGAATATGTGATAATCGCTGGCGGAGGTCAGGATACCGGTCTCCGCAAGACCCATCTGGGCGACAAGTTTGAAGTCGGCTGCAACGGCCCTTATCCAGCCGGTAATCTCTGGAAACCCATAGCCCCTCTCTTTGCACATTTCAACAGCTTTTCTGTCTCGTTCTGAATACAGGAAAAACTCACATTGTCGAATCAGGCCGGTGCCGCCGTCTATTTCGTGTAATAAATCGTAAATTCTGAGGATTTGCTCAGGCGTATAGGGCGGACGTGCCTGCTGACCATCGCGAAAAGTCGTGTCTGTTATCCAGATTTTCTCCGGAATATCGTAGGGGACGGTCTTGTTATCAAATACCACCTTTGGAAACTCAGTGTATGGAAAGGTCTCACGGTAAAGGTTAGGTTTTTGCACATCCGCCAGTTCCGGATTCTTCTTCGCCATACTTTCTCCCGCTCTGGTAACTGGTAATCGGTTAAATGGTAACCAGTTACCAATAACCAGTAACCGATTACCAACAGTGGCCGAGATGGGAGTCGAACCCATACGCCCTTTTCGGACAGGGGATTTTAAGTCCCCAGCGTCTGCCATTCCGCCACTCGGCCTCGCTTAAAAGGCTAACGAATTTCTGTCAGTTTTGCAAGTGGTGAGCTTGTCGAATCCACAAACTGTTTCAGAGGCAGAATATGATTGGCAACAGGACACAGAACAGATGCTTACCCACCGCTGGTTGAAGCGGATTCTATTACCGGCTGGCGCGATGCGATGGGGGGGAATCTGGATATGAACCGAGCTTGGGACTGAATTTGCCGACAAAATCTGTTATCCACTGTGTAGCCTGAGCAAACCAAACCTTACGGCGGATGGCTTTTAGATGAGGGTCCTCGCCGGCACGGACCAGCGCCTTATCAATCCTCTCTTCAGCCTCAGCTAATTTTCCCATCTCTAAATACAGCTCAGCGGATGCTCGCAGAGCACAGATGTGGTCGGCCTTTATATCGAGTGTATGGCTGAAAAACTCCGCAGCCTCACTATATCGCCCCTTCTGGACACTGGCGAGACCGAGGTAATAGTATGCGTCGCTACTGGCAGAATCGATATCGGTGGCTCTCAGCAGACAGTTTATACCAAAATCGGTATCACCGACCGCCAGAAACATCGAGGCCATAGAGAGCAAAACATCAACGTTTTCCGGCGCCAGTTTCGCCTCCGAAGCCAGGTATGCCCTTGCCTGCTGGTGTTTGCCTGCGATAAGTGCGCATTGGGCAAGTCGATAACGCGGCCCAGCCAAGCAGCCGTCCTTTTGCATCGCTTGGTCAAACAGCTTTACCGCCTGTTCATAAGTGGCACGGCCATCTTGGCCGTGATTCCACGGGCTGGAAGCCCGTGCCACATTAAAGGTGATTTCACCCAAGTAGAAAACCGCAGGCGCGAAATCCGGGTCAAGCTCAAGTATTCTGTTAAATTTTTCCTTCGCTCCTTCGACTTCACCAAGCTCGAGGAGAAACAGGCTGAAATCAAAAATCGTATCGATGTCACCGGGATTTGTGCGAAGCTCAGCCAGAAAATGTTCGCGCGCACGGCGATGGTCGCCGTCGGACCAGCAGGCCTGAGCGATTCGGTAGTTGATTTGCGGATGCGTTGGTTCGAGCTCAGCAGTTTTCAGCCAGCAGTGAATGGCTTTTTTGTACTGGCCCCGAATAAAAAGACTGTTGCCGATATTATAGTAACACAATGGGCAGTTCGGCTGTATCTGCTGCGCAAGGTAAAACATCTGCTCAGCCATATCGTGCTGGTCCATCTCGGTATAAGTTATTATGCGGTTGCAGTAGCATGGTTCGAATTCGCCGTCGAGCTGCTGGATGTGCTCGAAGGTGTCTATGGCAAGGTCATATTGGCCTGTGCGGGTATAGTCAACGGCCAATGAATTTAATATCTCCAGGTCATCAGGGTTCATCCCCAGTGCAAGCTCATACTCGCTTATCGCCTCGTCAAACTTGTTCATCGCATCGAGTGTAAGGGCCTTGTTGAAATGCCACGAACCGTTGCACGGATTTATATCAAGGGCCGCATCGAGCAGCCGATACGCCTGTGGCATTTTGCCGTCTTCGTATAGCTCGAAAGCCTTTCGCGCCATCCGCTCAGCTTTGTCGTAAGGTCCAAATTCGATATCATCGAAAGACATGTGTTGTATTAAACCTCCTGATTTAAGACACTAAAGAAGAACAGCCATTGGCGTTTCGGCGATAAAACACCCCCCGGTTAGCGGATTTTTATTGGTGCCGGCGTTTTTGGGAACAGGTAAAAATTTCGCCGACCTTGACGACCGTAACATCTTTTATTTGCGGTGGTTAGGTCAATAAGACCCCCGCTCCTGTCTTCCGACAGGAGGACGCGGGGGTTCTTTTTCTGGAAAGTGCTCGGCGATAGTCTTATAATGCGGAGTCAGTACGCGAAGAATATTAGTTGCATAAACAGAGCTTGAGTTCGCAGATGCGGATGTTTTTGAGGAGTTAATAATGACCCATTCGACTTCGCTCAGGGTCATCCTGAGCGACTGAAAACTCGGATGATTTTTCCGACGTCTGTTTCCCGACGTCGTTTCGGAAAGGAGCCGAAGGATGATTAAAGAAACAAAAGGCCAGGTTGCAGCCGGTAAAGGCAAATACGCTATCGTGGTCAGCAGATTTAATGAGTTCATAAGTGCCAGGCTGCTTGCCGGCGCAACAGATTGTCTGCAGCGTCATGGTGCTGCCGAGCAGCAGATATCCGTTGTCTGGGTGCCGGGTGCGTGTGAGATTGTGCAGGCCGCCAAAAAACTGGCACAGAGCGGCAAGTACGTAGCGGTGCTTTGCCTCGGAGCGGTTATACGCGGCCAGACAAGCCACTATGACTATGTATGTCAGCAGGTATCGCGGGGCATCAGCCAAATCAACTACGATTCGGCGGTCCCTGTGGTGTTCGGCGTGCTGACCTCCGAAACGCTCGAAGAGGCGGTCGACAGGGCAGGTGCCAAGAAAGGCAACGCCGGCGCGGATGCGGCTCTTACCGCTATGGAAATGGCCGATGTGCTGAAGCAGATTTAGGCCCTCAATGTGGAATTGGACCAGGTAAGGAAAACCAGAGGCCGCCAGGTGGATAAAAGAACAAAGGCCAGAGAGCTGGCAATGCAGGCACTGTATCAGCTCGATGCTCAGGGCCCGGACCTACTTGAACATCTGAATGAGTTCTTCGTAGAGGGCAGCCCCGATGATTCTATCCGCAAACTCGCAGCCGAGTGGTGCAAAGGTACGTGGGAAAATCTAACACAGTGCGACGAACTTATAACAGCATCGACGATAAAGTGGCAGATATCCAGACTTTCATCTGTCGACAAAAACATACTAAGGCTGGCGGTGTATCAGTTGAAATTCTGCCCGGACATTCCGCCGAAGGTCGTGATAAACGAGGCCATTGAGCTTGCGAAGAAATTCAGCACCGCCCAATCACCAGCGTTTGTCAATGGCGTACTCGATGCGGTCCTCAAAAAAATTTATACGCCGTAGGCGTATTAAAACCGAAAACTTAAAACAGTAGTTCATCCTTCGCAGTAGCGTTGTTACTGCTACGGAGAATGGAAAGGTAGCGCCTTTAATGGTGAGCTTGCTCGCCCTGAGCGGTGTCGAAGGGTCGAATCCATGAGGGTAATTGCCGTACTAAATCAGAAAGGTGGGGTGGGCAAAACCACAACGGTGGTCAATACTGCCGCCGCACTTGCCGCTATGGGGCTGAAAGTCGTGGTTATCGACCTCGACCCACAGGCGCACCTGACCATACACCTCGGTCTTGAGCCGGAAAGAGTCGAATCAGGTTCTTATGGCGTGCTGACACAATCAGCGAAATTTGAAGAAGAAATTGTATTTATGCGTCCCAATCTCTGGCTGCTCCCCGCTAATATCGACCTGGTCGGAGTTGAGAGTGAGCTGGTGAGTGTGGTCGGCAGGGAAACCATCCTTCGGCAGGCAATCCACGCTTCGCAGGAAAAATTTGACTATTGTTTTATTGATTGTCCGCCCTCGCTGGGATTGCTGACCCTGAACGCACTCGCGGCTGCCGACGAAATCCTGATTCCCCAGCAGCCGCACTTTCTGGCCCTGCAGGGATTGGGCAAACTGCTGCAGACAGTTGAGCTTGTCAACAAAAGAATCAATCCGACATTGAAGGTTAAGTGGATTTTATTATGTATGTTCGATAGCCGGGTATCGCTGCCCAATGAGGTCAGATCTGACATCCGACAATTCCTCGATGGTGCTCGCGGAAGCGATTGTCCCTGGTCGCAGGCTGAGGTCCTGCCTGTCTATATCAGAAGAAATATCAAGTTAGCCGAGGCCCCCAGCTACGGCAAAACAATCTTTGAATACGAACCCAACTGCCACGGCTCCGAAGATTACAAAAAAGTGGCTGAGTTGATAGCTGGCCGAACGCATTCAGAAGCAGCCGCAGACACAGACTCCGGTGCAACCGGCGAAAACAAACACCGACCGCCCATTGAAATTAAGGAAGTTCAGCCACTTGGTTTGGAGACAGAACCTTCAGAGATTACGCAAACATCGGTTAGCAAACCTAATTCTGAACGTCAACAGTTTTGAATTCTACTACGGGATTCACAAAACTGAGTATCGGCACTTACCACTTTTAGTGCGGGGCGCAATTTCTCAAAAAATAAAAAAAGGCCAAACTTTATTGTCTGGCCCTTTGTTTTCTCCGGCTATATGGAAACAGAACTACAATCCTGCCTACTCTTTCGCTATTGAAACTTCGCCATTTAATCTTATAAGCCCTATTTTCCCCTGGTAAACTTTCTCTCCTTTTCCGTTTTTTATTATCAAAGTATATTCGCCGAGATCGCCCAGAGGAAAATCAACCACCGCCAATCCATTATTCATATCGTATTCGCGATGTTTGGTATTTGCAACTACTATCAGATTGGCAACCATCATTGAGTAAGAGATATCTCTTATTACGCTTGTCCCGTCGGGGCTTATTAGTGTTACTTTTAGCTCCTCGCAGGGCCCAGTGACTGTCACGTTGAGACCCGGCACCCCCCTCACTATAGTTATCTCTTCTTTTGTTTGGTATTGGTATTTTTGACGACAACCACCAAATACCGCCACCGCAACAAGAAGCAGGATAACCAACAAAATATGTATTCTTCTTCTATTCATTTTAATATACCTCCAAATCAATCAATTCATTCTTTTTCGTTTCGTTAAACCATTGTTAGTAAATCAAGATGCCATCTTTTTTATCTTGGCAGGTCTTTGAGAATCTTTTGAAGCTGGTCTTTGAGAGGTGATAGTTTGGTCTCAATCACGTTCCAGACCGTAGCAGGGTTCAAAGCATCGTAACCATGAACAAGGACATGTCTGAAACCGATGATGTTCAGGTAGTCCGGAATCTGCTCGGCAATATCAGGCCGAACATCTTCCAACCGCATCAGTGCTTCGCCAATTATCTGTAACTCTCGCTCTACAGCGGAACGAAACGCACGGTCCTCACGGTAATCATCGACCGTCCTGTCTTTGGTAAACTCAAGCAGAAATTCGCAGGAACTGAGCATGTCGTGGATATATTTTTGCGGGCTATGATGCTGCATAGATGTGCCTCTTTGTAGCGTCAACTTCACGGATGAAATAGGGATTTCGAAGTCCACCGGCTTCAACAAGGTCAACACGCCGGCCGAACAACCCTTCCAGTGCGCGAAGGAACTCAAAATAGTTGTCAAAGCGATGCTCGTTTACCTGCTCATCAAACTCAACAAGCAAATCAACATCGCTGGACTCCTTTATCTCCCCTGTAGCAGCTGAACCAAAGACATCCAGGCGCTTAACATGATACCTCCGACACAGACCCGGCAATTCCTCACTATATTTTTCAATCGAAAATCCCATATTTCGCACCTCGACAACGTATCTTGGCTCTCTGCACTGTCAATATAGCACTCGCTGGCCATTCTTGCAACCTGTAATCGCATAAATAAAACAGCTCCTTCTATCCACCGTATGCCTGCTATAATGGTGCTATGAAGAAAAGGGCTTATCTCGATATTGAGACAACGGGCTTAAGCAGAGATTACTGCGATATCACCGTTATAGGCATCGGCCGCGAATATTGCGCAGGAGTCAAGGTCGTTCAGTTAATAGCACCAGATATCTCTGCATTTAAACTAATGCGAGAACTGAAGGGAGTTGAGGAGATTTACACCTATAACGGCAGCAGGTTTGATGTACCCTTTATTCGCGAAAAACTCGACATCGACCTGAGAACTGAGCTGGTTCACACCGACCTGATGTACACCTGCTGGAAACACAATCTCAAGGGTGGCCTGAAAGCGGTTGAGCAACGACTGGGAATAAAAAGAAAACTGACCGGCATCGACGGGCGGATGGCTGTCAAACTCTGGTGGCAGTATTATAACGAAAATGACCGCCAGGCCCTCAAGACCCTGCTAAAATACAACGAGGAAGACGTCGTCAATCTGCGAGGACTCAGGCAGAAGCTGCACATACCGTGATGGACTTGGCCATGCCTAACGGCAGGGCATCCCAAAAAGCCCAGTGATGCTCCGCTAAATCAATTGCCGGGGATTTTGCAATAGTTCTTTGATAAAGCTCAGAAACTGAGCGGCATAATCGCCGTTTATAACCCTGTGGTCAACAGCCAGTGACAGACTCACCAATTTTCGTGCTGCTGGTTTACCATTTATAGGGACGGCCTCATTTATTACATTGCCGACCGCTAATATGGTACTGGTGGTCGGCGGTACAATCGCCAAAAAAGAATCGATGCCGTACGGGCCGAGATTGCTCAATGCTATCGTTTGACCGTCGAGGTCCTGCGGCGTAAGTCTATTGCTGAGCGCTACTTCGGTGAGGTTTTTTTCGAGGCGGGCGATTTCAGCAAGCGATTTTTCGTCGGCGTGCTTAACTACCGGCACGACAAGGCCTTGCGGGGCACTGACGGCGAAACCGACGTTGATTGAATCGGGGATTTCGATATTATCGCCGGTAAGTCTTGCAAGCATAAGGGGATACTTCTTGATTGCCAGCGATAAGGTGCGGATGTAAAACGCACTTGTTGTTATCCTGAAGCCCAATGATTTTTTCAGGCTCGGCCGCAGAGCCATCATCTCAGTTACGTCAGCCTTTAACTCGATGTAGAAACAGGGTTTAGTGCGCTTGGATTCCAGCATCCTCTGGCCGATGAGCTTCTGGATACTCGTAAGCTTAACTGCTGATTGTGTTGCCGGCTGTTCAGTCATACCGGGATATTTACCGCAAAACCGGAGATTACTCAAGGATTTCTTTGCCGGCATTCGAACAAAATCGAACACGTTTTCGTCAACAAGCGCATTTGATGCGAGATTTTATTTTACCCACTTTGCCCAATTGTTACATCTTAACACCCTCACCTTTACTTGCTCGGTACTTCCAGGCCGTGCTCGGCCATCAGTTGCGAGTCCCACATTATTTTTCGGCTGTGGCTGTCGGCGATAATACGCCCGTTGTCGAGAAGTATAGCCCTTTCGGCAACCGCAGCTGCGAAATTCATATCGCAGGTTGCTATTATCAGCGTCTGAGGCAGGCCGGCGAGCAGCGTTATAAGGTTATTGCGGTTTCTTGGGTCCAGACCGCCGTCGGGCTCATCGAGAGTAATAATCTCGGGTCTCATTGAGAGTATAGTTGCTATCGCCGCTGCGCGTTTTTGGCCGGCCGAGAGATGATGAGGAGCTTTGTCAGCCATATCAGTTAGGCCAACCGTTTTTAGCGCATCAGCCACGCGGGATTTTACCTGCTCAGCTTCAAGCCCCATATTCAATGGGCCAAACGCTACGTCCTCGAACAAATTTGGCATAAATAGCTGGTCGTCGGGATCCTCAAGGCAGGAGCCTACCATTGTACGAATCTGTTTCAAAGTCTTCTTAGTGACTTCCAGCCCGTTAATTAGCACTTTACCTGTGCCTTTCAAGAACCCTCCCATCGCAAGAAGCAGTGTCGATTTTCCCGCACCGTTGGGGCCTATCAAAGCAACCTTTTGACCGTGTTCCACGCTTAAAGTTATGTCGCTCAGGGCTATTGTGCCATCAGGGTACTTGTATGAAAAATTCTTTATTTCAATTGCTTTCGCCATTAAAGAATCCTACTGCAAAATCGGCCTCACAAAAAAGTACAACAGCAGTATGAAGGATACGGCGATGAAGCCAAACCATACGTCGCGGTGATGGATTCGTGATTCTGAAAGGCTGTGCCAGTTCCCATCGAAACCCCGGCCCTGCATCGCAATGTTTATATGTTCAGCCGTCTCTATGCTGCGTATCAGCAGCGAGCCAACCATAGCGGCTGCGATTTTAAGCTCAGGTTTAAGGCCGAGATTTCGCAGTTTTCGTCCCGCTCTCGCCCGCAGTATGCGGCCGGCCCGGTCAATGAGGACGAATATGTAACGGTACAGCAGGCCAAGTTGAATAAGCAATAGATTCGGCACTCCCAACCTGCCCAGACCGGTGAGTAAATCTCCGAATCGAGTGGTGGAAACCAGAGCGATCAGAGCCAGCATTGTAACGGCAAACTTTCCAAGAATGGCGAAGCATCGCATCCAGCCGACCGAAGTTCGCAAAACAAACGGGCCAAAAGCGACAACGAGGGGGGTTTTATCATACAGTGGGCAGCTCAGCGCCAGAATTAAAACGAACGGGCTGACCAGCAGTACTTGTTTAAAGGCAAATCGCAGCGGAATCTTAGCCAGCACCAGTACCGTGAAAGGTCCGACTGCACAGCAGGTCAAAATGCTTACCGAAGTACGGGACAGGGATAAAACCATCACGGTAAAAACAAGTGTAGCAAGAAACTTTACCCTGCTGTCGAGTCGATGAATGATTGAGTCCTGATAGGCAAATTTGTCAATGTACGCGTGATGCATGTTTCATATCTCACATTTTTTTCGGAGACCGTTTTTTCTCAGAATCGATGCTGTCAGCCAGATAAACGCCATCGTAACTGCAGAGCCGACCACAGCCGCAAAGCTTGTCCAGCCCTTCGAAGTCCCGGTCGACGCGCCCCGCACAGAGTAATCAGGCAGCGGCGCGTATTTTGACTGCAATTGGTCAACAGCGGCGATTGTGGAATTTTCATTGGATACAATCGGCTTGAAGTCTGGCTGGTCGGGCCTTTCAGCATAGCTCCATTCCAGGCCGTCAGGCAGGCCGCAGGCAAGTAAAGAAAGCCCCGCACCGATGACGATACTAAAGACCACGAATGTTACGAGCACCGCTTTTTTACTTAATCTGACTTTACCAGCCGAAGCACCGGCAATCATATCGCCTCTGACCTGCTGCAGGTATCCCAGCACCGTCAGAGTAATCAGACCTTCAACAACACCGACCAGAAAGTGAACACCAATCATTGTTATCAAAAAGGTTGAGAATGGAACCACCAATACACCGGATAGTGCCGCCTCTACAGGGACAAGAATCGCGCCTGCTTCGACGGCGACCAGACATGCCAGCATGGTCCCGATGTATGCTCGCAAACTGCTGAACTGCCCGGCTGTAGAGGTCTTGTACAGAAAATAGCCGAGGTAACTCGGCACGATGGCCATATTGATAACGTTGCAGCCTAGCGCCAGCAGCCCACCATCCTGGAAAATAAGGCACTGAATAATCACCACCGAGGATATCACGATTGCTCCGGCGTGTGGGCCTAAAATGATAGCCAGCAGCACTGCTCCGACCATGTGTCCACTTGTCCCGGGCATTGCGGGAAGCTGAAAGTTGACCATTTGCGCAGCGAAAACAAACGCCCCGAGGATACCCATCAGTGCGAATTTGTCCGATGTGATAATCTGCCTGACCTTTCTGCATATAAGTCCCAGAGCAGCCCCGGCTATTGCCAGTGTCCCCGCCGCAACCGGCACCGACAGTAACTCATTGGCCATATGCATAATTTTCTTTTCCTTTCAGTTTCTATTGTTCGCTGGCCATCTGCGCATAAAAATACGAAATTCGTGCTACCCCGTCAAGCAAAAAATTCAGTCCTTCCAAAAAAAAATGTTTCAGATAAAATAGTCCCTGGTTTTAAATGACTTGGAAATTAGGAGAAGAAAAATGCAGCAGATAGAACGCATTGGAGTATCGCTGGAAAAAGGGTTGCTGTCAAAGTTCGACAGGCTCATCGCAAAGAAAGGTTATCAAAGCCGGTCCGAGGCCATTCGCGACGTTGTTCGTCAACAGTTGAGTGAGGAGCGTCTGGCTGACCCGAAAGCCAGAGCGGTCGCTGTGGTATTTGTGGTGTACGACCATCATTCTACGAAACTGGTGGAAAAGCTGACCGACCTGCAGCACTACCATTTACTGCAAACAATTTCTTCTATGCACATCCATCTCGACGAGCATGATTGCTTGGAGGTGATTGTCCTTAGGGGCAAAGTGGCTGAAATAAACAAAATGGCCGAAAATATATTGAGCCAAAAAGGCGTTAAGCTCGGAAAAATCAATCTTATAGCAGCAGAACTTGGATGATTAAAACATTAGGTTCTAAAATCAGGCCGCAGGTCCGAGTTTTTGATTTAAAATTGTGGTTTTGCCAGTATTTACTTGATTTGCACCGCGAAATATTGTATAAACATAACAGCGGGCAGACCCCTGCGGTGTGCGTAAAGAAAGTTAAGATTTGAAAAAACCGATAACCCTAACTCAGGGAAATCAGGTCTTGTTGGCTCAAAAATGCCTACTCGATAGGACTTTTGGACACAAGCAACGATTGCCCACTTGGAAATAATGGGTTTTTGTTCAAATGCTTTCTTACGGCGTCAGTGGAGGTATGTCTCGCGCTATTAAAAGGCCTGTTTACGCAGGCCTTTTTTTGTTTTTCCGAAACGGCGTCGGGCTCCAGGCGTGCGGTAATGACACCCCCCTTCGTTAAAGCTTCGGCGGGCAAGCCGCAGGTGTCTGCTCGCCAAAGGGATGGCATATCGGACCATACCGGCCTGTTGGGCCGCACCTCTGCCCTGTTTTTGCGGTTAAGCCGCCAAGTGGATTTGTCGATTATATGAATCGACTCGTCTTGGCGAAGCGCCAAGCCGTAGCCAGATACGGAGTCTGGGCCTTACCCAAGATAATATCGTTTATAGTTGGAGACGCGGAAGATGCCAAATGTGCGGAGCTTCGTCGTTTTGCCTTCCCTGCCGGAGCCTCTCAGGGAGCTGGACTTTATTGCCAGAAACATGTTTTGGTCCTGGAATCCCGAGTTTATCGGGCTTTTCAGACGTATCGACAGCGACTTATGGAAGGCCTGTGGCCATAATCCCATCAGACTTTTGGGCACCGTCTCGCAGGAGCGATTGGAAGCTCTGGCTGAGAACCGCGGCTTTGTCTCTGAGCTTGGCCGGGCCGCCGAAAAGCTCAGAGACAAAGCC
>Ga0315293_10000144_pt1 | contig 60146 bp, 67 predicted proteins | sample YL17G13_20_MG_FD_203071 | JGI IMG/M metagenome (GOLD analysis project Ga0315293, IMG submission 203071) | Sediment microbial communities from Yellowstone Lake, YNP, Wyoming, USA - YL17G13_20 | ecosystem: Environmental > Aquatic > Freshwater > Lake > Sediment | place: USA: Wyoming | collected... | reverse complement strand
AGGAAATAAAAGAAAAAGTTCAAAAACAAGGTCAACAAACTCAGGAATCAGACGAAGAACAACAAAAAGAAGAAATTATAGATATTTCTAAATGGAAAATTTATAGGAATGAGGAATTTGGATTTGAAATGAAGTACCCATCTTCTTTTGCCACAACTAATATCTGGCTTGGCGATCCTAGGGGCAATAACGATACCTTTTTTATGAAAGAAAATGAATGTTATTACATGATAAAAGTTTATGATCCTTTGGATTACGGAGGTTTTTATTCAGGCGGTTACGGGCTTTGGCAAGAAAAGGAGCGTAGCATCCAACTTTTGCCTCTAAAAGAATTTATGCAAGCGAATTTTGGTGAAGAGGGAGCAGATTTTTTACCGAGCGTAACTCCTATAAAAATGGGTGGTATTGATGGCTTTATGACTTTAGAGCGTTTAGAACCGATACAAATAACTCCGGCAAGTTGTATTAGGAAAGACGATAAAACCTATTGCTTTTTCAGATATTTAGAGAGAGGTTCAATGGCAGAATACAATGCAATGCTTTCTACATTTAAGTTCATTGGAGAAGAAGACGAAAGATTTGATTGGGAAAATTATGGAGATGAAAAAAATGGAATTGAATTTAAATGTCCAAAGAAGAATATTCCTATCAATTGCTCACGAGTCGCTACTATCGAGTGTCAGTATTCTGATGTTCCGAGAGATGGGAAATGCGCCTTTTATGAGCTAGCAATTCTTAATGATATTCCTTATTGTCTACAGAAATCTGGTAGTTGGTATAATTATCAAACAATCAAAGACGGGAAATGTTTTAGTATTTCTTTTAGTATAGACAGTATGGCACCTTCAATCCTTTGTTTAAATGTGGGCGAGCCTGAAGGTGAAGCTTATAAAACATGTAAACATAATCAGGAAATAATACCAATAATAGTCAATCAAATGCTTTCTACTATTAAGTTTTTGGAATAAAACATTCTTTAGTGTTATTTATTGAGTAACTACTATTAAAAAATCGCCAACAAAGCGATTTTTTAATATAATAATAGAATGACGAAAATACTGAGAATTGGTTTTAGTTTTCTGTTTTTTCTTTTCTTTGCTTCCTCGGTTCAGGCCGCTAATTCTTTAGATGTTACTATAAATGAAATCGCCTGGATGGGAACTTCAGCTTCTTATAACGACGAATGGGTTGAGTTATATAATAATACTGATTCGCCAATAAATTTAGATAATTGGACACTGAAAGCAAAAGATGGAACTCCAGAGATAAATTTGGCGGGGGAATTATCTGCTAAAGGATTTTTTATTTTAGAAAGAACTAATGATGAAACAGTGCCCAATATTCCAGCTGATCAAATTTATACTGGGGCTTTTGGTAATAGTGGAGAAAAGCTAGAGCTTTATGATAGCTCTGGAAATTTAATTGATTCAGTTGATTGTTCCGGTGGTTGGTTCGCTGGAGATAATACAACTAAGCAAACCATGGAAAGAAAGGGTCTAACATTAATGGGATCTGATTCTTCCAACTGGCAGACAAGCCAAAATCCAGGCGGAACAGCAAAAGTAATAAACAGCGAGCAAGTAGCCATAAACAACGAAGAAGAAATAAAATCTGAAGAGCCAAAAATAATAGAAGAAACCAAGCTTCCATTGACAGAAGAAAAAGCTAAAAGTTATCCTTCCGGTGTTTTTATCAACGAAATTCTCCCTTCTCCTAAAGGGGCGGATAGTGAGGAAGAATGGATAGAACTATATAATCAGAATGATTTTGAAATTGATCTTTCCGGTTGGAAAGTATCTGACTCCCTAGGTAAAACCACTACTTATATTTTCCTAGCAGGAACAAAGATTTCAGCTAAAGGGTTTTTAGTTCTAAATCGACCGATAACAAAAATAACTTTGAACAATGACGGCGATACCTTAAACCTTACACAACCCAGTGGTAATATTGTTGACAAAATTTCCTTTGAAAAAGCGCCGATTGGTCAATCCTATAATAAAATAGAAAACAGCTGGGTTTGGAGCGGTAATTTAACTCCTGGGACAGAAAATATTATACCGGTAGAAAAATCAAAAGAAGAGAATGAAATAGAAAGCAATAAAGAAAAAGGATTAGCTGCAATTAGCGAGATTTTAAAAGAAGACAATCAATCGGAAAAAGGTACGACGAAATTTTCAATAATTTTAATATCTGCTTTTTGTATTGCTATTTTTTCAGGAATAATAATCTTATTTCTAAAGAAAAAATTAAAGAAAGAGGACTAAGAGCCCCTGTTTCTTGTCCAAAGCTAAAAAAAATCGCCAATCAGGTTTACCCTGTTAAATAATTTCGCTTTTTGCGAAATTCCCGTACAGCGGGATTTAACTGGGTGAACCCCGTAGGAAGTTTACTTTCCTTCTGGGACGATTTTTATTGAATTTTTTTAAAAACCGTGTTAGTAATAATTTCAGAGCACATAATTTTATGTGCTCGACCGAGCATAAAACTTTGTTTTGTGCTTTGGATTGTCGACACCACCTCTTGGTGTTATAATGAAAAAAGACAAAAGATTATGGATGAAGAAAAAAGAGAAAAATTTTTAAAAGTTTATTATAATCTTCCTCTTAAAATCAGAGAGGAAGCAATCCTTGATTTAGATGGAAAACCAATTAGTTGGAATGTAGCTTATGTTGAGATGAAAGATAAAACTAATACAGGAGAAGTAATCTTACAGAAGTTAGCAGAATTAAAAATTATTTAATATGCCCCATAGTAGAACTTCGACTGCTCCGCTTGGCGGAGCAAAAAAATACGGGGCGATAACAGGGAAGTTATTTTATACCATAATAATTTTTAATTTTTAAAAACTTTGATATGTAAATGTCGAAGTTTCACTACGGGGTATGGCAGAAAAAAAAGACAAAAACAAAATAAATGAAGAGATCAAAAAAATAGTTATAGCAAGACTTGAAGTTTTTCCGTCAGATAAAAGGATTTCCATTGGTTCAATAGGAGAATTAACGAAAGAAGAGATGATCGAAAATGTTGAAAAGGAAACCGATATTGGTGAAAAGATAGCAGAGGTGCAACTTAATTATCTTCGAGCCCTAAAAGAAGGTATTTTTTATGAACAAGATTTTACTAATCACGAGACCAAAACATGATGTCACAGTCCGCTACCTTTTTTATTGGGCAGAAAGAATAATAGAATTAGCAAAAGAAAAAAGTATTACTGTTTTAGATTTAAAAGAAAAAAGAGCAAACTGTAAAGAACTTATAAGTATGCTCCAGAAAAAAGAACCATCATTGGTTTTTTTTAATGGACACGGTGATGATAATAGTATTACAGGACACGATAACGAAGTATTATTGGCTGTTGGTAAAAATGAACAGCTTTTAATTTCTAAAATAGTTTATGCTTTATCTTGCAAGTCTGGTAAGATATTGGGCCATAAGAGCATTCAAGGGGGTGCCTTTGGTTATATAGGATATGATGAAGATTTTATTTTTGTTGTAGACCAAGATAAAATAAGAGAACCATTAAAAGACAAAACAGCAGAATTATTTTTAGAAGCATCAAATCAAGTGATGATTTGTTTGATAAAAGGGCATAATATAAGATATTCTTCCGAACGGTCAAAAAACATTTTTAGAGAGAACGCCCTGAAATTAGCAAGTAGTGAATCTCACGACAATTACCTTGCCCCTTATCTATTATGGGATATGCAGCATCAGGTGTGTTTGGGCGACGAAAACGCATCTTTTAAGTAAAGTTCTTCTGATATCTATTAAAAACATTAGTGAATCGCAGAATGGGGAAGATTGATTTTAAGCTAAATCTCCTCTAAACAGATCTGTTATTATGAGTCAAGCAGTTGCCATTTTGGTAGCTGTTTTTTAGATATAGTGAGTAGCCCTTCAATAAGTTCAGGATAAACAGGGTGGGGTAACCTTTAAACCAAAGCCAAGAGTTGGCTTACTTGGTTAATAATCAGTTCAGGGGCAGGGCAAGCTTTCTCCCACTCAAATGTTCGAAAGCTGTCCCGCCAAGCGAGCAGGTAAAATATTCGGGGATTCTTTCTCGGGTTTTTTGTTTGTGGTAGAATAAGGAAATTCACCCAGTTAAATAAATGGCGCTAGATTTGGAAAAACTGAATAAAGAGCAAAAGGAGGCGGTGGTCCATGGGAGGGGGCCTCTTTTAATTGTTGCGGGAGCTGGCACCGGCAAAACAACGGTTATTACCCAAAGGATTGTTAATTTAATTGAAAAAGGTTTGGCAAAACCTGAGGAAATTTTAGCAGTTACTTTTACTGAAAAGGCGGCAGGGGAAATGGAGGAAAGAGTAGACAATCTTTTAGAAATTGGTTATGTGGATTTATGGATTTCTACATTCCATGCTTTTTGCGAAAGGGTTTTAAGGGATAATGCTTTAGATATTGGCTTGGCTCTGAATTTTAAGATTTTAGACCCAACAGCTGGCTGGCTGTTGGCTAGGCAGAATTTGGATAAATTTGAGCTTGATTATTATAGGGCGCTGGGGAACCCAGCAAAATTTATACAATCATTGATTTCTCATTTTTCGCATTGCAAGGACCAGGGAATTTATCCTGAAGATTATTTAAAATATGCCGAAGGATTAAAAACAAGTTTAAATGATTTGCCGGAAAAACAGGAAACAGAAAGAATAAAAGAAATTGCCAATGCCTACCATGTTTATCAAAGAATGCTTTTGGAAAGCGGATCGCTGGATTTTGGCGATTTGATAAACTACTGCCTGTTGTTGTTTAAAAAAAGGCCGATGGTTTTGAAAAGATATAGGGAAAAATTTAAATATATCTTAGTTGATGAATTCCAGGATACAAACTGGGCGCAGTATGAGTTAATAAAAATATTGGCTGAACCAGAAAACAATTTAACCGTATGCGCGGATGATGACCAGGCAATTTACAGGTGGCGCGGGGCTTCGTTTTCCAATATTGTGCAGTTTAAAAATGATTTTCTAAAGCTAAAACAAGTGTCTTTAGTTAAAAATTACAGGTCCTGCCAAAATATTTTAGATCAGGCTTATAAGTTTATAAAAGCCAATGATCCTGATAGATTGGAGTTTGTAAATAAGATTGATAAAAAATTGGTTGCCGAAAATAAGGGTGAGGGAGTGATTGAACATATAACCGCCAAAACATTAGACCAAGAAGTTGGAAAAACAGTAAAAAAGATTTTTGAAATTTTGAAAAGGGATAAAGACGCAAACTATAACGACCTTGCTATTTTAGTAAGGGCTAACGATCATGCAGTTCCTTTTATTAGGGCGCTTGAAAGGGCGGGTCTGCCTTACCAATTTTTAGCTTCAAAAGGCCTTTACTCAAAGCCGATTATTTTAGACATTATTTCTTACTTTAAACTTTTGGATAATTTTCACGAAGGCATTGCTGTTTACAGAATTCTGAATCTAGCGGTTTTTGAAATTTCAGCTCTTGATATTGCAACAATAACCCAATACAGCCACCGCAAAACAAAATCACTTTTTGAGACTTTGCAGGAGGCGCCATTAATCCCAGGAATTACAGCCGGAACCAAAGAAAAGGTTGATTTGATTTTGAGTTTGGTTAAGAGGCACAGTATTTTAGCCAGAGAAAAATCGGTTGGAGAAATTTTGGTGGCGTTTTTGGGGGATTCCGGATATTTAAGGTATTTAATAAATCAAGACGAGCAAGAAAAAATTGATTTGCTTAACCAGTTTTATAAAAAGATTAAAAGTTTTGAAGAGTCGGCAATTGAACCAACCCTAAAGTATTTTATGGAAGGGATGAATTTAGAACTGGAATCGGGCGAGGAGGGCAAGCTGGAGTTTGACCCGGAGCAAGGCCCCGACATACTCAAGGTTATGACTATTCATGGCGCAAAGGGTTTGGAGTTTAAGTATGTGTTTTTAGTTAATATGGTTGATAAACGATTTCCCACAATTGAGAGAAAAGATCCAATTGAACTGCCAGATGAATTAATAAAAGACATAAAACCAACAGGTGACGTGCATTTACAAGAGGAAAGGCGCATTTGCTATGTGGCCATGACTAGAGCTAAAAAAGAATTATATTTTACTTCAGCGCAGGATTATGGCGGACAAAGAAAAAAGAAGCTGTCGCGCTTTTTAATTGAAATGGGGTATCAAGATAAATCCCAAACCCCCCGCCAGGGGCGAGGCTCGCCAGGGGCGGCACTTCCCAAGCCCCAAAGCGAATTGCTTGAAGCAAAGCCGTCGTTTGCTGGTATAAATAAAAAGGTAAAGAGCGAATATTTACCAGAGCATTTTTCTTTTTCGCAATTGGCTGCTTTTGAAAAATGCCCCTTGCAGTATAAGTTTAGTTTTATTTTGAAAATTCCCATAAAAGGTAAGGCAGTTTTTTCTTTTGGAAAAACAATGCACGCCACTTTTTATAACTTTTTAAAAAACGTGAATGCCCTTCGACGAGCTCAGGGTAAACAAAAAAATTTATTCGGAATAGCAGAGAGGCCAGTTGATAAAAAGAAAGACAAGGACGATAATTTCGGAATGCTAACAGAACTTTACGAGAAAAATTGGCTGGGCGAATGGTATGAAAACAAAAAACAAAAGGAGGATTATTATAAGCTGGGAAAAAAAATAATCAAGGATTTTTATGGAGAATTTGAAAAGAACCCTCCGAACATTCTAAAAATTAATAATGATTTAGCTCTGGAACTGCCTTTTAATTTAAAGATTGGAGGTTATAATTTATATGGCGTAATAGATAGAATTGATGATTTGGGCGATGGCGTAAAGATTGTTGATTATAAAACAGGCAAGCCGAAAAAAAAGCTTGAGGCTGATGATAAATCACAGCTGTTAATTTACCAAATAGCCGCTGAAGAAGTGTTAGGAATTAAACCTAAAGAATTGGCCTACTATTATTTAGGTGATGGCAGTCAAGCATCATTTTTAGGATCAGAGAAAGATAAACAAGACCGCAAGGAAAAGATAATACAGGAAATTGAAGAAATAAAAAATAGTAATTTTGAACCAACTCCCGGCTGGCAGTGCGAATTTTGTGATTTCAAAAGTATTTGCGACTTTAAACAATAGACCTAACAGATAATTTATGCCCCGTAGAGAAATTTCGAAAGTATTTTCTATCGGGCAAAACATCAATAATAGTAAAAATTAAAGAGATATTAATATAATAAATAAGTAATAAAATTTTCGAAAATACGCTTTGGGCTTTTGCCCGTTCGAAATTCTTCTACGGGGTATGGCATATAAGTTTCCAGAAAAAATATTTGCAAAAACAATAAACACATATTTGCAGTGCCCATTTAAGTTTAAGTGCCAGAGCGACAGCGAAGTTAAAACAGAGTATGTTGATACGCCGGAAAACTTTGCGGGCAAGGCAATGCATTTGGCTTTGCGGGATTTCTTTGATATTTTTACGGTTCCCATAGAGGAAAGAAAAAATCAGGATATTGGCAAGCTGTTAAGGCTGTCATGGGCAAGAATCCAAAAAAGTGGCTGGAACAAAGATTGCTGGAATGCCAAAGAGCGGTCAGAATTATTCGGATCAGTCGAGCAGGAAAAGGCTTTTGGGCTTCAGGCAATTGCAATACTTAATAATTATATTTCCGGCGCGGATTTATCAGTGGTGCCTTTGTCGTTGGAGGATTGGATGGAATGTCCCGTGGGCGAATTTAAAATAGCAGGCAGAATTGATAGAATTGACCAGGATTCAAATTCTGCAATTTCTGTCTGGGATTATAAAACCGGAAAACTGCCCTTTCATGGCACTATGGAAAAAATAATACAGGAAGATTTGCAGGTTCCTATTTATGCGGTTATCGCCTCAAAGCTTTTTCCCTTTGTGGAAAAAATTAAAGCAGGGTTAATTTATATTAAATATTCAAAAGCATATACCAAATCTTGGACAAGGGAAGAATTGCAAGAAGTTGAAAAAAATATTATTTCTGTTATCAACACAGCCAGAAAAGATAAAGAACTTTTGCCTAAAATTAATAAATTATGCCCTTGGTGCGAGTATATAAAGGTTTGCCCCTCAAAAGATTTAGTTGAAGGGAAAAATTCCAAGGTAGACGAGGTTAATTGGTAGAATCTATGACACAAGCAGAAGCGCTAAATGTAATGAAAATGGGGTATAACGTGTTTTTAACTGGCCCGCCTGGAAGCGGGAAGACATTTTTATTAAACAAATACATAGATTATTTAAAAGAAAACAATAAAGCGGTGGCAGTAACCGCCTCCACTGGAATTGCCGCCACCCATATGAATGGCGTAACTTTGCATTCATGGTCGGGGCTGGGAATCAAAGAAAAGCTTACTGATAAGGATATCCGCAAATTAATGAAAAAGCCTTATTTGAGAAAGCATTTCAGAAAAACGAATATTTTAATTATTGATGAAATTTCAATGCTTAACGCCACCCAGTTTGATGCGGTTGACCGTACCTGCCAATATTTTAAAGCTACTTTTGCGTCTTTTGGAGGAATGCAGGTCGTCTGTTCGGGCGATCTTTTCCAGCTTCCTCCTATTAATAGAAAGGAAAAAACAAAATTCGTGGTTGAAGGGCGGGCTTGGAAAAATATGGATATGAAGACTTGCTACCTTGAAGAACAGCATAGGCACAAAGACAAATATTTATTTGCCCTGCTGAACCATATCAGAAATAATTCTGTTGAAGAATCAAAAAGAATGCTATTGGCTAGGAGGCAGCCTGAAGATTTTTTGGCTGTGCCAACGAAACTATATACTCATAATGTAGATGTTGATGCTGTTAACAGCCTTGAATTGCAAAAAATTAAAGGGGAAGAATTCGTTTATCAAATGACTGCCTCGGGACAGCAGGAAGTTGTGGCGTCTTTAAAGAAAAGTTGTCTAGCGCCGGAAAGATTGGTGTTAAAAGAAGGGGCTCAGGTAATGTTTATAAAAAATAATTTTGATACAGGATATGTAAATGGAACACAGGGCAAGGTGGTTGGGTTTAACGACGAAGGCCTGCCCGTTGTGGAAATTCTTTCTGGCAGACAGATTGTTGCAAAATCCGCCGGTTGGACAGTTGATGAAGATGGAATGATCATAGCCAAAATAACACAAATACCGCTTCGCCTTGCCTGGGCAATAACAGTACATAAAAGCCAAGGCATGAATTTAGATACTGCAGAAATTGATCTTTCTAAATGTTTTGTTGAAGGAATGGGTTATGTGGCTTTATCGCGTTTGCGCTCGCTAGCTGGTTTGAAACTTGTTGCTATAAATGATTTGGCATTTTATGTAAACGAGAAAGCTTTTAATATAGATAAAGACCTTAGGGAATCGTCAAAAGAGGTGGCAAAAGAATTTAAAAAGATTTCTTCCGGCGAGAAAGTAAAGAGACAAAAGCGATTTTTGGCATCTTTATCGTAAACGATATCTAAATTACCCGATTTTCTGTCTGCTTTGGACCAGCGCTTTGATAGTTCGCCGTTCATCTTTGGGCGGCCTGCCCCGTTAGAAAGCTTTGCTTTTTAATGGGGTTTTTTGGTATAATTTAAAAATAATTCATAATCTTAATAATATGAAAAAAATTCTAAAAATATTTATTTTCGTATGGTTGCTTTATTTAATCTATTTAAATTTTTTTTATAAAGGACCAAAAATATTATGCGCAATGGGATTGCTTCCGGCAAGCGCAATAGCAACTGCTTTTTTTATTGGTATTTTTTGGATTGGTTTGCCGATATCCTATATTTTAAAGTACATATTAAATAAATTAGCAATTTATTGTTCGCGAAAAAAAGAACCTAAGGCATTGGGGGAAAATAAAACTTTATCATTATTTCTTAATGTTGCTAAGCCGCTGATATTCATATTTTTTTTACCGCTAATTTTTGGCGTATTTATTGTTTTCAGATTTTTTCCGGCAAAAGGAGATATTATTTTCTCAAACGATAATTTATTTTTTGCAACTCAGCTTTTGGGACTTATTTACATTTACCTTGGTTTTTCGGGTAAATTTAATAAATGTCTATTAAAATAATGCCCTCTAAAGTTTTTTCTGCAGCGATCGTAGGTCTGGAATCTCAAGTAGTGGAAGTGGAGACAGACGTTTCTTATGGTTTGAGATTTTTTAATATTGTCGGTTTAGCTGACCAGGCTGTTCAGGAATCAAAAGAAAGAGTGGAAGCGGCAATAAAAAGCATAAAATTTTCTCCGCCTCATCGCCAGCCAATAAGAGTTTTGGTCAATTTGGCGCCAGCTGACCTCAAAAAAGAAGGTTCTCTTTATGATCTTCCAATAGCTCTGGGATTTTTATTAGCCTCAAAGCAGACAAAATTTGATCCTTCAAATAAAATTTTTCTCGGGGAGCTGGCCTTGGATGGAAAATTAAGGCCGGTGAAAGGAGCTTTATCGGTTTCTTTGATGGCTAAAGAAAAGGGTTTTAAAGAAATTATCTTACCAAAGGTTAATGCTTTTGAAGCAGCTTTAGTTTCCGCCTCAACCGAGGTTTCGGCGGACAAGAAAGATTTTAAAGTAGTTGGAGTTGAGTCTTTGAAAGAAGTTGTTGATTATTTGGAAGGGAAGAAAAAAGTGGATAGTTTTGAGATGAATATAGAAGATTTTTTAGAAAATCCTAATTACCAATCAGACATTGGCTGGATAAAGGGCCAGGAGTATGCAAAAAGAGCTTTAGAAATTTCCGCCAGCGGTTCTCATAATCTTATCATGGAAGGGCCGCCTGGCGCCGGAAAAACCTTATTAGCCAAAGCAATACCGACTATTTTGCCAAAACTTAGTTTTGAAGAATCATTAGAGGTGACAAAGATTTATAGTATTTCAGGTTTATTATCAGAGAATAGGCCCTTAGTTAATCTCCGGCCGTTTAGATCGCCCCATCATACATCTTCTGAGGTTGCTCTAATCGGTGGAGGAAATCCTCCGCGGCCAGGAGAAATTACTTTAGCTCACCGGGGAGTTTTATTCCTGGATGAATTTCCTGAATTTCATAGAGACGTCTTGGAAAGCTTAAGACAGCCCATTGAAGATGGGAATATTACTATTTCCAGAGCGAGAAATTTTTTAACTTTTCCAGCCAGATTCACTTTAGTAGCAGCTACTAATCCTTGTCCTTGCGGTTATTTCAATGATCCCGAAAAAAAATGCACCTGCATGCCTTCCCAGATTTCCATGTACAGAAGGAAACTTTCCGGGCCCTTAATGGACAGAATGGATCTTTTCATTAACGTTCCGGCTTTAAAATATGAAAAATTAGCAGCTGAAGGCAATGAGTTTTCAAGTGATAAAGTGAGGATTAGAGTGGAAAGCGCTCGTCAAATTCAAAAAGAAAGACTTAAGGAAGAAAAAATACTGACTAATTCAGAAATGAATATTCCTCAGATTAAAAAACATTGCAAAATTGATTTAAAATCCCAGGATCTTTTAAGGAAATACGTGAATTCCGGGAAGCTTTCAGCTCGAGGTTATCACAGAGTGTTAAAAGTGGCCAGAACCATTGCTGACTTAGAAAATTCAGCCAATATTCTTTTTCAGCATTTAGCCGAGGCCTTGATGTACAGGACAAAAGAAGAGAAATGAGATTTTATTTGCCATGAGGCAATAAAAAAATCCTTTGATAGGATTGTTATTTGACATCAGTTGGTAGGAAACTACCAATTTTTACTTTGCAAAGGGATTTCTGGCGCCACTAACTCCAAAATGCACGTGGCATCCGGTTGATTTTCCTGCTCCCGGAGTTCCGGGTTGGCCGCCAACATAAGCTATAATTTGGCCTTGATAAACCTGATCTCCCGCATTTACTAAGCTACTTTGAATATGGCCATAACTTGTCACTGCTCCATTAGGATGAGAAATTGTTAAATAATTTCCTGCTCCTTGGTTATATCCAAATTTTACTTTCAAGACCGTACCAGCAGCAGCAGCATATATAGGAGAGCCGCACTGATTGGCAAAATCAATTGCATTATACCAATGGAGGCCTTGAGAAATTCTGCCTTTGGTCGGTAAGATAAAGTAAGAATTAGCTAAAGGTATATCCGGGTAAATAGGTTTTGTGGGTGGCATTATTCCATCAGGAACAACTAAGATATCCCCGACAAAAATATCTTTTTCTCCAGCTAACTCATTAAAAACAACTATTTTTTCTGTGGTTGATTTGTAATTTGTAGCTATTTCGCTTATTGTTTCGCCAGCTTTAACGTAATGAAGAGTTCCTGAAATTGGCAAGATAATAAGGGCTTGCCCAACCTGAACTTTAGAGGTTGAGCTTAAGCTATTAGTCCAAGCTAAGGTATTTAAAGAAATATTGAATTTTTCGGCGATTTTTATTAGAGTATCCCCTTTTTCTACGGTATATTCAAAGATTTCCTTACGGGGCTCGGGTTTTTCTTCACCAGTTATTGCGCCTAATATTTGAGGCGTCACCATTACTGGCGGACAAGAGCCCATAAGGCTATTTCCTCCTACTAAAGAAAAATCAGGGGATTCTGTTCTTGATTTCTGGATTTCGCCGACGAATAAATTTTGGGAGCTTTCTCCTGTTTTTTCAGTATCACAAACATTAGAAGCTACAATGGGCGGAACTTCGTTTTTTATAGAACCATTAAGTAAATAAGAAGGGGCAATAGTTAAAACCACAAATAGGATCAAAGAAACCACTCCTAAATAAAGAAAGGGGTTCTTAGAAAATCCCTTGGGTAATAACGTTTTAAGTTTTCCGATTAAAGTAGGGATATTAAGTCTTTAGTGAATTAGGTCTTTATGTCTTTTAACCAACAGATAATACCTACACCCTATTTTATCTTAGCCAGTAAAAAGGTCAAGCCCCCACATTTTTAAGATAAAATAAAAACCAGCCCGCTTTATGCGGGCTGGTTTTTGGATATTTATTCTATTTTAACAAAGCGATCGCTTTTTGAAGCTCGGCTATCATACTTTGCAAGATAGCAATCACTTGTTGTAGATTCTGATTAGTAGGGCAGGTACAAATAGGACAGGTTGGGCATCCAGGGCTAATTTCTCCACTAATAGTGAATTTTCCATCGCTTTCATCCCAATTGATCCAACTGCTTGGCGAAATTGTGACCGGCCAAATATCTGTTGATCTGACTGACACGGCTGCGCCCGGAGCTGTTTTTATTTCTTGCTCCCACATTGGCACAATCCCTTCTCCTACACTAATCCTGATTACATAATCTGAACCATTTGGGACGTCGCTTGTAGTTCTCGGATTATAAGTCCAAGCTTTATCAAACAAATTTACAGTAGCTATGTGCCTGACAAAAATTGATGTTTCTTCTCCTTCTGGGCATTGAGGACAAACTGTGCCGGACGGACAAGGCGCACAAGGCGGACGGATTATTTCTCTTCTAAACAAATCAATTGAAGCTTTAGACCATAATGGACGCTCTGGTATACTTACTTCTGGTTCTATTACTTCCCATTGAATAGTATGAGTTTCATTTCTATTCCAGACTTCTCCACCGTTTGGAGAAATAACTCTGATTTTATAACCGGTCGGATAAATACATTTTTCTGTATTGGTATCAATTACACCAGTTTCAGGAAGCAAGCATCTTTTCTGAAGTTTCTTAACAGCATTTGTAGTTAATTGTCCGTAGTAACCAGTAACGTAACCATCAGGATAAATATTTGGGTCTGTCTTTAAAATTTCCTGAATCGTTTTTACCTCTTCACTTCTGCTTCCGATAGCTACTTGAGCATTTGCCATGTGGCCCAAACTAGTTATGGTAAAGATAACACTTAATATTAATAAAACAGAAAATATCTTTTTCATGATTTTTTACTTAATCTTTTGATTTTTTTTCGACCTTTTTAGAATACCTTTCTTCTATCTTATACTAAACGCTTTTATTTATCTATAGTTGCATCATTTTGGATTTCTCCTAAAAAATTAACTTTTTCTACTCTTTCCTCGTTCAAATTAATTTTCCCCTCCCATCTATTACCATCAGATTGATATATTATTGAAGCTTTTTCTTCGGTTTCTGTTTCGGGTATGACCGAAACAGAGTCACCTTCTTTGGATAATCTGAATTTAGGAGTAGAAACATTAATATCTAAAATCTCAGCTTCCTCTGGAATTATTTCTTCGACCTCGCGACTTTTGTTTGCAATTTCCAAAGCCTTTTCTTTCTTATTTTCAATTAAATTAGTGACAGTAGGGGCTAATTTTTCTATACTTGAGACCCTTTTTTCTTTTATATCAACTTCAGCTAAGGCGCCTCCAAATTTTTCTTCTTCTGCTATATTTTCTTGAAAAACTCCCTCCGATTTTAAACTAGCAGGCGTTGGTTCTCTTTGTTCCTTTTTCGCTTCTGGAGGCTCTATTAGAATATAGGCCTTACCATCGATTACTTTGATGTCCTTTATTGTTGATCCTTGTTGAAGCCAATCTTTAATTTCATTATTCTGCAAGGCAATTTCTTTAGCTTTAACTAAGTTATATTTTTGAGAATTTAAATTATTAAAAATAAAGAAAAACAAAATAACGGCGATAACACCAGCTGGAACTAATTTTTTGAAAATATTAAAAACTTCCGCCCTTTTTCTTTCTGGCGGATATTTTTTTATCAAAGCTAAACTAAGCCTTTCTTTATGGCTTTTTATCTCAATTTTTGGCAAAGATATTTCCTCTAGTTTTTTTATTAAATCTTCCTCTCTCATATAAATAAAACGTATTAATGGTTATAAAGTTTCAAAAAAATAATCTTTTAACTTTTCCATTCCCCGGTGTAAAAGCGACTTTATTGTCCCTTCTTTTTTACCTAGGATTTCAGAAATTTCTTTAATTTGCTTTTTTTCGAAAAACCTCAGAACAATCACTTCTTGGTATTTTGTATCCAGTTTTGAAATTTTTTCTTGCGCTTTTAGGAAATCTTTATGCTTTTCTAATTTTTCCTGAGCTTCCATAAATTCCATTTCAATATTATCGGCGCTCATTGGTTCTGTAATTTTTTCCAGAGAAATTTTTTTGCCTTTTTGTTTTCTGAAATAATTCACTATTTCGTTATTCGCGATTATATAAAGCCAGGAGGAAAAAGGAACGTTTTGCCAACGAAATTGCCAGAGATTTTTCAAAGCCTTTAGAAAAGTTTCAGAAGTTACGTCTTGGCTAATTTCAAGATTAGCCACTCTTTTTAAGATGTAGCCAAAAATTTGAGAGTAATATTTTTCGTAAAGCTCGCTAAAAGCTTGGGGGTCTTTTTTTGCTTTTCTAACCAAATCTCTTTCTTCTTTGAGATCCATATTAACAAGTTAAGTGAAATAACCCAATAACTTTTTCTTCAACCCCTTCTTCCTCTTCAGAATCCTCTTTTAAAACATTGAAAGTTTTTACTGCTTCTTCGGTTTTATCAGTAATGAGTTTTATTCCATTTTTCTCTATTTCTTCTTTTGCTTTTGTTGTGACCTCTGCCAAACCTGATTCGCCAGTTCCAATAACTATAGTATCAGGTTTTTGGTCTATTGCCCTTTTCACTTCTTCTATTCCAATTTTATGTCTTTCTTTAAAAACCAAAGGCAAAACCTCACCAGTCCACCTGACTTCGACATCATGATTAAAATCTTTCCCATTAATCTTAATTAAACCAAAGCTATATTCTTCTATCAAGATTATTTTATAAACTTAATTAATTCATCTTTCGAAAGTCGGGGCGGGGCTTTAGGTTTTTCAGCAGGGTAGCCGACAGGAATCATAGCAATTGGCAGCAGATTTTTCGACAAGTTTAAAATTTCTATAACTCTTTCCTCGTCAAAAGCTCCAACCCAAACACTACCCAAGCTTTCTGAATAAGCTAAAAGCATTAGATTCTGAATACTTAATGAAACATCGCAAATTGAATATAAGTTTTCTCCTTTCTTAGTATGTTGATTATTTGTTTTATCATTAGTGCATCCCACAATAACCAAAGGAGCCTGATTTATAAAATTCTGACCAAAAGTTGCAGCGACCAATTTTTCTTTTATTTCTTGGTTAAAAACAAAATAAAATTTTCGTGATTGTAAATTCTTAGCGCTTGGTGCCCAAATTAAAGATTCAATTAATTTATCAATAACTTTTTCTGGTATAGGCTTTGAAAGGAATTTCCTAATGCTCCTTCTCTTTTTAATAATTTCTAAAATTTCCATAGAGATAAAAATCTAAAAATGAGAACTAATATCCAAAACGTTCCACCACCTTTATATGATGATGGAGAAATGATTGGAGTCTGGGATGTCTGAAAATTTATTTTATCTGAAGAAAATGGTTCATTTTTTGAGCCATATGATCCTACCAGATAAACGTTATAACAATTATCCGTTCCTTTAATTATCCAAGAGATATCGCTTTCTCTTATTGCTCCCGGTAAAATATTTAGTGTCGGAATTTCAAGGTCTTCTATTTTTTTACCCTGGCAGTTTTCGATTGCTATTAATCCTTTAGGCCTAAGATGTACGGTGCCATTATTTTCCATTCTTATCTTAAAAGACACTGACCCAGATGATTCTGATACAGAAAATTCTTTAAGAACCATGTTTTCTTTAATTTCGCCGGAAACGGTTAGAATAATTAAAGCTCCAACTTTTTGGGCTACTGCTGCGCTTATCACTTCCTTTCCTATCACACTAGTGGTAGAGGCTAAAAGTGCCCCATATTTTCCGCCAGGTTCGGCATTTCCCGGGACACTAATAGTGAAACTAACAAATTTTTCCTCTTTTGACTTCAGAGTAAATTCAGTTGGTTCGATTTTGACCCATTTCTTTAAGGAGTAAGTTATATCTTCTCCTGGTTCAACAATTACCCGTCCTGTTTCTCCTTCTGGTTTGAAATCTTCAATCTCCATCTTAATTGAAATAATATTTTCAGTCGGATTGTAAATCTTAACTGTGTTTATTAGTGTTTCTCCGGGTTTCGTCGATAATTCAAAAGTTAGAGGAAAAATTGTTATTCCTCCGGTTTGGGCATTGGTTTTAAAACTAAAAATTGTTCCAATAGTTGCAAGAATTATTAATAAGAAAATTTTATTTAATCTCATAAATTTCTTATTTATTGAGGACTTAAATTTGACCATTTGCCGCATCTGTCTCCCCATCTGGAAATTACTTTTCCTTCAATTCTAGCTTCAATTACTTCGCATTGGTTTGGGCATCCTTTGCATTGAAAAGAAGTGCATTTTATATCCATATCTGAAATATCCCAGCCTCTGAAAGCGCTCTTTTCAAGACCTTTCTCTTTTGATAATAAAGCTGCACCAAAAGCTCCTAAAACTAAATTATGATCTGGAATAATAATTTTTTGTTTTAATGATTCTTCAAAAGCTTTTCTCATTCCTAAGTTTTCGCTGACACCTCCAATAAAAATAATTGGTGCCTGGATATTTTTTCCTTTGGCCACGGCATTCAAGTAGTTTCTAACTAAAGCCTGACAAAGACCGGCAATAATATTTTCAGTCGTGTGGCCGATTTGTTGCTTATGAATCATGTCCGACTCACCGAAAATAGTACAACGGCCTGAAATATGAGTTGGCTTTTCAGACTTTAAAGCAATTTCCCCAAATTTTTCAATCGGAATCCCTAATCTAAAAGACTGGGCATCCAGAAAAGATCCGGTGCCGGCAGCGCAAACCGTATTCATAGCGAAGTCCACAACCACTCCGTTTTCCAGAATAATGATCTTTGAATCTTGGCCCCCTATTTCAATGACAGTTCTTAAGTCAGGAACAAAATAACTTGCTCCAACAGCATGGGCAGTAATTTCATTTTTAACCAAATCAGCTCCGGCAATGACTCCGGCTAAGTATCTGGCAGATCCTGTTGTTCCAACTCCAAAAACCTCGATATCTTTAGGAGCTTTTTCTTTCAGTTCTTTTAAGCCTTTTTTAATGGCAGCTATTGGATTTCCTTCAGTCCTGAAATAACTTGAATAAATTATTTCATTTTTCTCATTTATCAATACAAATTTACAACTGACCGAACCAACATCAATTCCAAAATATGTTTTCATAATTTGATTGTTATTTGATCTGAGTATTTTTAATATTATGTTTTTGTCGGTTTTTTATCAAATCAACAAAAGCTTCAATTCTGGTAGTTATTCCTACCTCACCGGTTTGTTCATCAAGAGAAAAAGATATAAAGGGGATTTTCTTTTCCTGCGATATTTTCTGCAAAATGGGACGAACTGTGGTTTCTGGCATGCAACCGAAAGGTAATAGTTGGATAACTCCATCAAACCCTTCTTTTGAATAATGCAGTAATTCATAAATCGCATCTCTTCCGTGGCCTCCAACCGTTGATTCCAAATAAGGCATAATTTTTTTCTGGATTTTCCAGTCTATCCAGGGCATAACAGTTTTTTTTAAGTGGTAGAATAAATTCATTTGACGGTAGACTTCGACTCCCATCTGTCCCAACCTTTTTTCCAAATCAAGATTTATAGCACCGTCAATTACTGTATAAATTTCTCCAACTAAGCCAATCTTTAAAACCTCAGCATTTTTGTTAATTTCTATTTTTGATATTTTTTCCCAGACTTCTTTTTTAAAATTATTAAGCTGTCCAGAATTTTTAATTTTATCCATTTTTTCGATGGTCTGAATCAAGATCTGGTCGGTTTCCCCTTTTTTTATTTCCCTCGGCCTCAAATAAGTAGCTTTTTCTTCCAGTTTTTCAATAAACCTCATCTCTTTCAAGAAAAACAAAAACGAATTAACCGTTTGCCATATTGATATGTTATTCTTTTTTCTGATTTCATTTATTCTCGGAAATAAGTTTTTAGCATTAAGGTTTAAAACAGTCACGTTATATCCCGCTTCCCTTAAAATTTTCTCCTGAATCTGCCAGTAGTATCTTAAACGGCAAGATCCGCCGATATTTTCCCACATAAAGATAGTGTCAGCGCCTTTTTTGATTGCTGTAAGGTAATTTCCAATATTTACTTTCAAAGGAAAACAAAAAAGCTCAGGGGATAATTTAGCCCCTTCTTCGATAGCTCTCGGACTTGTTTTTTCAGGCAGAATACCTTCAGCTCCCAAATTTTCAAAAATGGTTTTAAAACAAATCGAGTAATTTCCCAAATTAGCAACAGTAAGTTTCATAACCCTACGAATTACGCTGTCGCCTTCGGCGACTCCCGAAGGGTTGCTTTTTACGAATATACGAATGAATTTAATTTTACTTTAGTGTATCAATAAAAGCTTCTATCCTGGTTTGGAGGCCGGCATCAGAAGTGTGTTCGTCTATTAATATATATAAAAAGGGGATTTTTTTTGATTTAAACTCCTTTTCAACAAATTCTTTCAAAACAGCATCGCACCCGCACTGGAAAGAGGAAACTTCAATCGCTCCTGCGATATTTTTGTTTATTACTTCATTTATTTGTAAGAGTATTTCTTGGCCAAATTCCCAGTGGAATTTAATAATAGGAGTAAAATTTGACAGGCCGGAAGATATTGGGATTCTATCTACAAATATTACTTCGTTTCCTAATTTTTCCAGTTTTTTCGCTAAGTCCAAATTAACATATTCATCATATAAATTGTAGGGATGGCTGATAAAAACTATTTTTTTCTTTTTGGAATTAATCTTATCAAGAAACTCTTTTTTGGCTTCTTCTCTTAACTCCTCTTCTTTTGAAAGAGCTTTTTCCATTGCTTTTTCTATTTCAAAATTTTCTTTTTTTAATTTTGAACCTAGTTTTGATATTATTTCCCTGAATCTTTCTTTTCTTTCATCAAAAGTCTGGGTTAAGATTGGAGTTTTCACTAAAATTTTGGCTAAATCCGGCAACCCAAAAAATTTGGGACAATATTCCAGTTCTTCTTTAGTAGCTTTTAGCCTTGGCACAAAAATAAGATCGCATTTTCCGTCTAACCACATTAAGTGCCCCCAGAAGACCTTATTAGCGAAACAAGTTTCAGGGTCAGCTGCTTTCATTCCCATTTCCACAATTTCTTTATTGGTTTTTGGAGAGAGTAAAACTTTAAATCCTAAGCTCTCAAAAAAAATCTCCCAAAAGTCTGTTCTTTTCCAATAAAACAATGATTTTGGTATGCCTATTATCATTGTGAATATTCACAAATTTGAGCACTAATATCACTAATCAATATTTGAGAAAATTCGTGATAGATTTGTGCAAATTCGCGAGATCAAAATAATGTGTTTTGTTTTAATATTTTTTTCTGTTCTCCCTGGGAAAATATTTTTATTTTTCCATAATTCCCATCGTAGCCAGGCTCTATTGAAACTTTGCCTTCTTTGACTCTTTCTATTCCTTCAGCAATTTCTGGCAAAGTTGCTGCTTTCAGTTCTTGGTGGGAAGCATCAAGAAGAATTTTGAATTCAGTGCCAAATTTTTCAATCAAATTTTTATATTCTTTTGATACTTGTTTTGCTGCCGTTCCCAGATTTAGCGCTTCGGCAATTATTTCTTGCAAAGGTATTAAATTTTTAAAGGGTACAGCATCTTTTGGTTTGAAGCCCTCCGGCCTGTCGGCTAACTCTTCAACTCTGTTTAAAACCCCAATAGTTAAATATTTCCCGCAGGTTGGGCAAATGTTGTTATATTTTTTTGATTCTTTGGGCGAAAGACTGATTCCGCAAATTCTATGGCCGTCATAATGGTATTTACCTTCTTCAGGAAAAAACTCAATCGTATAGGCAAGCTTACAGCTTCTAGCTTCTAGGTTCTTAGTTTTTTTAATCGCTTCTGTAATTGATTCATAACTTAGTTCTTCACCTTCAAAAACATTAGCCTCTCTGCCAATTTTGGCAGGGGAGTGGGCGTCGCTATTGGAAATCAAGGTTATTCTATCTAATTGTGATAATCTCCAATTCATTGCCGGATCTGAAGAAAGGCCGGTTTCAATAGAGTAAATATATTTTGAATATTCGTCAAAACATTCTTCGATAGAATTAAAACCTGATTTTGAACCGAACAAACTAAACCAGGGCGTCCATAAGTGAGCTGGCACAACCAAACAATCTTTTGAAGCATCCAAAGCTATTTTCAATAATTCTTTCGCATCCATTCCCAAGATTGGCCTGCCATCTGATTTTATGTTCCCAATCCAGCCCAAATGAGCGCTAATTTTTTCGCAAGCCTCAAAAGAAGGAGAAAAAATTATTATATGAATTTTATGAACTTTGTCCTTTTTGGTATAAATGCAGCTAATTTCACTCGTTAAAATAAACCGAGTTTCCTCTCGTTGCTTGTCACTTGTTGCTTGTTGCTTTAATTTGTATAGCCCTTCTTCAGCTGGGACTAACTCTTTTTTTAAGTTTTTAAACCATTCAGGATGAGTAAAATCTCCTGTTCCCAAGACTTTTATTCCTTTTATCTTTGCCCACTTATCCAAATTTTCCAGATCCATATCCTTGGAAGTGGCTCTGGAATATTTTGAGTGGATATGAAAATCAGCAACAAATTTCATAGATTTATCCTATCATTTTCAGTCAATTTAGCCAAGAAAAAATCCCTCCGATATTTATCAAAGGACATAATTATGATAGGAGGCAGGTGTTGACAAATATCTCTATTTCTGTAATTATATAATATCCGAACATTAACAAGGAGGTGGTTAAGTAATGAGTAAACTAATAGCCCTATGCGCTGTAATTATTGGAATCGCTATTCTAGGCCCACTATCAATATGGATCATTTGTATGGGAGAAGATATTGTGTTTTTATTAATTAGGATAGCAAGCTTTTTAATTCTTGAACTAGGGCTAGGTACTATCTCGATAATAATTCTCGCTAGTCATGAAAGCAGCGGTTATTCTGGGTATAAAACCAGTGGCTACGGTGGCTACGGTTCCTCATCTTCTTCTAGAAAAGAAGAATTCCCATTGTTTAGGGCAACAACGATAGATCGCGGGGCATTGGAGGATAAATTTGGAGATAGAGTCGGAACTTTAGAGAAAGTAGCCTCTTCAGGCAACCAGAGAGTCAGAGATGACACAGGAAGAGTAGTAGGCACAATAGATCAAAGCGTTTCGACTAACGGCGTACAAACTATTAGAGATGGGGACGGTAGAAAGATTGGGGAGATAAAAACTACTTTGGGTGGCGATAGAATAATAATCGATCGTGAAGGAAATAAAGCAACACTACGAAAAGAATCTGCGGGTAGAACAGTGATTGAGAGGGAAGTGGGTTCTGAGGAAGACCATAAAAACGAAGAATGGCACAAAGCTGGATATTCCAGTAGCGAGGAATACGAGAGGGCGCAAGAGGAAGAAGAGGACGAAGAAAATGAAGATGACGAAGAAGAAGAGAGAAGAAAAGAAGAGGAAGAAGAATAATGAGACAACTAGCCGTTCTATTAAAAGTGCCTTATTATAAGGTCGTTGCAAGCCGAATTAGAATTTCGGCTTTTTTATTTATATAACCAACACCTTCTCAAATTCTATTGGTAAATATGTGCGCAGGCGTACATCATCTGACATAACTATGATAGGGAGGCATTGACAAATATCTATAGGTTTGTAATTATATATTAGTTGAACATTAAAAAGGAAGCGGTAAAAATGTTATGTACTTGCACAGAATGTGGCTGGAAAGTAAGCGATCGGGCTAGATTTTGTCCTAATTGTGGTCAATCTGAGCCATGGAAGTGGTCAAAAGAACACTGCGAAGATATAATTAGCAACCATTTATCGGACGACTGGAGTGATTGTCCATATTGTCGGCGTGAAAGCGTCGGAGAGCCGATCTCTACCAGAGTCGTGGCGAGCGAACATTGCGGCGGAGGACCAGGTTATGTTGCCAAACGCACTCTTAGATGCTCAAAATGTGGCAGAGAATGGGAAGTATCAATATTCTGGGATCCTTATTAGAAACCAAAAGACTGTTAAATCAAACAGCCTTTTTTTATTTGTCCAACCAATACCCTCTCAAATTCTATAGGCAAATATGTGCGCAGGCATACCGCATTAGACATTCCAGTGGCATGGGGAGGTGTATTGACAAAATTAAAGTATGGGTGTATAATAGAGGTATAGGAATATGATAGTTCTTTAAGAAATAAATAGAGGGGATAAAAAAAGTTCCGAGTCAGCTAATTTGTTTATCAATTGATGGTAAATAAATCAGCTGACTTGGAGGAATACGAAAAATGGAAACTATGCAAGATAGACTGACTAACATTTGCGTAAGATACTTTCGTGAATTTATGATCCCCGATTTGCAGATTAAATCCATTGTGAAACAAAGGTTCCCTGATATGGTGGACATTATAAAATCATCTTCTGATACGCCAAGAGATAAAATAAATCAGGTTGTTCCTGGCTTAGGAGATTATGTCTGCTTGCTCAACGAGTTCACTAAGTCGGTGAATCGAATCGATACAATGTATGATAAGGACTCTGATATAACTGAAAACGCAACTAAAGAGGCTATTATCGAACACGAAGCGCTTTTTGAGAAAGCCATATCTGCTCAGAAAACATTATTACAATATCTTCAATCGCTACAAAGCCCCTCTTTTTCTCTTTCTAGTCCATAATCCCATTAGAAAACTTCGTTTCTAACGGGGCAAGTCATTTGTGAGCTGGAAAAAGAAGAAATAAACAAGAACTGTCTGTAATCAGGCAGTTTTTGTTTTTAGAGATAATTTTGGATATGGCAACACTTATTTTCCAGCTAACTGGCCGCAGGCAGCTTTTATTTCCCGACCGAAACGATAACGCTCGGTCACAAGAATTCCTTCTTTTTCTAGGATGTTTTTGAAACTTTTAATTTTTTCTTTTGAAGAAGACTGGAAATCGCCAGTAGGATTGTAGGAAATTAAATTAACAAAATAAAGCGGTTTTTTCATTAAGGAAGCTAATTCTTTTCCTGATTCATCAGAATCATTTAAGTTTTTTATCATCAGATATTCAAACATTACCCTCTTTTTCGTCTTTTTAATGTAATCATCAACTGATTTCAAAATTTTCTCTATAGGATATTTTTTTGTAGCCGGAATCAGCTCTAAACGCAGTTTATTACTGGAGGCATGTAAAGAAATAGCTAAATTAATTTGGAGCTTTTCTTCAGCTAATTTTTCTATCCCTTCAGTTATTCCAACTGTTGAAATTGAAAACTTTCGCGCCCCTAAATTAAATCCTTCTTTATCGTTTATAATTTTAATTGCCGAAATGACATTTTCATAATTCAAAAAAGGTTCACCCATGCCCATAAAAACAACGTTTGTTATTTTCTCCCCGGTCTTTTTTAAATATCTGGCAAAAAATATTACTTGTTCCACTATTTCAAAAACCTCAAGATTTCTTTTAAAACCCATTTTCCCTGTAGCGCAGAATTTACAGCCTAAAGGACAACCGACCTGTGAGGAAACACAGATAGTATTCCTTTTTTTGTAATGCATCAAAACCGATTCAATTTTTAATCCATCTTCCAAGGTTATTAAAGCCTTGGCTGTCTTTTGATTTTTAGAAATAAAAAGCTCCCCGTTTATTGAAAGAGAGCACACTTTATTCAGGATTTCTCTTAAATATAAAGATAAATTTGTTGCCTGATTCCAGTCTTCAATTAAATCTTGAAAAACAGCTTTTTTAGATTGTTTTAAACGATAAGTTGGTTCTTTTTCTAGAACCTTGCTTAGCTTAGTGAGGTCCATATTTTTAAATTCTATCTCCTCATTAAAGTAAAGCTGCCATCTTTGTCATACGAAAGCGAGAATTGGCCTTCTTTATCATCTTCAAAGGCAGCATATTTGTTCCGTTTTGCTTCATTAAAAAATACCCTCGATTCCTCGGCGTCTAAGTCGTACAAGAGATAATTTATTCCGTTTTGATCCCCTTCTTCGTATCTGACTTTAAAGCCTCGTATAAAAACTTCTTTCACCCCGTTAGAAGTCTGTTGTTATATAGCATAGAGCTAATTTCGAACAAACTTTTTATATTTGGTTTTCCCCGTTTAATGCTTTGTATAAAATTTTTTTCTGAAAAATTTAATACCAAAGACTTCTAACGGGGTTTCATATTTTTTGATATTAATTATTTTATTTAAAATATTGGCAATATATTTTTTAGCCAATAACTGTTCTTTTATACTATTTTCCAGTTCTATAGCAATCATATCAGAAAAATAATTTTTTGAGTATTTTTTTAAATAATCCAAGTCTGAAAAACTTTCCAAAAGATGATCGGTATGGCGCACTCCTCTTTCCTTCAACTTTCCTTTAAGAAGAATAAATTTTTTTATGGTACTGATATGATTGCAGCCAATAGAACATTTTTTGATTACTTTTAGATCTTTCTTAAACTTTTCTTTATGCAAAAGCCTATCGTTCTCCAAATGGGATATATCCAAAGAAATTCCTCCGAAATTTTTTATTTCTCTTTCATTTAATGGAGAGAAAACGTTTTCAATATAAATCATATTCTTATATTTTGAATAATCATAAAGTAAAGGAAATTCAACTAAACTGTGGAGAGAAAAAACCTTCGTGTGAAATTTATTGATCAGGTAATCTAACTCCTCTATTTTCATGTCGCTTCGCAAATGACAAAATGGGATGCTTTTTATGCCCGTTTTTTCAATTAAATTATAAAATTTTTTTCTCTCCCTTTCCTTAAGACAAGTAGGAAAAATGGCAATTTCTTTCAATCTTAATTCTTTAACTTCTTTTAGTTGAGCTTTCCAATCAGATCCAAAAGTAGTTGTAATCGAAGGGAGGATTTTTCTTTTATTATTTTTTTTCATTTTAATCAGGGTTGCAGAATATCTTCTGTTCTGCCGTCAATAGAGATAATAACTTCTTTTACGGTTGGAAACTGCTTTAGCGTTTCTCTGATTTGAGCGCTAATGGCAGTCACCCGGCAAGAACCTCCAGCTTGAAATTCTAATTGTTCATTAAAATCTACTTTAGCTACTTCATCGTTGATAGTCAAACTTTGGATTTTAACTTCAGGATTAATACTGGTTCCAAAGCCTTCAAATTTTTCTCTTGCTGTCGGACCTTTTAATAATTCTTCCAAAGCCGCTCTGGCAACTGCTTGAGTTTTAATTATTTCTCTTTCTACCGGGAAAACTTTATTACAGGAATATTCAGGGTCTAATCTGTCATTATTAAAATAGGCCTTTACTTTCATTATATTCTCCGGAGCAACAACTTTTTTAAAGTAAATCGGAAACTTAAGCTGGTCGTCATTTTTCGGCAGGCCAGAAGGATTATCTTTTTCAAAAATAATCTCACCTTCTTCAGTAGAAGAGAAAGAAAAATCAAGCTCTGCACTAAAAGGAACGAAATCTTCAGTCATCCAGTTGCTCTTTGCTTGAGCAATTGTAGTCCCTAAGAGATTACCTTTGCCATCAAAAATTTTAATAGGGAAAGAAGCTTCAAAATACCAATTACCCCATGCTTCACCTTCAATTATAAGCGGAGTTTCTATCACTTGATTCGGCCGAGGAGTAGTTATTCTTATCAAATTAATTTTATCTAATATATTACCGATATCTTCAGTAAAAGTCTTATCTGATGTTTTGCATTGTCGGGGAAAACTTTCTAACACAGGAAAACCAGCTTCAACACACTCTTTGAAGCTTTTGATTCCAGGAGTCGGAGGAGGTGGAAGGGGTGGATAAAAATATAATAATGTAATACTGACGACCACAATGATAGCAAAAAATAATATTCCGATACTAAGGATTAATTTTTTGTTCATAAAAATTTTGTTATTCTCTATTATTTAACGAATTTAACGAATTTTAGTTCCAGGCAGCACTTCTTTATCAATTGTTAAAAGCACAGGACCTTTTTCATCTTCAGCAGCTAAAAGCATGCCCTTGCTTTCTAATCTAAATAAAACTTTAGGTTCTAAATTCCAGACCATAATTATTTCTTTTCCGATTAACTCTTCTGGTACATAGCATTTCCCGATACCGGCAACAATTTGCCTTTTTTCTTCTTTGCCGTCTACCTCAAGTTTTATTAACTTTTCCGAATCAGTTACTCTTTCCGCTTTAATGATTTTCACTACTCTTAAATCAATTTTTTTGAAATCTTCAAATTTTATCATATTTTGTTTTTTATAAAAAAATAAGGAGAGGCGACTGTTGTCCAACTCTCCTTGCTGTTTCTTCGATTAAAGCTATTTTATGAGCATTTATCACCATTTTCAAATTTTTATCTTATTTATCTTGATAAATTTTTCCGGCTGAATAATTTTTGATTATTTTTTCGCTGGGAAAATATAAAGGAGAAGGCAATTTATTTAAATCAAACCAATTCCATTCAGTAATTTCATCCGGTTCCATTACTTTTGGTTCTCCCTCAAATTCTTCGGATAAGAAACCGATAGTCAAAAAATGAGCGTCAGAAACAACGTCATTGGAAACGCTAACCAGCTCAAGACTTTTTATTTTAATCCCAGTTTCTTCTAAAACTTCTCTAATTGCTCCTTCTTTAAGATTCTCCTGAAAGTGGAGTTTTCCGCCAGGCATTGTCCAAGTTCCTTCCCCATGCAAAAGACTGGAAGCTTTTTTTGGATCTTCATGTCGGTGACCTAAAAGAACTTCCTTTCTTTTTAAAATCATTACGCCAAATCCCGCGCCAGGTTTTTGTTCCGTTGAGTTTTTCATTTTTTAAATTTAGAGACTTCTTCTAACCAATGTCCGAAATTGCAATCTTCACTGTGTGGAGGCGGAGTTTCTTTTCTTAATACTAAAACCGCACCTCTGAAAAGCATCATAACATCAGAGGGATTAGTGTCTATTTCCTGAATCTCTTTTTTAAAAGGCAATCTGTCATGAAAACCATTTTTCTTGTCAACTACATAAAAAGCTAAATAACCTTTGTGTGGAGTTTGGAAGCCATTTTTCTCCAATAAGAACGTATAGATATCCATTTGTATTTGGAAACGGTCATAAACATTTGGAACGCTGCTGCCAGTGGATTTGTAATCAAGAGGAGCCAATTTTCCATCAGGAAACTCCAGGATATCATCAACTGCTCCAAAAAGAGTGGCGTTTAAATCAATATCATGATATCTAATACCAACAAAATTGCTTCGCCATTGGTTTAGCATGTATTGGTTGGGGAAAAGCTTAGCTTCAATGCCATGTTCTGTCAGTAGGGGATGGGGCTCTCCTTTTGCCCTATAGCTGTCAAATTCCTGTTTTAAAAGATGGTCCACTGCTATGTTCAGGGCATAAGGAAAAGGTTGTGGCCGTTTTATGCCCTTTTTTTTGTCCAACCAGAAGCAGTGGGGGCATTCCAGGAATAAATTGAGAGAATTGGGCGAAAGTTGGAAAGGTTTTTCGTTATTGTTATTCATTGAATTTTATTAAGTTATTTCATTTTCATTATACCTTAGTTGCCAGAAACCAAAAACAGAATTTAACGCGTTAAATTCTGTTTTTGGTTTTGTATAATTTATATAGTTTGGCTAATCTTCTGATTCTTCTCCAGGTAAAGCAGCTTCAAAATCAGCCTTGGCTGTTTCCATTGCGGTTTTAAAACCATCAATTGCTTTTTTAATAGTTTCTTTTCTGGTATTGATGAGAGCTTCCATTGAGGTTTGTAATTTTTCCATTTCCTGACGGTCGCTTTCAAACTTTTCTTTGGTTGCTTTTACTTCGGCACGGAAATTCGTTCTGATAGTTGCTGGGTCAACACTGGCATCGCAATCTGTTTCTGCTTTTTGAAAAGCTGCTTGGATAGAATTTCGGAAAGTATTACCCAAAGCATCAGCTGCCGATTTCCTGTCAATTTTGGCCCGTTCAACGCCCTGCCGGAAATCTTCAATCGCTTTATCAATTGCTGCCCGGCGGGCAGTAATAGCCGCAGTCACCGCTTGTTTGAAATCTAATAACGCCTGTTTTTGTTCGTCAGTTCCGGCTTTTTCTTCTAATTTTTCAAAATGCTCTTCCCGGTTTACATCCCATTTAGCTCTTTTCTCAGCTAACTTTGCGTCTCTTTCGACCCAGCGATTGGTGATTCTATTTTGAATTTCATTTCTTTTTTCTTCGAGTTTTGTCTCGCGGTCAGTAACTTTTTGGTCATACTTTGAAGCGAGATTTGAAATTGAATTGCAAAATCCTTTTGCTTTTTGGTTATCATTTGCGTTTTGGGCAAAAATCCAAAGCGGAACTAAAACCCCAGCTATCATCAATCCTAAAAATCCGGTTTTCAATATTTTTTTAAAAATCGCTTTCATTGATAGTTTGACCAAAGTCACTAATCTCCTGACTGTCTAAAATTATAAGCGAAGTATCTTTTTCTTCCTCTTTGATCAAAAGTTCTTCATCTGATATTTCGGAAAGAGTAGCATTTACCAAGTCGTCAACTTTACCAGTAGCAGCGGGCGGTGTAATCTCCGTTGTCTTTGGCGGTTGGTTCTGAGAAGATTTTTGCTTAGGGAAGAAAGCACTGGCTGCCAAGATAATAATCAAAATAATTATAATTAAAATAACTGCATTTTTTGCCATGATTAAGATCGTGATTTTGGTTAATTATTTTTAACAACTCGACCTTTATACATTTTAATAGTTGATAATAGTTCCTTTAAATTTCCTTCCAGCCAAAATATTGTTTAGATTCTTAAAGTCTTTTCCGCTGGCAACGATTATCGGTAGCTTTTCCTTTTTTGCTAATTTTGCCGCGATAGGGTCAACTGGCGCGTGCATGCCCGGGCTCCATTTTTTGGGAATTAATTTAAAATAATCTTTCCAGTTCATTTTTTCAATTGGCTTAGCATTTTTATTTTTATCCGGATTGGAAGTATACACGTAATCGGGTTTTCCCAAAAGTATCACTGGTTTAGTTTTAAAATCAACTGCAATTTGTGTAGTTACGAAATCCGTTGACCAGCCAGGTTTCCATCCGCAACCTATAATTATGGGATATTTTCCAAAACTTTTTATTTTAAAACGTTGGTCAAAAAGAATGGGGTTAGTTTCGTTTTTAAAAATTGATTTTAGTAAAAGTGCATTAAGTTTTGTTGACTGGATCCCCAACCAATCTCTGTCTTCATTTGAAGCTTCATTAATATCAAAAGCTGCTTTTTGATATTTTCTGGCTGTACTTCCTCCCCCAGCCACGATAATAAACTTGGAGCCATTTTTCATCTCTTTTTTAATGAAAAGAGAAAATCTTTTTAAAAGTTTTACATCAATCTCTTTAGGACAGATTACAGAGCCTCCAAAAGAAATAACAAAGATTTTCTTCATATTACTTTATTCTATCCTTAATTGTTCCACAATTACAGGGAGCGGAAACAGCCGGTTTGTAAAAATCGCCCGAAGGGCGATTTTTTGTTGATACGGTTTTCTATCAATTATCTTTAAATCCCTTTCCGATAATGTAAAATTCTTTGCTTCTTTTGATTACTGCTTTTGGCCTGAATCTTTTTGTAAATTTAAAGCTTTTTTCCACTTCCTTGAAAAAATCATTGGTGAACTCTCCTTCAAAAATTTTGCAGATAAAATTTCCGCCAGGCGCTAAAACTTTTTTCGCAATGTCAAAAGCCTTTTCGCAAAGCTCCAAAGACTTACCTGTGTCAACTGATTCTATGCCGGAAGTTGATGGCGCTAAGTCAGAAATTACGGCCTGATATTTTTGGTTTAATTCCATTACTCCTGATTTTTCAAAATCCATGACGTCTTTTTTGATAAATATGATATTTTTTCTTGGCGTTATTTCAATATCTTTTATATCAATACCAATAACTTTGCCCCGACTTCCTATCTTATCAGAAACATAAAGAAGCCAGGAGCCAGGCGCGCAGCCTAAATCCAAAACCTTATTCCCATTTTTTAAAATATGGTATTTTTCATCAATCTCTTTAAGCTTATAAACTGATCTTGCCGGATAGCCCTCTTCCTTGGCTTTCCTGGTGAAAAATTCGTTAATTTTGTTTTTCCGATACATATTTAAATATTGATTATAATTGATTATACCAAACAAAACCCCGAGAAAAAAACCTCGGGCGGAAATTAACTAATAACTATTAACTAATAACTAATTTGATGCCTTTAACCATCTATATTTTTTAAATTGATCTTTTCTGAATTGAAATTTAAATTTTTCTTTTTTAAGAATCTGTCTTATCTTTTCTTTTTGCAAAGGGTCAAATTCCATATAAATTACCCCATTTTTATTTAAATGTTTTTTAGCTTCTTTTGAAAATTTTTCTATCCAAAGCATTCCATCTTTTCCGCCAAAAAGAGCTGCTCTCGGATTCTTTTGCAAAACTTCTTTTTGAACTTCAGATATTCTGCCTAAAGCAACATAAGGAGGATTGGCAAAAACAATATCATATTTATTATTTCCTAATTTTTCAAAAAGATTTGATTTATAAATCTCATATCTGTCTTTTGGAATCCTATTTAATTTTATGTTTATTTTAGTTTGTTTAATTGCTTCTTTTGAAATATCAGCAAAATCCATCCTTGCATTTTTAATATTTTTTAAGACTGCTATTCCTATGCAACCCGATCCGGCGAATATATCCAAGACAGACAATTTATTAATTGAACAATTGGCCAATTGTTCAATTAATATTTCTTTAAGTGCTTTTTTGACCCAAAATTCGGTTTCGATTTCTGGCTCGAAAACTTTTTTCGATAAATCAATTTTGCAATTTAAGAACTTTTTAATTTTTCTCATTGCTATTTAAGGCTCAATCTTCTTTGTCTTGAGTTCTCAATTAAATCTTCAGCTATTTTTTTGCCAGCTTTTGTCAAAGAAAAATAAGTTTTCGGATTGCCGGTTATCAGTTTTTTTCTTCTGAGCAACCTGAGTGGTCGGTCTAATTTCCTGGAATCCGGCCATTTTGGATATTTTGAAAAACTGAATACTTTTGGAAATAAAGCGAAACACTTGTTTAGCAGTTCTTCAAAAGCACATTTTTCTTTTTTTTCTGATGCTGAGTAAATAGAAAAAAGAATCAGATTATTGATTGATTTTTTAATATAAAACTCCTCATCAAAAAATTTCTTTGTCATATTATTAAAATTACTTTTGATACGTAAAAACGTCACCGTGGCCTGGGTAAATCTTCATTCCTGTTTTGAATATTTTTTTTAATTTTAAAAGAGAAAGTTCCAGATCAGCCGGAGATCCTCCAAGCAGATCTGTTCTGCCAAAACCATCTTTAAAAAGAGTATCACCAGTAAATATAAATCCTTTTCCCAAAAGACAGATGCTTCCTTTGGTATGGCCTGGAGTATGGATTATTTCCAAATAAGTTTTGCCGATTTTTATTTCCCCTTTTTCTGTCAGGAATTCGTCCGGCTCAAACTTTAAAAAATTTTTCTCATCTCCGTGTATAAAAATTTTCGCTACTTTTTCTTTTTTAATTTCTTGAGCCGATAAAGTATGGTCTAAATGAAAATGGGTAAGAATGATATATTTTAAAATAGCACCATTTTTATCCACCTCATTAATAATCTTTTGGGTTTCTCCACCGGGATCGATTACCGCTGCTTCAATGCCATCAATTAAAACATAGCAATTCGTTAAAAATGGGCTGACTATTAACTGTCTGATTTTCATAAAATTACCTTTCTCTTTATATAATATATGAATTACTGAAATAAAAAAATGCCCTAAAAATTTGGGCACTTATAGAATAGGGATACTGAGCGTATCTTATTCGTTTATGTTAGTTCTCCCACTGCTACTCCTCTGAATTCTTTTCGTTTCTGAACGCTTTGTGATTTGAGTTGTTCGAGATTCTGTGGCGTGACAGCGGCGATTACGCCGTGGGCTGCTGGACGATATGGCGTGTAAAACTTAATTATCCACTCTCTTCCATTTTCGGCAAATAAAGCCGCAACTTCTTCGATGGCTCTGGCATCTTCTCCGATGTACATAAGATCGGATTCATCGCAGACCTTACCCTTGCCGTTAAACATCATGCTCAGACCCTTTCCTTTGACGTATTGGATACACTGGACATCGGTTTGACTGTCGCCCACGTACATCACTTTCTCTGATGTGATCTCAAGCTTTTGGCAGATTTTTTCAACCGCTTCCCGCTTTTGAGTCTGTCCAACTGGATGAACTATTCGCAGCAGCTCTCCGACTGGAAGATTGTAGACAGTCTCCCAAATGAATTTAGTGATTCTTTCATAGTATTTTCTGTGTTCGGGGATTACTTCTCCTGTTTCTTTGTTATATTCAATGACTGGCATTTGAGCAACTTCTTCCATGAAGTGGCGGAGGAGAATTGCGTCCTCCTCGGTTATTTGGATTTCATCAAACCTTTCGACGTTAGTGCAGTAGACTTTAGAAGAGTCGAAGCCAACCTGAACGCAAAAAGCCTCGATAAACCAGCTATAACTTGTCGAAATCATCCAGACATCGAATTTTTGAGCCAAGTTAGCGAGAACAGTTTTAATGTTCGGCACTACCCGCAGGGTCTTTTGGGCGAACTCGTATAACCAGACAGATGTCGCTCCCATTGCTTTGTTAAAGGGCAATATGACTTTAAGAGTATGGCCTGAGGAGTATTCAGGATCCATCGGAAGTTCGTGGAAGTCTCCCCATATATCATCGATAACGCTCATCCTTTTAAAAAACTCTGCACCGATTTTTTCTCCTAATTCGCACTTTTCAGCTAAAGCTACCGTGGCTTCAAAAGCATTGTCGTTTAGCACTTGAGGTCCTTCAACATCAAGTAGGACATGAATGTTATTTCTCTTCATTTTCGTAACCACCCCCTTTTGTACGTTTTACACCTGTTCTTATGATAAAGACTATTGTAAAAAAATCAAGCCCCTGAAAGGGGCTTGATTTTTTATGCTAGGTTTTTTAATTCGGAAATTATATCAGCCGGAATAGGAATTTCTTTACCAGTCGGGCTGATACCTGGATAGCGCCAGGCAGTGATAATTTTAATTCTTTTTCCAGCTTTTTGGTACATCAGCCAGATTTCGGTCGGGTGTTTTTTTGTTCCAGCCGGCTGCATAATAGCGATAGTTTTTGGAGCAACTCCTTCTTCTATCCTCTCTGGATTTGAAAGTAGATGTTTCAATTTGTTTTCGCTTAAGCCGTAAAATCTCATTTTTTCCTTGCAATGTTTTGTCCAGAAAACCCCGCACCGGAAACTTCGTTTCGGTACGGGACTAGTCCAGCACCGAGCTTTGCTCTGGTGCTGGGTTCTTTCTGTCTCGTCTAATTTTTTGAAATTAGTTTTATCCATTTTTCGCTAAACAATGCCATCTTTTTTTTGGCTTTTCTGAAATTCTTTTTGAATCTCAAAGATTACCTCTTTCACTTTTTCGGGATTAGAAATTTGCCTAAAAGTGAACTTTCCAAGCTCGGCAGCTGTTTCAATTCTTAAATCTCCAAAATCAAACAAAGCCGGCAAAAATCCCTTAATTTCAATTGTAATATTTTGAATTTTGTCGTAAACAATACTGGACTCTGTTCGATTGAACAAGCCCTCTGATTCAGTGCTGATTATTCTTTCATTGGTCAAAACCCAGCAATCTAAATAATAATCCACAACTACCAAAAAAATAGTCTGCCAAAGGACTGGAAGAAAGAGAGAAAGAAAAAATAAAAACAGATAACGCAGGTTTAATGTTGAAGTTTCTGGAATATTATTAATTATCCAGTTTGGCAAAGAGAGCGAAGATATGAAAAAAATAAAAATCATTGGTAAAATTATCAATAAGAGAAACAATGCCACAATAGCAAGCTGAATAATTAGAACGATGTGGTGGCGGCGATAGATTGAATTAATTTTTTCATCCGGTCTTAAAATTATCATTTTTTCATTAAGCTTAAAAATAAGAAAATAAGGTTTATTCCGACTAATAAAAACGCTCCTATAGTAAAGAAGTTTAAAATTTTTTGAGCTGTTTTGTCTTCGGGGAAACCAAACCTTTTGAGGTTATAGAAAATTTGAACTTCTATTAAAAGAGAGAACAGAATGACTATAAATGATGTCAATAACAATAGAAAGGGTATCATTATATTTATTATAGTTTATTGACACCTACTTTTGAATACCCCGCCTCTTGAGGCGGGGTACAAAGGAATAATGATAGAAGGCGTCAATGAGGATTCCATAAGGAGGCTACTCCTTTGGTCTTTGGGTGGTTTGAATTGAAAAGCCCGCCCCAAAGAACGTTATTTACTTTCGTTTTTTAAAAAGGTCTGTTTTGCGCTTTTATTCGGTTTTAGGTATTGACAAGAATTAAAAAAGCCCTAAACTCAAATAGTATGACAAGGGACAAGAAATTTTACTTAACTAAAGAAGGAATTGAGAGGATAAAAAAAGAGTATCAAGATCTTAGGCGCGTGAAAACTCTTAAAACCGAGGGCGAGATGCCAAAAATTTTGCATTCAGAAGATTTAAATCCTGAGTATTTGTCATTGCAGGAAGATTTAGGGTTTCTTGATTTTCGGCTTGCCGAGCTGAAAAATATTTTGGATAATTTTGAGATAATTAAAACCCCTGTAAAGAGCCAAAGGAACACTGTGGAATTAGGAGCAACTGTCACTTTGACAGAACCAGACGGCCAGATAAATGAGTTTATGATCGTTGACTCTTTGGAAGCAAATCCTAATGAAGGAAAAATTTCATCCGAATCTCCGGTCGGAAAAGCTCTTTTGGGAAGGAAGACTGGAGAAGAGGTTGTAATTACTTCTCCGATAAAAGTGGTGTATAAAATTAAAAAAATCAAGTATCACTTATCATAAAATATTTACAAATATTTAACCTTGCTATACTCGACTAAATCCAATTAGTTGAGTATATTTTTTTGATGAATCCCGTTAGAAATTTTAATAGGAATTTCATGGGGTTAAAAATAGAATAATGAAAACCAAAAAACATAAAACTTCTAACGGGATAAAAGAAGTAATTAATTTTCTAATTGCAGTTTCTAAATTAAAAACAGAACCAAGAAGCGGCTGGGTTTTAGCTGAAGTTAAAAACCCTGAGACAATTGCCGAACACACTTTTCGAGTAGCAATTGCCTCTTGGCTATTTGCAGAAAAAAGAAAACTAAATGTTAAAAGGGCGATTATGATCGCCCTTTTCCACGACATTTGCGAGGTTTATGCCGGCGATATCACTCCGTTTATCTATTATCCAGATTTGCCCAAGGATAAAGAAAAAAGAAAAAAAATGCTAATGAAGTGGGCTAGACTTCTAAAAGATGAGAAACGGAAGAGAGGACAGATGAAATTCGAGAAAGAAAAGAAAGGTCTTTTAAAATTGATAAAATTTCTTAGCCCGGATTTAAAAAACGAGATTTTTTATATGTGGGTAGACTATGAAAAAGGAATTTCTAAAGAGGGTAGGTTTGTTAATCAATTGAATAGGATAGAAACGCTGCTTCAATCAATTACTTATTTTGGGACTAAAGACATAACCAAAAGAACTAATTGGTGGGAATGGACAGAGGAAATAGTTGACGACCCTCTGCTTTTGGATTTTTTGAAAGTTATTCATAAGAAATTCTACGGAGAATCAATCAAAAATTATGAAATGAATAAAGAATTAGAAAATATTTTGGATTTTCTTTTTGAAATCGGCAAATTAAAGGAAACGTCCAGGCTTTATTGGAAATTAAGAAAAGTAAAAAATCCGGAAACAGTAGCGAGTCATATGTTTGATTTAGCCCTTATGGCTTGGGTCTTCAATAAAGAAAAAAACCTGAATACAGAAAAGTTATTAAAAATGGCGCTTTGCCACGAGATGTCAGCTGTTTATACCGGAGACACAACTCCTTATGATAAAATTATGCCTAAAAACAAAAAAGAAAAAGAAGAAGTTTTAAAGAGATGGCTGCGTCTTCCCAAGGGTAAAAAACAGAAAATATTTCTTTCTGATTATAAAGAAGAAAAAGAGGCAATGGAAAGATTAACAAAAAAACTAGACCCTCAACTTAGGAATGAAATGATTCAGCTGTGGAGAGAATATAGGGCTAAAAGCACGCCAGAAGGCTATTTGCTTTCTCAACTTAATGTCTTGGCTATTTTAATTCAATCCCTTTTATATGAAAAAATAGATAAAGACTGCTCTGCCGTACCTATTTGGGAATGGGCTTTTGAAGCTTGCGACAATAAAACTTGCTTTGGATTTTTGGAAGAAATAAAGAAAAAATTTTATAAATAAGCATAATTTAGCTACTGTTTTTAGAAATTAAGTAACTCTTGATATAAGATATTAAGAGTTTATTTTTTTAAAAAGACAGGATATAATTAATTTATGAAAAAATATCCGGCGATAAAGAAAGAAATGCTGACCTCAGAGGTTGTGAAAAAATACCCACAAACTATTCCTATATTTTTAGAGTACGGATTGCACTGCATAGGATGCGCTTTTGCTCAGGATGAAACCTTGGATGAAGCGACGAAAGTTCATCAAATTGATTTAGAAAAATTTCTCAAAGACTTAAATAAAATAATAGAGAAATGAAAAAAATCTCTCTTTTTTTGATATCTTTTTTGATTGGATTGGTGCTTTTCGCCTGGGTGATTAAGTTTGTTGGCTGGGGAGAAATAAAAAAGGCTATTTTTGTTTTCACTGGATGGCAAGGGTTAACAATTTTTATACTTACCCTGATTTTGTTTTTAGAAATAAACTGGAAATGGAAGGAAATCTTGAAAACCGAAGGGATAAATATTCCTTTTTTCGATCTTTTTAAAGCAAACCTTGCCGGTTTCTCGGTCACATATTTTTTTCCAACTTTTTTGCTGGGAGGAGAATTTTTACGCGGTTATATTTTAAAAAAGAAATATAATATACCTTGGTCGAAAGGAATGGCTTCTGTATTTATCGATAGAATTTTAGACTGGACTACAAATTTAATTGTAGTTTTTATAGGTATTAGTTTCTTTTTATTGAAAATTAGCATTTTGCCGAAAAAATTATCTATAATAATTGGACTCACTTTTTTATTTTGGGTAATAAGCACCATATTTTTTTATACGATGGCCTTCAAGAAAAAAAGCATCGTAAAATTTTTTTTAAAATCATCAGGTTATAAAAATCAAAACAATAGACTTTTAGAAACAGAAAAAGATACTATTCTTTTTTTCAAACCAAAACAGGTTAAATTCTGGAAGATATTTGGTATTGCTTCACTTGAAGAATTGATTATTCTTTTGAGAATATTTATCTTTGTAAGTTTTTTTGGAAAAAAGGTTAATTCACTTTATACTTTACCGATCAGTGGATTTTCTTATTTATCCACAATAATTCCTATACCTGCTTCTTTAGGAATTCAAGACGCCCTTCAGGCCTTTGCTTTTAACGCACTAGGATTAGGAGCAAGTCTTGGAACGGCCTTCACTTTGATTATTAGAGCGACAGAAGTTATAATGGCATTAATTGGCATTTGGTTTTTACTTCGTTTTGGGATAAAACTATTTGGAGGAATTTTATCTAAGGATGAAATTAAGGAAATTCCTGATTAAAATGATTTCTTTAAAAGATGCTAGAACTAATTGGAAGCGTATAATATTTCTAATAATTTTGGCTTCGCTTATTGGTGCGGCGATTTTAATTTACAAAGAGCGTGTGCTTTCAGAAATAGTTTCTATTTACAATACTCCAGTAATAGAAATAAAAAGACCCGCAAAAAAACCGCAAAAAGAGCCAGTTTACCTTAACTTATTTGAAGATCTAAAAAAGGACTTAGTATCAAAAGAAACTGATTTTATGGAAATACATCTTTCTGAAATGAAAATCAGGATTTATAAAAAGGGCATTTTAGAAAAAGAAGTGCCAATATTAAAAAGAGGAGATGTCCAGGAGTGGGGAGGTTCAGCCGCCGGATTATATAAAATAATGTCCGGAAATAAGCTTAGTTTTTCAGCTGTTGCAGAAGTTTATATGCCTTACGCCCTTCGTTATTACGGAAAATATTATATTCATGGAGAACCGTATTATCCCGGAGGTCAGAAAACCCAATATGACGTTTCCGGAGGATGCATAAGTTTAAAAGACGAAGATGCAAAAACAGTTTATGAATTAACCGATATAAATATGCCGGTTTTGGTGATAGATAAAGAAAGAGACAACTATAAATATGAGACAAAAAAGATAGCTGATTTTCCGGAATTATCAGCCAAGAGTTATTTAGTTGCTGACTTGGATTCGGGATATGTTTTTACCGAAAAAGATTCAAAATCTCAATTGCCCTTAGCTTCAATAACGAAATTAGTTACGGCAATAGTGGTTGCTGAAAATGTGGATTTAAAAAAATCTATATGGATTCAAAAAGAGATGCTTGATACGGGATATGGCTCTACAAAAGGATTGGAGGCCGGAAAAAGTTTCAGGGTTGTAGAATTATTTTACCCTCTTTTAATTGAATCATCTAATGATGCGGCAGAAGCCTTAAGCTATTTTTTAGGCAGGACAAAGACTATAAAGCTTATGAATGAAAAAGCAAAATCTATTTTAATGGAGCAGACTAATTTCACTGATCCTTCCGGATTTGATCCAGGAAATGTCTCTACGACTCAAGATCTTTTTTACTTAGCTCGCTATGTTTTAAATGTTAGACCTCTCTTTTTTGAGATAACGAAAGGAAAAGAAGTTTTAAGCTTTGGTCAGATCGGGTTCAATATAAAAGAATTTTGGAATAAAAATATTTTTATTGACGACGAGACTTTTATTGGAGGAAAAGCTGGTTTTATTAAAGTTTCAAAACAAACCGCTTTATTTGCCTTTCGTTTTACAGATAAAAATAACGTAGAGCGTAAAGTAGCTATTATTCTATTAGGGTCTGATAATATTGAAACTGACGCCCAAAGAACTTATATCTGGTTGCAGGATAATTACTTTTCAAAATAGTTTTGTAGTATAATCCAATTAAGATAAAGAGTAAAAAATATGTCACCAGAAGAAATTAAAAGCAGAATTGATGAGATGGAAAGAAAAATGGAGAGAATAGAGAATATGTTTTATGACATAAAGGCACTTTTGGAAAGTCTCAGAAATGAAACGCAAAATTTAAAATATGCGGTTGAAGATTTGAAGAGAAGATAATTTCAAAAAATCGTCCCTATGTGCTGACGCGCCGGGCGATTTTTTGTGGTAGAATGAGAGAATATAAATAATTAACTTCAAAAATATGCCATTTATTACACAAGGGAAAACTAATTGGAAGCTTCTTCTAATTGTGATTATTTTAGCTATTATAGTTGGTGTTGGAGCTTTGTGGTATGAAAAAGGGCTAAAGAAATCATATCAACCAGTTGAAATACAAAAAACAGAAACCGCAGACTGGGAGACTTTCACTGATAATCAACACGGTTTCAAGATAAAATATCCAGTAATTGGTTGGGAGATTCAATATGGTTCTGAAGACCAATTAAGTGTTTTTGATTTATACAAAAAGGGGAGCGAAGCATATTCTGGTATTTCTGGCATCATCGAATTATTAGATAGTTCTTGCTATAATTACAGCTGGAAAAACATAATAGAGAATGCTGATAAATGTTTTCTAACAGAGTTTAAGGATGCGAGTTTTAAACAGGAGATTATTATAAATTCGAACGTAAAAGCATATGAAATAGAAGTAAAATTTGGACCCATCCAGTTATCCAGAAAGATGTTTGGCGTAATCGTCCCATTAAAAATAGAATATAAGGATGCTAATTATCGTCCAATTTTGTTTTTGGGATATAATTTAGACTCTAGTTATACTACAGAAAAAATTAGAGTGTTTCGCCAAATGCTTTCTACCTTTAAGTTTATTGAAAGTCCTGTATCTAGTTGTATTGATTCTGATGTTTCAGTGCCTAACAATGAATATATAAAAGGATTTGTTGAATTCAATGGCGTAAAACATTGGGATGAGTGCTACGGCGTTTTAAATCATTTGCAAGAATATTATTGTGCTGCGGATGGAACTAATTGGAAAGTATCGGATATTGAATGCCTAAAAGGTTGTCTGAATGGAGCGTGCATCAAATAATTATTCAACTTTTCACAAAAAATCGCCCTTATGCGCTAACGCGCCGGGCGATTTTTTGTGGTAGAATAGAGGAATATGGAAGAAATTAAGAGTGTTTCAGAGAAAATTTTGGTTAGCATAACTGGAACAAAAGATCGCCATTGGAGGAATAAACTTAAAGAAATTGAGAAATTCGGCATTGAGAAAGTGGCTTTATTTTTAGAGCGTTTTCATGAAAAACAAATTCAGGAAATATACATGGCTCTTTTAGATTCGAAAATAAAAGAAATTCCTCTAGTCCATATAAAAGATGAAACCAAGAAAGAAGAACTTGATTTTCTTTCTAAGAAGTTTAATTCCACCTATTTCACTATTCACGAGAGTTGCTTTGATTCTCTAAAAAATTGGAAAGGTTTTTACAGAAAACTATATTTAGAGATGGATGTAAATAATTTTGTTTCCCAATCAGTGGAAGTAAATAAAATCGGGGGCTTTTGCATTGACCTCTCCCATTTTAAAGTCCAGCTTAATAAATGGTCTAACGAATTTGAATACATTTTAAAAAGAAGGCATACGGCTCATTATTTTGATTGCAATCACTTGAATGGTTACTCCGCAAAAGACAATGATGATTTACATACAGTCAGGAGTTTGAAAGATTTTGACTATCTTAAAAGTCTGCCCAAATTTTTATTCGGAGACGTCATCGCTTTAGAGGTAGAGAACGGCATTTCCGAGCAATTAGAATTTAAAAAATATTTATCGGAATTTCTTGATAATTTTTTAAAAGATTAAATAATTTCAAATAAAACATGATTAACATCAATAAAGTCATTAAAATTTTGATTACCTCTGATTTTTTTCTTCAGGCCGGTTGGGGATTAAGCGGTCCTATTTTTGCCATTTTCTTAACTAAACAAATTCAGGGCGGAGATCTGAAAATGGTAGGTTTTATTGCCGCAACTTATTGGATTACCAAATCAATTATCCAGCCATTCATCGCTCACCAATTTGACAAAAATCATGGCGAAAAAGACGACTTTCAATTTTTAATTGTCGGGATGTATATAGCTAACTTGGTGCCTTTAGGCTATGCTTTTTCTACCCAACCCTGGCATATTTTTACCTTGGAGTTCATAAGAGCTTTAGCTATGGCTTGCGTAGTACCGACCTGGGCAGGCATTTTTACTAGGCACATAGATAAAGGCAGGGAAGCGTTTTCTTGGAGTTTGGAGAGTACCGGTATCGGTATTGCCGCCGGCATTGCCGGAGCCCTTGGAGGAGCCATAGCCAGTAGCTCTTGGGGTTTCAAAGGAGTTTTTGTTTTAGTCAGTATATTTGGTTTATTATCTTCCTCAACATTGTTTTTAATACGCAAACAGATTTTTCTTAAAGATCATTTTGCTCCCAGGATACCGCCAAGCGAAAAACCATTCTAGCATAAGATGAAAGATGAAAGATTTAAGGTATAAGTTTTGAACTTGCATCTGATATCTTTAATCTATTATCTACTAACCAACACTATGCCATTCATAGCTCAAGGCCCTGAAGGAGAGCAAGCTCCCTACAGGGCAAGAAAAACTAATTGGAAGTTTCTATTAATCATTATTATTCTGGCCGCTATTGTTGGCGGAGGAGCTTTTTATTGCTCTTTTAAGTTTTTGGGGTTGGAGTGGCCGCCAATAAAACTGTCTCCTAAAACAGAAAAAGGCATCGTGGTTACTACTGATAAAATGAAATATGAATATGTGGGCGAACTAGAAGGGTTAATAAAAATTACGGTTAAAAACAATTTGGATAAAACCATTTGTTTTCAATCTTGCAATACTTATTACCTCGAGAAAAAAGAAAATGGAAAATGGGAAAAGTTAGATACGATACAATGTTTCTTTAATACGATTACAGAGTGTCTTAAACCAGGAGAAACTAAGATTTTTGAAGATATCAGAAGCTGGAAAAAAGAAGGAACTTATAAATTTGCAGTACCAACTTGTATTAATTGTGAAGGCCTAGAAGATTTTAGAAGAGATCAAACCATTAATTCCAATGAATTCCTAGTTAAACAGAAAAGCGGAGACGAAACCGCCGACTGGAAGACTTACAGGAATGAGGAATATGGGTTTGAGATGAAGTATCCGGAAGAATGGATTTTTGAAGAACGTAACAGTGAGATTGGATTTCGTGAATTAAGTGGGGAACGGAGATCGGTTGAGATATTTATTCGTAATAATTCCAGTGGTTTGTTACTTAACCAATGGCTTGAATATTATGAGTCTTCCACTGGTGTTTTTCTAATGGAAAAAAAGCCAATTTTAATTAATGGTATTGAGGGAATTAAAGGTCTAGATTACTTTGCCGATATTTATTTAGAAGAAATTTTCTTACCAAAAGAAAATAAAATTTATAATATTAGTTTCTTATTTGGTGGAATGGTTGAAACCGATGGGGTTCCTATTAGAGATAAAGAAGGAATTTATAATCAAATACTTTCTACTTTTAGCTTTATCGAAGAATTTTGCGGAACTTCTACTTATGGAAGTTGTGCCTCTGATTCGGATTGCATAGCCGGAGGTTGCTCTGGACAATTATGCCAGTCAAAAAATGATGAATTACTTGGAACCACTTGCGAGTGGAAGGAATGCTATAGGGCGAAAGATTATGGATTTGAGTGTAGTTGTGTTGATAAAAAATGCCAATGGGCAGAATAAGATTAAAGTTTTAAGATGGAAGACTTAAGTTTAAAAGTTGCATCTAATATTTTTAATCTATTATCTACTAACTAACAACTAATTTTATGCCATTTATAACTCAAGGAAAAACAAATTGGAAGTTTCTATTAATCGTAATTATTTTAGCCATAATTGTTGGTGGAGTGATTTTAATCAAGCAGTATTCTTGGATGCTAGAAGAAGAATCACAAACACCAAAAATCCCCGCCGAGAAATATTGCAAGAAGGATGAAGATTGCGCTTGCGGTATCAACAAAACTACTAAAGACTGTTTTTATGGAAATAAAAATTATGTAGATATAACTCAACAATGTCCGGATTTTTGTACGGGCATCGGTGGAAGTTTTCAAATTAAATGTATAAATAACGAATGTAAACAGATCTCTACTATTCAAAACGAAACCGCCGATTGGGAGACTTGTATAAATGAAGATTATAGTTTTGAGATAAAATATCCAAAGGAATGGTTAAAAGATGAATCTGCTCTTTTCCCAAGCTATATGAAAGAGGCGGTTAATTCTTCACCGTCTTGTACTTTTTTTGTTCCCAAAACTAAAAGAACCCTCGAAGATGTTTGGATTTCAGCTTCTACCCGTTCTTGTAAAACTTCTTCCTGTGATCCAAGAGAAGAGACAGAAGAACCTTACAGAAAAGGAATAAAACAATCAACAATACAAGGACAGTTAGTTTTTATGCTTGATGATGCCTTCGAAGGAGAAAGAAACTTGAGCTATATACTCATTAATGATAAAAAGACCAAACAAGCCTGGCTTACTTTAGCCATTCATCATGGTAGACAAACTGGAACTGAATATCTTCCAGATGAAGAAATAGGGCCTGAATTACAGATATTTCAGAAGATACTGTCTACCTTTAGGTTTATTGAAGCAGATGGAACCTTTTTTGAACAATGCATAGAAGCCTCATCTTTTACTGAATATTTTAATAAGGCAGGAATCATACCTTATATTCATAATAATGAGCAAGATTGGGAAAAAATCGAACCAGTACCAATTCCAATAAGAGTTAATTTCTCTGCAGTTAAAATATATAAAATACCCATAGCAATTGCTGGCGGTGAAATACTTACGACTCCAATCATGAAATATGGTAATAAATACTGCGAATTTACAGAATCAAACGCTTCAAAACTCTTTTCTCCAATTCAAAAAGATGAAATTATAAAATATTTAGACTTTCAAGCGGTAACTCTTGCTGGAAGCGTCTATGGCTGGGCTCGCGACACAATTTTGAGCAAGGATGATTACCTTAAATCTTATTGTCCGGAAACTAACATTTATCTTCTTAATGATTTGGATAAGAAAATTACCACCGTCCAAGAAGTAGAAGATGGTTTCTTGGTAAACTGGATTTATTATACGGGCATGATCTGGAGGGGTTACTATGAGGTTAAAGTAAATATCGGAAAAGATGCAAGGATTCAAGTTACAGAAGAAGTTCACAAGCCATTTATTGATTGCGGACAAGGTAACGTGGTTTAATCTATTCTTATGGTAAACCAACAGATTGCTAAAATATTTTACGATTTAGCTTCTTATTTAGAGATGGAGGAAGTTGCTTTCAAGCCCCAGGCCTATGAAAAGGCGGGAATTGCTTTGGAAGCCTTGGAAGAAGATATAAAAGATGTTTATCAAAAGGGCGGATTAAAAGCCTTGGAGGAAATTCCGGGAGTAGGAAAAAGTATTGCTGAAAAAATTGAAGAATACATAAAGACTGGAAAAATAAAATACTATCAAGATTTTAAAAAAAGATTGCCCATAAAATTAGATGAGATAATTCCGGTTGAAGGCATGGGTCCTAAGAAGGCAAAAGTACTTTATGAAAAGTTGGGAATCAAAACTCTAAAGGACCTGGAAAAAGCAGCCAAGACTCATAAAATTTCTTCTTTGTTCGGTTTTGGCGGAAAAAGCGAAAAAAATATTTTAGATGGAATTAAATTTTTGAAGAGAGAAAAAGGAAGATTTTTATTGGGCGAGGTTTTTCCGATAGTAAAAGAAGTTTCGGAAAAATTGAAAAGAATTAAAGGAGTGGAAAGAGTTGATAGCGTAGGCTCTATAAGAAGAATGAAAGAAACTATCGGCGATGTGGACTTCCTGGTCGCTGTTAAAGGATCAAAGGGGTCCGCCTCCGCCAAGGCTTCGGCGGATGCTGTCGCAGATTTTTTTGTTTCTTTACCCGGCGTCATAAAAATCTGGGGTAAGGGAAAGACAAAAGCTTCGGTCAGGATGGAAGAAGGATTTGATATGGATATAAGAGTTCTGCCAAAACGATCCTATGGTGCGGCTTTACAGTATTTTACCGGTTCCAAAGAACACAATATTGTTTTAAGAAAACTGGCGATTGAGAAAGGATTAAAACTTTCAGAATATGGTTTATTTCGCGGTCCTAAAATGATTACCAGTGAAACCGAAGAAGGAATTTATAAAGCCTTAGACCTTGAGTGGATACCTTCAGAAATAAGAGAAAATCAGGGCGAGATTGAAGCAGCTCAAAAAGGAAATTTACCAAAATTAATTGATTACACAGATATTAAAGGTGATTTACATTGCCATACTAATTGGAGCAAAAAAGAATATCCTTCTATCGAAGAAATTATTGAAGTTGCTGAAAAAATGAACTACCAATATATTGGAATTTCTGATCATACAAAATTTTTGAGAATTGAGAATGGATTAAACGAAAAACAGTTGCTTTCACAGAGAAAAAAAATAGAAAATTTAAATCGGAATTCAGAAATTAAAATACTTCAAGGATGTGAGGCAAATATCTTAGGAGATGGCAGACTTGATATTGAAGATGAAGTGCTAGCGCAATTAGATTATGTTATTGCCGGCGTGCATTCGCAAATGAAAATATCTAAAAAGGAAATGACAGAAAGAATAATTAAAGCCATGAGAAATCCTAATGTTGATATTATTTCTCATCCGACAGGAAGATTAATCAAAAGAAGGGACGAGTATGAAATCGATTTCGATAAAATTTTAAGAGTTGCCAAAGAAACTGGAACGATTTTAGAAATTAATTCTTGTCCTGAAAGATTAGACTTAAAAGATACTAATATCAGAAAAGCCAAAGAAGTCGGAGTTAAAATGGTAATTAATACCGATTCTCATCATACAGACCATATGCGATTTATTGAGTATGGCGTTTCCCAGGCTCGTAGAGGCTGGGCAGAAAAAGAGGATATTATAAATACCCAACCATTAGAGAAATTATTGAGCTTTTTTAAGTAAGTAATTCCAAAATTTCACAGGATGTGTGAAATTTTTCTCTCAGGGTTTTTGTTGAATTACTGAGTCTTCCTGCATATTTTAAAGAAATATAGATCCCATATACAACCTCCTGGAGGGATACAAATATTAGTATCCGTTTGTAGAACAGGATTATTAGGATATTCTAACTTTGCACCCATACAAAAATCCCAGTATACTCCACTACTATTAGGATATTCTCCCGTATTGTAAAAATAATAATAGTCATTATTATTTAATGGATCAACCGGAACCGGGTGGCCATTATTATAAGAAGTAAGGAAACCCATAAAACCGCCAAGATTACTTAAATCTGCTTCATACCCCGGATCAGCCGTCAGCACACAGTCGCTATAGTCGTTGCAGTTCGGATAATCTTCGTAATCGAGATAATATATTTCTAATAGCGAATAAATCGATCTTATTTCACTGATTCTTCTGGCATCCCTTGCTTTTGCTTTAGCTGATCCTAAATTGACTAAGACAATGCTTGTTAGAATACCGATAATAGCAATTACAACCAGTAACTCAATTAAAGTAAAACCACCTTTTTCTTTGTCCATTATTTAATTATCCTAAAATTTGTCGATATTTTCAATACAATAGTCAAAAAGCCAAATTTTTTCTATAATAGTATAATATGGAACCAATTTCACAGAGAAAAGCTAATTGGAAGTATATTTTAATCGTATTAATTTTGGCCATAATTATTGGTTGGGGGATTTCAGCTTATTGCAACTATCGCATAAAAAAAATAACTTCTTCTCTTGTCGAATTTCCTGAGATAAAAAAGCCGAAAAGGGAATTTTGCGGAACTTCTACTTATGGAAGTTGCGCTTCTGATTCAGATTGTATGGCCACTGGATGTTCAGGTCAGGTATGTTGGTCTAAAAACGAAGAGTCAATTGTAACCACTTGCGAGTGGAGAGAATGCTATAGGGCGAAAGATTATGGATTTGGTTGCAAATGCGTCGATAAAAAATGCCAGTGGGCAAAATAATGGCAAAAAACAACTTTGTTTTTAGAAAAGCGAATATAAAGGACTTAGAAAGCATATTAGAGCTTAACCTGAAATTATTCAAAAAAGAATATGAAGAGTTTGATAAAATCATCAATCTAAACTGGACATATGGCGATGGAAAAAAATATTTTGAAGGCAGAATATTAAAAAAAGATGGATTTTCAGAAGTAATAGAATATAAAAATAAAATAATCGGATATTTGTGCGGAGGAAAGAGGAAAAGATTGCCTTATTGGAAAAAAGTTCAGTATGCCGAGATAGAAAGTTTCTTTTTAGAAAAGAGATTCAGAGGCAAGGGATTTGGATCTAAATTATTAAGAGATTTTGCAAATTGGAGCAAAAAAAAGGGAATTGATTGTATTTTTATATCTGCTTCGGCTCAAAATTTATCTGCCATAAATTTGTATAAAAAATTAGGATTTCATTGCCGAAACTGCGAGTTAATTTTAAAGTTAAAAAATATTTAGATATGCCAGTAGAAAAAACAGCCGGAGCTGTAATCTTTAGAAGAGAAGATAATAAAATTTATTATCTTCTTTTGAATTATGCCGCGATTGGGAGAGTTGAAAAAACATACTGGGGTTTTTCTAAAGGACACATTGAGAAAGGAGAGAAAGAAATAGACGCGATAATTAGAGAGATAAGAGAAGAAACTGGCATCGAAGACCTTGAGTTTTTAGAAGGTTTTAAAGAAAATGAGAAATACTTTTTTAGACACATTCCGAAGCAGAATAAATTCGTTACGGGGCAAGAAGGAAAAACAATTTTTAAAAGTGTTTATTATTTATTAGCCGAAACTAAAACAAAACAAATCAAGATATCTTTCGAGCATATAGGATACGAATGGTTACCATACGAAGAAGCCGTTAAAGAATTAACTTTTAAGGGTGCAAAAGAAATATTAAAGAAAGCAAATGATTTTCTCAGAAAATAAGAAATAAGATACAAGACTTAGAGAGAAAATAGATTTACTCCCACACCATAATGAAAACTGATTTAGTTAACTAGGCGCGAGAGCGCCTTGTTTTCGTTTGGTGTGGAGGTTTACTAAAAAAAGAAGGCGTGGTAATTAGATATAGAACAAGATAAAAGGAGAACAGCACGTTGTCAATTTCAAAAAAAGTAAGAGAAATTGTTAAGGACTGGAAATATGCAAGGATGGGCACAATTGGATCACACTCTGCTTTAGAACTCGCTTATGGAGCACACCAGGAAGGTTTCGAAACGGTTGTTGTTTGCCAAATAGGGAGAGAAAAAACGTATACAAAACGTTATCGCAATCTTTTTGACCATATCATCTTAGTCGATAAATTTGCGGACATAGTAAGAGAGGAAAATATACGAAAGCTCCTAGATCTGAATACTGTTTTCGTACCAAATCGCTCCTTTTCGACTTATGTGCCTTATGATCTGATTGAGCAACAATTCCGTGTGGCTATTCTAGGAAACAGACAGATGCTAAGAACTGAAGAGCGGAATGAGCCAAGAAATCAACGCTATCTTCTTGAAAAGGCCGGCATTCTTATACCGAAAACTTTTTCGTCACCACAAGAAATCGATCGACTCGTCATCGTCAAAGTACCTGAGAAAAAAAGACCAATAGAACGAGCATTCTTCCTTGCAACGTCAAACAATGATTTTGTAAGAAAGACGGAAATACTTATCAGAAAAGACATCATCGCACCCGAGGCACTGGAAAAAGCACTAATCGAGGAGTACGTATTAGGCGCCAAATTTAATGCCAACTTTTTCTGGTCTCCACTCAGTGATACACCTGATTTGCTAGGATTTGATCAGCGAATTGAATCAAATATTGATGGTTTCTTAGATTTGCCTGCCGAAATACAGCTTGAACTCGGTATTCCTATTCAGAATGTGCAAGTTGGTCACGTAGGCGTGACTATGCGTGAAAGTCAACTCGAGAAAATCTTTGAAACTGCTGAGAAATTCATCGAAATCTGTAAGGTAGAATATCCACCCGGTATAATTGGCTTATTTTCCTTGCAAGGCGCAATGACTAAGGATTTGGATTTCTATGTGTTTGATGTAAGTCCGCGTTCGCCAGGTTGCCCATGCGTTGAACCAACTTCGCCTTATATGAAATATAAGTATGGATTTGCTGTCGGGCCAGGAAGACGAGTCGCAATGGAAATCAAGCAAGCATTAGCAACAGAAAAACTTGCAGAAATTGTAACTTAACAAACTAAAAACCGCCTTTTTTGGCGGATTTTTTATTTTTATGCTTTTGCTGCAGATACAATCTTATCAAAAATTTCGGGATGATTTTGGGCCAGTTGGGATAAGATTTTTCTATCAATTCCAATTTTATTTTTCTTTAGTCCGTTTATAAAACGGCTGTAAGAAATCCCTTTTTCTCTGCAAGCAGCATTGATTTGGATCTGCCATAAGCTTCTGAACTCTCTCTTTTTTCTCCTCCTGTCTTTATAGGCATGCATCCAAGCGCGATATACTGCTTGTTTTGCCGCTCTGAATTTTGATTTTCTTCCCCATTTAAAACCTTTGGCATATTTTAATAAATGCTTTCTTCTTTTTAATGATGTTTTTCCGCCTTTAACTCTAACCATTGGTATTACGGAGTTAGGTCGTTCGTTTTAGCTCGCTCCTTAGAAACCCTCGGCACTTCGTCCTGAGCTCAGTGTCGAAGGATTTCTAACGTTTTCGCCTTCAGCGAAAGCCTGTTTTCCTATACGGGCGAACCGGATGGTTCTCCCGACCCCTCTCCGATAGGGGGCGTTATTAGTATTATTTATTCTTTACCCGTATATTAATTTTCTTATTTTTTTAGCTTCATTTTTGGCAACTACGACCCATTTCCGGCTTTTTCTAACTTTTTCTCCAGTTTTTTTCGCTCGGTAATGATTAAGACCGGTAGCTCTCCTTAAGATTTTACCGGTTCTTGTAAATTTGAAACGTTTTGAAATTGATTTTCTTGTTTTCATAGTTCGACAAGCTCACTATGACTCTGAATTTGTTGAAGGGTCATTTTTTTGAAATCATCGTTGCAAGCCCTCTAAAATCTTTTTTAATATCACTTTCCATTTTTATAGGAATCTTTTTATCTAAAATTTCCAAAAATTGGTTTATTTTTTCTTTTGCCATATCTTTGAAAGCTTTTTCCCTGCCCCTTAGAACCATTTCTATTTTTACTTTATTCCCTTTTTTCAAAAACTTTTCCGCCTGGTTAACTTTCGTTTCTATATCATGCATGGAAGTCGCTATTCTTAATCTCAGCCCTTTTACTTCACTTGTTTTTGTTTTGGCAGCCCTTTCTTTTTTCTGGAGGGAGTATAGGTATTTCCCATATTCTCCGATTTTACAAACAGGCGGATTAACTTTCTCGGTAACCTGGATTAAATCTAAATTGCGCTCCTGTGCCATGCGGAGCGCCTCCTCCAGCGAAATAACACCTATCTGTTTTCCAGTTTCATCAATCAGTCTGACTTCTCTTGCCCTTATTTGGTTGTTGATAAATATTCTGTTCAATTTTGACTGTGGACCCCGTAGTGAAAATTTGACTGCTTTCAGCAACGTAATGTTTTATAAAATAAAACATTAGTCAAATTTCTACTACTGGGTGGAGATGGCGAGTTCTGCCCTCGCGTCTGAAAGTTTTTCTAAAATAATTCTACAAGCTTATCCTGTTTTTTTCAAACGCTGAATAGAAAACAGACAAAATTCCAGCGCTTTTTATCTCTTCCTTTTGGCAGTTTCCCGAGATAAAGAAACTGCCTATCTCGATGTATAACACCTATCTTTAGTTATCGAGAGTCTCTAAAGTAGATGGCATTAAGCGTATGCTAATGCAGGTTTTGGAAATAAATTAGCGTTTATTTCTTTGCTGGAAGTTTTATGAGCTTCTAGCAAACTCAGCCTGATTATTTTAAAAGGAACTTTCGTCGAATCTTGTTTTTCATCCCCTCTATACAAAATTTCTAAAAGAAATTTTGTCGAGCCCGACCCGTACGGGTTATAGGGCTTCATTTTGATTTTAATTCTCTCTCGATTTCTCTTTCTACGTCTCTTTTTTTGATTGAGTCTCTTTTGTCAAATTTCCTTTTTCCTTTAACAATCGCAAATTCCAGTTTTATTTTTCCTCTTACAGTATATACTTTTAAGGGTATTAATGTCAATCCTTTCTGTCGTGCCTTGCCAAGCAAAAATTTTATTTCCGATTTTTTCAAAAGAATTTTTCGGGATCTTTCTGGGTCGTAACTTGAGCCTATGTTCCTTGGTTGATAAGGAGGAATATTAGCTCCGATCCAAAAGACTTCTTCATCTTTCAAAACTATGTAGCTTCCGGCTAAATTTATCCCTCTTGTTTTAAGCGATTTTACTTCCTGTCCAAGCAAAGAAATCCCGGCTTCAAATTTTTCCAGGATAGTGTAATTAAAGAATGCCTTTTTGTTTTCAGCAATGGTGGGCATGATTCTGATAAGCTTTTTTACTTGCCCCGTAGTGAACGCGAAGCGTTCTACTACTGGGGTTCTCTGCTAGAACCGGCATTATTTAATTTTACCCCCACACCATAACAAAGACAAATTGCTTTAAGCGATAAACCCCGTTAGAAAGCCCGCTTTTCTAACGGGGTAAATTGACGAAGTCAGTCTTTGTTTGGTGAGGGGGTTTAACAAAAATAAGAACCCTCGTCGCTTCGCTCCTCAGAACCTTGATTCGCTAAGGTAAAATATATAATCTTGAAATAAAAAAGAGGCGGGGCCTCTTGAGTTGTTTTTACTTGTTGAGATTTTTAAGGTGCTTCTCTTTTGCCGTCTAGGAAATCTTTAAGGTTTGCTATTTTCTCTAAGTCAGATTTCATTTTTGAAACAGTAGCTTCTAGTTTTTGTCTATCTTGGTTAAGCTTCTCTTTTCTCATTCTGAAGAATTCTTGAAATTTTCCACATAAGTCAAGGTCATTTCCATTGAAGAAACAGCCATCACAATGACCATCAGTTGTTTTCCTGTGTTTTTGACAGAATTCAAGCCATTCTTCTGCAATCCATACGAGTTTTTCCAGTTGTGATTCTGTGAATTCTTCTGGCAGTCTATTTCCTATTCTCAATGAGATTATATTTTCTCCCAATTTAATTCCTCTGTAAGTCAAATGTTACTTTATTCTATAGTTTTGTCAAGCTTTATTTCTGAAACTAAATAGAGTAAAATGGAAAATGATAATAATTAATAAAATATAAAAATTTATGATAGCGCAAAAACAGATATATAAGTGTAATGTTTGCGGTAATATTGTTGAGATATTGCATGTCGGGGGCGGGCAATTGGTTTGTTGCGGAAAACCAATGGAGTTGCTGCAGGAAAAAACGCAGGATGTTGGTTTAGAAAAACACGTACCAGTAATTGAAAAAACCTCAGTACCATCCGCCTTCGGCGGAACTACGGGGCAGGCCTCAAATGGAGTAAGAGTAAAAGTTGGATCAGTTCCGCACCCTATGGAAGAGAAGCATTATATTGAATGGATAGAGATAATTGCTGATGGTAAGTATTGCCGAAAATTTTTGAAACCAGGGGATAAGCCGGAAGCAGAATTTGAAATTCAGGCAGACCCGCCTGCCGGCGAGGCAAGAAATATTACAGCCAGAGAATATTGCAATTTGCATGGACTTTGGAAATCCGCTTAATTCAATATGAATTTGTTTAATTCAAAAATTCTTGCAATAGTTTTAATTTTATTTGGAGAAATGATTACCATTTATGCTGAAATGCTTTTAGCAAGAAATAATTTTTTCAATCATCCTTCTTTCTCAAAGATATTTTGGCAGCCGTTTTTCATAATGGTTATAGGCGGTACTCTTTTGATAATCGGATATTTTACAGGATTTGGCGCTTTTAAAAATATTTGGATTGTCAGCGTTATCTCCATAACATCTATTCTTATTATTGAACCTATCTTGGCTTACACAATTTTTCATCAGTTACCTACGAAGGGTGCGGCTTTGGGTTTTTTTCTTGGTGCATTGGGTTTTATAGTAGCTTTGTTTATTAAATAAATTTTTTATTGACATAACTTTTGATTCTTTTAATATACAATTAGCTCTCTTGAGGGAAAATTATGCCTGAAGATAAGTTTAAAAATCTTAGGACAAGAACATCTCATAATATAGATATACATCGTGCAAGAATAATGTTTTGTATTATTGGTAACGAAATTAAGGTTGGTCCAGTAGGAACCATCGAATCACATTTAGAATGGCTCAAAAGAGAAGGTTTGATTGTAGAAACGGAAGAGAACGCGGAAGAGTTTCTCAACAAACATATCAGAGGATACTTTTTGCCAGGCAAAAACGGTCTCTATGCTTATATTGGTCTAGGATTTGAGTTCAACGATGAAGTTATCAACGATGTTTTAAGAAAGTTGGTACAGCTTAAAGAAACACTAAATCTGAACGATGATACTAAAATCTGTTTTGGTCTAGATGAAAGTCCGGTGAATGGCATAGAATACCCGCAATATTGCGCGGGAACATTGAAAGAATTATTAAATCAGTAAATTATCAATCAAAGCGACTCAAATGAGCCGCCTTTTTTATTATAAAAATAAAAAAGGTTTTATTTTTTTAATAAAACCTTGGTTGTTGTGAAAATGAACGACAAAGAACTAAATCTAATGGCGTTTCCTTGTCCCAGAATTCAAGGAGCGCATTGTGAACATAAACTGGTTCAACGCCAATTTGGTTTGCCAGTTTTTTAATTATCTCTTCGTAAGTCAACGACTTCCCTTGATCATTCGCCTCCATTACTATTCTCATGTATTTTATATTGAGCACTGCAGGGCCACCATATATTTCTATAATCTTTTCAGGAGTCAACATTTACATTCACCTTTTATGAGCTAATTAAATCTTAAAAAATAATTAGTTTTTTGTCAACCCAAGCTATTTTTTTATTAGAAAATAATATAGAATAAGTATGATGATAAGGAAAGAAATCGAAAAATTAATCGAGAAATCTATAAAAGAACTTCAGAAAAAGAAAATCTTTCCCGTTTTTGCATTGTCAGAAATAAAAATTGATCATCCGGAAGATAGGAAATATGGCGACTACTCAACAAATGTAGCGATGCGTATTTCAAAACTGGCAAAAAAGAATCCGATGGAAATAGCGGAATTATTAGCTTCTAAGTTACAGGTTCTAGGTTCTAGGTTTCTGGGAAGAGTAGAAGTTGCAAAGCCCGGTTTTGTTAATTTCTTTCTTAAAAAAGAATATTTGCAAAAGGAAATTAAAAGAATTTTGGAAGAAGGAGAAAAATTCGGCCAGCTGAAAATCGGTAAAAACAAAAAAGTCCAAGTTGAGTTTATTTCAGCAAATCCCACAGGGCCATTGACCGTTGGCAACGCCAGAGGCGGTCCTTTTGGTGATGTTTTGGGTAATGTTTTTAAAAAAGCAGGCTTTAAAGTAGAGAAAGCCTACTATATAAATAATTATGGGATGCAGATTTTAACTCTTGGTCATTCAGTCTTAAAAGATAGCGAGGCAAAATATAGAGGAGTCTATGTAGATGAATTGGCTAAAAAGATTAAAGGTGAGGACCCGTATAAAGTTGGAGAAAAAGCAGCTGAATTTTTGGTAAAGATGATTAAGAAAACTACTGATAGAATGGGCATTAAATACGATGAGTGGATTTCAGAAAAGAAACTTCATAAATCAAACGCGGTTGAGAAGGTTTTGGAATTTTTAAAAAAGAAAAAATTGATTTATGAAAAAGAAAAAGCTATTTGGTTTAAATCCTCTTATTTTGGAGATGAAAGAGACAGGGTAGTTGTAAAAAGCGATGGTTGGAAAACTTATTTAGCCGGAGATATCGCACTTCACCAATACAAATTTAAAAATAAAAAATTTGATAAAATTATTGATATCTGGGGAGCTGATCATTATGGCGATGTCCCTGGGCTTCAAGCCGGCGTTTCAGCCTTAGGTTTTAAAGGAAAGTTAGATATTATTCTTTTACAATTCGTCACTCTTTTTGAAAAAGGGAAAGAGATAAAGATGTCAAAAAGACTTGGTACTTTTGTGACTATGGACGAATTAATTGATATGGTGGGAATTGATGCCGTTAGGTTTTTCTTTCTTCAAAAATCAGCTGATACTCATGTAAACTTTGACTTGGAATTAGCAAAAGAACAGTCAGAAAAAAACCCGGTTTATTATATACAATATGCTAATGCGAGAATACATAGTATTCTCGCAAAATTAAAAATCAAAAATAAAAAATCAAAAATAAACTTTAGGTTATTAAATCATCCGAGTGAACTAAATTTAATCAAGCAATTAATCAGATTTCCAGAAATCATAGAAGATACAGCAAAAGACTATCAGGTTCAGCGGATTACTCAATATTCATTGGATTTAGCCAGCTCGTTCCATAGGTTTTATCGTGATTGCAGAGTTATTTCAGATGATAAAAAATTAAGTCAAGCTCGGTTGTCTTTAGTTTTAGTATCAAAGACTATTTTAGAGAGCACTTTAAACCTGATGGGGATTTCCGCTCCCGAAAAAATGTAGAAGCAAGAGAAGTATTTATTGACTTGGTATTTTAATTTTTGATTTTATAGTGTATAATTACTTAATATGGCTATTATATTTATCACACAAGGAAAAACTAACTGGAAGTATTTGTTTATTATAGTTATCTTGGCCTTGGTAGTTGCTGTACAAAGCTTCATTTTACTTAAGAAGATTTAACTTAATTATAAAAACAAGAGAGGCGATTGATCGCCTTTTTGTTTTGCTCAAAATAAGCTAAAATGATATTCTTAATAGATATGCCCAGTAGAGGAATTACGAATCGGTCGCTTCGCTTCCCGTAATTACTTCGTAATTAAACGAAAAACCCTACTGGGTTAACCGAGAAATTTCGAAGAAATTTCAATTCGAAATTCTCCTATTGGATATGGAAACAAGTTTCCCAAAAACCGAGGAAAAAATCCTTAAATTCTGGAAGAAAAATCGGGTTTTTGAAAAATCTATTGAACAAAGAAAAAAGGCAAAAGAATTTGTCTTTTATGATGGTCCGATAACAGTTAATGCCAAACCAGGAATCCATCATGCTCTAGCCCGGATTTTTAAGGATACGATTCCGCGTTTTAAAACAATGCAAGGTTTTCGAGTTGAGAGAAAAAATGGATGGGATACTCATGGGCTCCCGGTTGAATTAGAAGTTGAAAAAAAATTTGGCTTTAAAACAAAAAAAGATATTGAAGAATATGGAATAGCAAAATTTAACAAAGCTTGTAAGGACAGTGTCCAAAGCTACATACCATTTTTCAGAGACTTGACTGAAAAGATTGGATACTGGGTTGATATGGATAATTCTTACATCACTTATGAGCCAGGTTATATTGAAACATTGTGGTGGATAATAAAGAAAGTCTGGGAAAAAGGGCTCTTATATAAAGATTACAAAGTCGTGCCTTATTGCCCGAGATGCGGAACAAGTTTATCAAGCCACGAAGTTGCTCAGGGTTATAAAAAAATCAGAGAACCCGCAATTTTTATTAAATTTAAAGCAAAATCCAATAATTCAAAATGGCAAAATACCTCAATTCTATCATGGACTACCACTCCTTGGACATTGCCTGCTAATGTTGCTTTAGCAGTTAACTCCAAGATGTATTACATTTCCATCCCTGATTATGGAGAAGAAGGGAATCGATTAGTTTTAGGTTTTGAAAATTTGAAAAACCTTCTTAAAAAAGGACTTTTTGATGAAAGATATAAAAAAGAAAAAGATGTCAATGTTTTCAAGGGTTCTGAAATAATTGATATTGAGTATGAGCCTATTTTTGAATTTTCAAAACCAGAAAAACCTGCTTTCAGGGTTATTGGCGCTGATTTTGTTTCAAAAGAAGAAGGAACAGGCGTTGTTCATATAGCTCCTGCTTTTGGGGAAGACGATATGATCGTTGGTAAAAAGAATAATCTGCCAATTATTTTAAACGTTGATGAAGAAGGAAAATTTAAAGAAGAAGTCGGACCTTTCGCGGGAAAATTCGTAAAAGAAGCCAACCCTTCGATAATAGAAGATTTAAGAAGAAGGAATATACTTTTCCAAAAAGAAGATTACGAGCATGATTATCCTTTTTGCTGGCGATGTCATTCCCCGCTTTTATACTATGCCAAAGATAGTTGGTGGATAAAAACTACTGCTTTAAGAGAAAAATTAATAAAAAATAACCAAAAAATAAACTGGATCCCAGCTCATTTGAAAGAAGGGAGATTTGGTGAATGGTTGAGAGAGATTAAAGATTGGGCCGTTTCCAGAGAAAGATATTGGGGAACGCCCTTACCAATATGGAAATGCCAAAAATGCGGAGAATTTAAAGCAATTGGGTCAAAAGAAGAACTGTTTTCACAGCAATACAGCAGAAATAAATATTTAATTTTAAGACATGGAAAAACAATATATCAGAGTAAGGGCAGAAAAACGAGCTATGATTGGCCCAGCATTTCTTCTTTTCCCCTAATCGAAAAAGGAAAAAAGAAAATAATAAAATTATTAAAGGATCTAAAAAAAGAAAAAATAGATATAATTTATTCTTCTGATGCCTTGAGAACTAGGCAGACGGCCGAGATCGTGGCTAAAGAAATTGGTTTGGATATTAACTTTGATTCTCGGTTAAGAGACACAAATTTAGGAATATATCAAGGTAAGAATAGAAAAGATTTTTTTAGAGATTTCCCCAAAAATCTAGAGCGTTTCAATAAGAGAATACCAAAAGGTGAGAGTTGGCCCGATGTTAAAAAAAGAGTAATCGATTTTCTGAAAGACGTTGATAAAAGACATGATGGTAAGAAAATTTTAATCGTTAGCCACGGAGATCCACTTTGGCTTTTAGAAGGAATAGTAAGAGGATTAGAGAATAAAGAGATGTTGAGAGAAAACTTAGAGAAAAAAAAGATAAAAACCGGGGAGTTAAGAAAAATTAAAGTTAACTTCTTGCTTTATGACGAAAACGGAGAATCAGATTTGCATCGTCCTTATATTGACGAAGTAAAGTTTTCCTGTAAAAAGTGCGGCAGTTTGATGGAAAGAGAAAAATATGTCCTTGATTGTTGGTTTGATTCCGGAGCCATGCCTTTTGCTCAATCACACTGGCCATTTGAACAGAAAAATAAAGAAAAACCGCCAAAACTCTTTCCGGCCGAATATATTTCAGAAGCAATTGATCAGACAAGGGGTTGGTTTTATACTCTTTTAGCAGTTTCAACGTCACTTGGATTTGAATCGTCTTATAAAAATGTAGTTTGTTTAGGACACGTTTTGGACCAAAAAGGCGAGAAAATGTCTAAATCCAAAGGTAATATAGTTGATCCTTGGCAGGTAATTAATAAATATGGAGCCGATGCTCTTAGGTGGTATTTCTATACTGTAAATCAGCCGTCTGACTCTAAATTATTTTCGGAGAAAGACGTCGAAGGCTCTTTGAAAAAATTCCTTCTGACTTATTGGAACTGCTGGACGTTTTTTGAAACTTATGGAAAAAGATTGAAAAAGAAAAATAAGATAGAAAGTAAAAATATTTTAGATAAGTGGATCGTTTCCAGACTTAATAATTTAATATTAGAAGTAACAAGAAATCTTGATAATTATAATATAGTCGTTTCGACAAGGAGTATTGAGAGTTTTGTTATTGAAGATTTGTCTCAGTGGTACATCAGGAGATCGAGAAAAAGATTTCATTTTTCATCCTACAAAAAATCAGAAAAAGGAAGAAAAGACGTGGAAGAAGCTACGGTAACGCTTTATCATGTCCTTTTAATCCTAACACGATTATCCGCTCCTTTTATCCCATTTTTAAGCGAAGAGATTTATCAAAAAATAGAGAAATTAATGAAATTTTCTAAAAAGAAAAATAATTTCCGCTCAGTCCATTTAGAAAATTGGCCAAAATTAAAGAAAGAGAAGATAGACCAGAAACTTGATCAGAAAATGGAACTGACCAGAAAGATTGTCAATTTAGGACAAAAAGCCAGAATAAAGGCTAAAATTAAAGTGCGTCAGCCTCTTTTGGAATTGCAGATTAAGGACTGCCAATTAACAAATGAATTCCTCGATTTGATTAAAGAAGAATTGAATATAAAAAAGATCCAATCCGTTCCTAAGTTGGCAGAAGGAGAAAATTGGGTTATTGAAGGCGATGAGCAGTTAAAAGTTTCTTTGAATACAGAAATTACTCCGGAATTAAAAAAAGAAGGGATGTTAAGGGAAGTCATCCGTCA
>Ga0315293_10000143_pt1 | contig 60613 bp, 59 predicted proteins | sample YL17G13_20_MG_FD_203071 | JGI IMG/M metagenome (GOLD analysis project Ga0315293, IMG submission 203071) | Sediment microbial communities from Yellowstone Lake, YNP, Wyoming, USA - YL17G13_20 | ecosystem: Environmental > Aquatic > Freshwater > Lake > Sediment | place: USA: Wyoming | collected... | reverse complement strand
TTCTTATCTTGCGAAATCTCGCATATTCCAAAGGCTGGCTAAAAGTCCATACCGTTGGCGCAACGGTCATAAGCGTAGGAAACATAACAGTCGGCGGGACCGGCAAAACCCCGCTCGTAATCTGGATATGCAGATTCTTGCAAGATAAGAATATCCCCTGTGCTATCCTGACCAGAGGTTATAAAACACACGCTCAAATACGAGGGCCGAGCGACGAGAGACGAGCGACGAAAATTGATGAGCCGGCAATACTAACTGAAACCTGTCCAAATGCCAAAGTAATTGTAAACCCTGACCGCGTGGCGGCAGCGCGCCAAGCCGTCGAGAAGTTCGGTGCAAACGTACTAATCATGGACGACGGATTTCAACATCGCCGTTTAGCCCGCAATGTTGATATTGTAACAATCGACGCAACTTGCCCCTTTGGTTACGGCAAAATGCTGCCGGCCGGTTTGCTGCGAGAACATCCTTCCTCGCTGAAACGAGCTGATGCGGTAGTCATTACCAGATACAACCAGGTCGGCGAAAATGAATTAACCGAACTTGAAAAAAAACTGCGATTTCTCAATCCTGATATGATAATTGCACGCTCGGCGCACAAACCCATTTATGCTAAATCCGTTGACGGCAGGAAAATCAATATCGCTGAATTAAAGGGTAAAAGAATATTAGCTTTTTGCGGAATAGCCAATCCCGATGCATTTTTCAATACCGTCAACGAACTTGGCTGCGTTATAGTCGGCTCGAAAATCTACGACGACCATTATCGGTACACTGATGACTGTTTAGCTGACATTTACGAGCAGGCCGCGGATTCAAAAGCAGATTTTGTACTGACCACGCAGAAAGACTGGACCAAAATTGCTCAACTAACAGCGGTTAAAAAGAACATCCCGCTTGCATATCTGGCAATTGAGCTAAAATTTATCAGCGGAGAAGACAAAATAACACAGTTGATTGAAGACGCGTTAGCGGGTAAAATTGCCGGCAAAAATAACAAAGTAGAGGGCAGTCCTTCCGCTTTGTAGTGAGCGAAGTCGAACCTAAAAATGTATGAAAAACTCTTAAAAACGGTAACTAACCTCGGCTCACCGAAAGTTTTGGTCGTGGGCGATTTTATGCTCGACGTTTACATCTACGGCGATGCGCTGCGAATAAGCCCAGAAGCCCCCGTGCCCGTGCTGAAGGTTTGCAGCACCACACACAGTTGCGGCGGAGCAGGCGCTGTCGCAGCCGACTTGGCGGCTCTCGGTGCGGTCCCTGTTTGTCTTGGCGTCGTCGGCAGCGACCGAAATGGCCAAATCCTCAGAAAGCTGCTTACGGAAATCGGAGCCGATACGACCGCTATGCTTGACGTCGCCGACCGCCCCACCATTAGCAAACAAAGACTGATAGGCCTTGCACAGCATCGCCACCAACAGCAGCTATTCAGAATGGACGAGGAATCCACAGAGCCACTCTCCGACGAGCAATATGAGACGATTTTGAAAAATTACAAAGACAAATTAAAACAGGCTGACATCGTCTGCCTTCAGGATTACAACAAAGGCCTGTTAAGCAGTTCACTTTGCAGGCAAATGATACAGCAGGCAAAAAAGGCTGGCAAAAAGGTTCTTGTTGACCCTTCGCTCGCGAGTGACTATTCAAAATACAGCGGCGCTACTTTAATTACGCCGAACCGTCAGGAGGCCTCACTGGCCGTTGGCTTTGAGATTGAAACACCTCAGGCAGCAGCAGTTGCGGCTGAACAGCTCGCAAAAAAACTGAATTTCGACGCTGTAGTAATCACACTCGACCGCGATGGAGCTTATCTAAAAACCGCTGATAGCAGCGAAATCGTACCCACCCGACCTCGCAGGGTTTATGACGTAACCGGCGCCGGCGATATGGTTCTGGCGACGCTGGCAATAACACTCGCCGCTGACTGCGACTACCTGACCGCGGTGCAGCTGGCCAACATAACCGGCGGAATCGAGGTAGAAAAATTCGGCGTAGCGATTGTAACTATCGAAGAAATCATCAATGAAATCATCGGACAAACGCGAGGCAAAACCGGCAAACTCCGACCTCTCGACTCTCTGGCTGAAGAGCTAAACTGGCATCGAAGGCAGAAGCAAAGCATCGTTTTCACCAATGGCTGTTTTGACGTCGTGCACAGAGGCCATATCGAGTTTCTCAAATTCTGTAAATCTCAAGGCGATGTAGTCGTAGTGGGACTAAACAGCGACAGCTCTGCAAAAGCCATAAAAGGCCCCGACCGGCCGATTAACAACCAGTACGACAGAGCCGCTGTCCTTGCTGCGTTGGAAACCGTCGATTACATAACCATCTTCGATGAGCCTGACCCGCTGAACTTAATCAAAAAACTAAGGCCCGACACACTGGTAAAGGGGCAGGACTGGGCCGAAAAAGGTGTTGTTGGCCGCGAGTTTGTCGAATCCTGTGGCGGCAGGGTTGTCCTTGCGCCGCTTGTCGAAGGGAAAAGCTCGTCCGCAACAATCGAAAAAATAAAGTCGCTGGGTAAAAAACCCTGAAAGTGGTGAGCTTGTCGAACCATGAATGCTGATTCAAAAAAGCAGATTACAAAAACAATAGAAACGCACAAGAAAATGGTGGCCGAATTTGAAGCAACAGGGGTCAAAGCCATCGTTGATGCCGCTGACGCAATTATAAAAGCACTAAAACAGGATGGCCGCCTTTACATCTGCGGCAACGGAGGCTCAGCCGCCGATGCGCAGCACATAGCCAGCGAGCTTGTCGGAAGATTCCAGCGGGAGCGAAAAGCCCTGCCGGTGATTGCATTAACAACCGATACCTCCGCCATAACATCGATTGCGAATGATTACGGCTACGAAAACGTATTTGCAAGGCAGGTCGAAGCGCTGGTCAAAGATGGTGACATTCTCTGGGCCATTTCGACCAGCGGCACCTCCCCGAATGTCATCGCTGCCGCTGAACTGGCGAAGGAAAAAGGCGCTGCCGTTCTTGCCTTCACGGGTACTGCCAACAGCCGCCTCGAAAAAATCGCGGACATCTGCTTCTGCGCAAAAAATTCGGCAGCACGCAGTCAGGAGATTCACCAGCTCGCTTATCATATAATCTGCGACCTCGTGGAGCAGAGCTTTTCAGGCCCCCACGTCTGCTTGTCCGCAGACAAGCGTGGGGGTGCCTGAGGAAAATTGGAGCCTTATGTCTCATAAAGCAATATTTTTTGACTGTGATGGCACCCTGATTGAAGACCCCGGTTACATAAACCATCCCGACCAGGTAAAGCTGCTGCCCGGTGTCACCGAAGCACTTGCCGAGCTCAGGGCTATGGGATATAAACTGGTTGTTGTCTCCAATCAGTCAGGCGTGGCACGTGGAATCGTTACAGAAGAAGTCCTCGGCCAGATTCATGACCGATTGCAGCAGCTACTCGCCGAGAAAAATGCCTCTGTGGACCGCATTTATTATTGTCCTTATCATCCCGACGGTGTTATTGAAAAGTACCACAAAGAAAGTAACGACAGAAAACCTGCCCCCGGAATGTTGTTGACCGCTGCCGCCGAAATGGATATCGACCTCAATCAATCCTGGATGATTGGTAACGGCGACCGTGACGTCGAGGCCGGTCTGCAGGCCGGCTGCAAAACCATATTAATAAACTATTCTGCCCACAAACCACTCGAACCGCCTACCTGCAGACCACACTATCGTGCCGTAAATATGAAAGAGGCTGTAAACATCATCAAGCAGCTTCACCGCTGTACCGTCAAGACAGCGGCTCAGCCGCAGTTACCGAAAGAGTCTCATTCGCAGCTGCCGAAAACGGATGAGCCGCAACCACCGAAAGAAGCTCCGTCGCAGCCGAATCCGGAAGGCAGCCTGCGGCACAACAGCTCAGACCAACTGCAAACGGAGTCCTCCGCCGAAGCGGCTTCGTCCACCGCGAAGGCGGAAGCAGCCCCAGTCGAGCAAAATCCAGCCGGCGGCTTGGAACAGTTGCTGATAAGCATTTTAGACCAGTTAAAAAGTATGCAGCGAGCCGAGTTTTTCAACGAATTCTCTTTAACGAAACTGGTAGCCGGCGTCCTGCAGGTTATCGTCCTGTTTTGCATACTGATAACGGTATGGTTTCTGATGAGTCCCACCAGCCGGGGCAATTCGGTTATGATTACGCTCGGTTTCGCCGTTTTGCTGCAGTTAATGGCGCTTACATTCTACATAATGCAGGGGCGAAAATAGTAAATCGTCAACTGAGTCAGCAGACACGAACCACGAGATGCCGACTTGTAGTGAGCGAAGTCGAATCTGATGGAAAATACAAATATTTTAGTCTGGCTTCCTTCTCCGATGGGTGACGCCATTCTCTGCACACCGGCCCTGCGGGCAATACGCCGTCATTTCAAATCCGCTAGAATTTCATTTCTCGCTAACGCTGTTGACCGTGAGATTTTATCGCCCTGCCATTTCAATGATACGTGGCTGGAGCAAAAGCACCGCAATCCTCTCGCAATCGCAAAAATGCTCAGAGGTTACAAATTCACACATTCAATACTTTTCAAAAACTCTTTTGCTTCCGCTTTAGCGGTTTTCTTAGCGGCAATTCCGTTGCGCATCGGCTATGCCCGCGAGGGACGCTCCGTTCTGCTCACCGACAGGCTCTATCCTCCAAAACTGCCCGACGGCAGATTCAAACCCATATCAATGATTGATTATTACCTTGCAATTACCTCTTGGCTCGGCGCCGACACAACCGATAGAAGTCTTGAACTAACCGTTGACCCACAGAAACAGCAGAACCTCCGCAGCAAATTGCCCGAACTTGTCGATTGCGAGGGACCGATTGTCATTCTTGTCCCTGGTGGAGCATTCGGACCAAGTAAATGCTGGCCTGCCGAAAGGTTCGCGCAGACAGCCGACTGGCTGACCGCCACCTATGGCGCAACCGTTGTCGTTTCCGTTTCGACCAGCGTCGCCGAAAAGAAAATCGCTGAAGAAATTTGCACCGCGAGTAAACACAGAATTATCAACCTCGCGGAAAAGCCTGTAACTGTCGGCGAATTAAAGGCCCTTTTTGCCCTTGCAGACCTCGTGATAACAAATGATACGGGTCCGCGTCACATAGCCACAGCTCTGGGCCGTAAGGTTATCGCTCTTTTCGGCCCAAACGACCCAGCCTGGACAGAGACCGGCTGCGAGAATGAAATTAAAATAGTCGGAAAAGCTCCTTGTGCCCCCTGCGCAAAACCGGTCTGCAAAGAAAAGAAACATCTGTGTATGGAGGCAATCACCGTCGAGATGGTCTGCAGCGCAGCGGAAAAGCTGCTCGAAAATAGCAGACCGCAGCTATCCTCTGCAGTCAGGCAAAACTTTGTGGAAGTTTCAAACTCCTTTTTCATTGATGCAGATTTCGTACATCCGCTGCGTGAATTAGGCCTGACTTCCATCGGCGATGTCTTTTCTTTCGATGCCGGCTATAATCTTACAAAAAACAATCTCGCTGCATTCAGAACCCGCTCACAGTTCGAGTTAAAATCATCGCCGACCACATTATTTTTGAAACGCTACGATAGCCCCCCACTTCTGTCGCAATTGAAAAACTGGTGGTGTCATCACTGCCGGATAAGCTATGGTTTTTGCGAGGTTGACGCTGCCCGTAAGCTCACCGCCGCAGGCATAAGCACACCAAAAATTATCTCTTACGGCTGGCAGTGTGGCACATTATTCGAAAAAAGAAGTTTCTGCCTCACCGAGAAAATCCCTAATGCCGAATCACTGGAGCGTAAACTCCCCTGTTGCTTCAGCAACCCTCGCACTTCCAAGGCTCTCAAACCCCGCCGAGATTTCATTGCCCGATTGGCCGCATTTGTGAGGAACTTCCATGCAACCGGTCTGCGCCATCGGGACCTTTACTTTTCACATATATTTTACAGTAACAATTGCCGATTTTATCTCATCGATTTGACACGCGTCTTCAAGCCGCTCATCCTTGATGAGCGGTTCCGTATAAAAGACATTGCCCAGTTATACTACTCAGCGCCGGGACAATACTTCTCAAGAACGGACAGATTGCGTTTTTATCTCGAATACACCAGCCGGTCGAAACTGACCGGCAAAGATAAAATATTTATCCGCAGAGTGATAAGCAAAACACAGCGAATGGCACGGCACAATGCAAAACACGGCGGGCCTGTCCCCTTCGCAGCAAAACCGGCCAATACTTAGGTACCGACCAGATTGAGTTTTATTTGCGATGAAAAGGAAAATTGCAATCATAATTGAGCGAGCTGATATCACACTCGGTGGCGCTGAACGTTCCGTCTTCGAGCTGGCATCGGCGCTGTCGGCACGTGGCTTGCAGGTGGATATCCTTGCCGCCAAAGGCTTGGCAAAAGCCAAAGACATCCACGTCCTCTGCGGAACTAAACCGGGCAGCCGAACTTCGCTCTTTACCTTCGCTCGGGCGATAAAAAAGCATTTGGCTGAAAATCACTACGACATTGTCCACAGTGTCCTGCCATTCGATTTCGCCGATGTTTATCAGCCTCGTGGCGGCTCTTTCGCAGAAGCAATCCTCCGCAACGCCTCCAGTTATCAAAACAAATTTGTCCAGAAATATAAAAGAGCTACAGCTTTCGCAAACTTCCGTAGAGCTATTCTTTTGCACGCAGAAAAAAAACTGTGTAACAATCCCGATGGCCCTGTAATCGCAGCGTTATCAAAATATGTCGCCGACCAGTTCAGACGGCACTATAACCTCGATGACAACCGAATAGTCGTGATACCAAGCGGCGTAAAAATTGATGAGCAAATCGACACAGCCGCTGCCGACAAACTCCGCGAACAGATACTGGCCCGCCTGGACCTCAAAGAAACAGACAACCCTGTCTTTTTCCTGTTCGCCGCAAACAATTTCAGATTAAAGGGTCTGGTTGTTCTAATCAAAGCACTGCATCTGGCAGTCGCCCACCACCAGGCTTCCAAAGCATATTTGGTGGTTGCAGGCCATGACAGGTCGCGCGCATACCGTCATCTTGCTAAAAAACTCAAAGTTGACACAAGAATCGTCTTTTTGGGCAGCGTCTCCCGTATCCAAAACGTCCTTTCGATAATTGATGTCGCTGCTATCCCTACTTTTTACGACTCCTCCAACAGATTCATTCTCGAGGCCTTGGCAGCCAACAAACCTGTCATAACTACCAGCTTCGCTGGCGCTGCAGAGTTATTCAGCAACAACGTCCACGGCAAAGTCATCGCTTGTCCTCGCGACATCCCTCAGCTGGCGGCAGCAATAGCCTATTTCACCGACCCGCACAACATTCGAAAGGCCGCACAGGCGATAACTGCCGACAACCTCAGGGAAAAAATCTCCATCAAGCGAGTTGCACAACAGACTGAAGCTTTGTATGAATCGATAATCTCGAAAGGAAGGCGCAAGTGAACTTTGTGATTTTAATTGTCGTTGCCTATCTGCTCGGCTCAGTGCCTTTTGGACTTATCATCGCCAAAGCCCACGGCAGAGACCTTCACAGCATCGGTTCAGGCAACATCGGCGCAACAAACCTTTCTCGGGCGCTCGGCAGAAAGTGGGCATACTTCTGCTTTGCACTCGACGCCGCAAAAGGCTTGGTTCCCATGCTCGCCGCCGCCAAATTTATCGACTCTGCGCCAACCACCGTCGAACTTCTTTTATGGCTTGCCGTCGGTTCCGCAGCGGTATTAGGCCACGTATTTCCGATTTACATTGGTTTCAAAGGCGGCAAAGGTGTCGCGACAAGTTTCGGCGTAGCGCTCGGCCTTTGGCCTTACTACACAGTTTGTGCTCTGGTCGCCGTCGTAATATGGGTTGTGTTTGTCCTGATAGGGCGCTATGTGTCGCTGGCTTCGATTGTCGCTTCCGTTGCCTTTCCCCTGACACTAATCCTGGCGATATTGCTGATTCCAGCCTGGCGATTTGCCAGCCTCTGGCCTCTGCTCATCACCGCAGTAGTGATACCGCTGATGGTTATTGTCCGCCACCGCAAAAACATAAAAAGATTACTCGCTGGAACCGAAAGCAAAATCTTTAGTTGAGCTTTTTGGAAAGGATTTCTGAAACTATTTTCGGATTTGCCTGGCCCTTGGTTTTCTGCATAACCTGACCTAACAAAAAGCTGCGGGCCTTCTCGTTTTTCTTTCCTCCGCTTTTTACATCCTCAACCGCTTTGGAGTTTTCCGCAAGCACCTGCTCAACCACCTTCTCCAGTTCACTCGCATCGCTTTTTTGCAGTAGACTTTCTTCCTTGGCGATAAGGTGTGGATCTATACCAATCCGTGTAGTCATTATATTAGTTACTGAGGTTGCAGCAGTTGAACTTATGTCTCCCGATACAATCATACTTGTCAACTTTGCTACTTGTTGGGGTGTAATTCCTAATTTTCTCACGCTACAACCCCTCTCATTTGCTAATCGCAGCCCGTCTTGGGTAATCCAATTGCAGACCCGCTTGGGTTCGCCGCCTCCTTTAACCACATCTTCGAAAAACTCAGCCGTCGAACGCTCCGCCGTCAGGACCCCGGCATCATAAGCGCTCAGTCCGTACTGTTCAACGTAACGCATCTGTTTTTTCAAAGGCAGTTCGCACAAATGCCCCCGAATCTCCTCAAGCCACCGACTCTTTACTTCGACCGGCACAAGGTCAGGCTCTGGAAAATATCTGTAATCGTGCGCCTCTTCTTTTTCCCTTTGCAAAACCGTTACCTCATTGACATCATCCCATCCGCGGGTGGATTTATTGCCCATCTGCATGACCTCGCCGGTCTCCTGAAAATTATCGAGCTGTCTTCGAATTTCATATTCCACGCTTTTTTCCAGTGCGCGGAAACTATTTAAATTTTTGACTTCAGCGATAGGCGTTTTGTGTTCGCTGCCGTCCTTGGTAACAACCAGATTTATATTCGGCTCAAAACGCATATGCCCTTTTTGCATATCGGCTTCGGAGACCCCTAAGTATCTGACTATCCGCTGAAGTTCTACCGCCAGCGCCCGAACCTCAGCGGCACCGTTCACCTCCGGCTCTGTAACAATCTCTAATAGTGGCGCTCCTGCCCTGTTCAAATCCACCTGAGAGAAGTTGCCCGCAGAGTGCAGATTTTTGCCTGCGTCTTCTTCCAGGTGAACTCTTCGTATTCTTATCTTCTTGCTCCTGCCGCCCTCGACGGCTATCTCAATAAAGCCGTGGGCACCGAGCGGTAAATCATACTGGCTTATCTGATAATTCTTTGGCAAATCAGGATAGTAATAGCTTTTCCTGTCCCACTTTGTGAACTCTGCTATTTTGCAGTTAAGCGCCAAAGCCGCCAGGACCGCGTATTCAATCGCCTGCTTATTCATCACCGGCAGGACCCCCGGCATACCAAGACAAACCGGACAGACCCGGCTGTTGGGCCTTGCGCCGTATTCCATCGCACAACCGCAAAACATCTTCGTCTTGGTACACAGGTGCACATGAATTTCCAAGCCGACCACCACTTTGTATTGTAAATTGTTCATCTTCTATTCAGGCATTGCGGGTCTTCTCTGATGCCACTCCGTCTGCATCTCAAACATTCTCGCTATGCGGAGCAATTTTTCTTCTGCAAACGCGGCAGCGAGTATCTGCAGGCCGATCGGCAGGTTATTTTCGTCAAAACCACACGGTATGCTGATACTTGGGACTCCAGCTAAATTGGCAGCTATTGTATATACATCGGACAAGTACATTTTCAGCGGGTCATCGACCTTTTCGCCTATCTTAAAGGCTGTCGTTGGCGAAACCGGCATCATAACGCAGTCGCATCTTTCAAAAGCATTGGTGAAGTCGCCGCGAATTAAATTTCTCACCTTTAGTGCCTTCAGATAATACGCATCGTAATAACCGCTCGAAAGTGCGTATGTTCCGAGCATTATTCGCCTTTTGACTTCTTTGCCGAAACCCTCTGCCCGCGATTTCGTATAGACCTCGATGTAATCCGCTTTACTTGCGGTACGGTGTCCGTAATGTACGCCGTCGTACCGCGCCAGATTACTCGACGCTTCAGCGGTAGCTATCACATAATAAGCGGCAATAGCATAATCAAAATGCGGCATTTCTATCTCAACCGTTTCAGCGCCGAGTTTCTTATAGACCTCAATCGCCTCGGCGATTGCATTCTGCACATCGTTATCGCTGCCGGCATTAAGTTCCGGCACAACACCAATTCTCAGCCTGCCCCTTAGGGGCCTGCTTATCGGCTCATCGAGCTTTTCAAGATAGTTACAGACCGGCGCTATCGATTCGCCGACGCTCGTACTGTCTTTTTCATCGTGCCCAGCTATTACATTCATCATCAATGCACAGTCACTTACCGTGCGTGTTACCGGCCCAATCTGGTCGAGGCTTGAGCCATACGCCACAAGTCCGTATCGCGAAACCCTGCCGTAAGTCGGCTTTAGCCCAACCACGCCGCAGAAAGCCGCTGGCTGGCGAATCGAGCCGCCCGTATCCGAGCCCAGCGCCGCAAAGCACAGCCGCCCCGCCACTGCCGCCGCTGAGCCTCCGCTGCTTCCGCCCGGCACCCTGCTTGTGTCCCACGGATTAACGGTCCGCTTTAAGCCGGAGTTTTCCGTGCTCGAACCCATCGCAAACTCATCCATATTCGTCTTGCCGACGATGACGGCATCGGCTGCAAGAAGTTTTTCAATCACCGTCGCATTGTAAGGCGAGTGGAAGTTCTCCAATATCTTCGAAGCGCAGGTAGTTGCCCCGAAGGTCGAGCACAAATTATCTTTTATCGCAACCGGCACACCCGCCAGCTCCCCTACTGCTTCGCCGGCGGCGATTTTGTCATCAACCTCTTTTGCCTTGGCCAAGGCCTGCTTTTCAAACGTGCTGATGTAAGCGCCAATCACCGGCTCGTATTTATTTATCGCCTCGAAGACCGCCTTGGTTGCTTCGACGCTTTTTGCACGTCCCGCTGCGATTGCCTCTCGCAACTGCCTGCAATCTTTATTTAGCAGTTCGCCACTCATAAATTGAAAACTCTAAGTTATGCTCTGTTGCTGTCATCCAATATTTTTGGCACTTTGAAAAATTCTCCGTCCCGCTGTGGTGCGTTTGCTAAAGTCTTTTCAGTTCCCAGCGAGGTCTTGATACTATCATCGCGGAAAACGTTGCTTATCGGCAGACAATGCGCCAAAGGCTCGACACCGGTGGTATCTAACTCATTCATCTTTTCCATATAGTCAAGGATTGCACTTAGCTGGACTGTAAATTCTTCAATCTCACTGTTTGCCAGTTCCAGCCGGGCCAGCTTGGCCACTTTTCTTACCTGCGCTTCGTCGATTTTTTTAGCCATTTTCTTTTCCTTTTTACCGCCAGGCTTGCACTCGTGGTCTGTCGCACCTCAAATGATGGGTGTCATTCCTGCGCCAAGCAGGAATCCAGTTTTTTTATTTTTGTGCTTCGTTGTGGCTATTTTTACTTTCCAGTTTTATTTAATACTGTGTCAATCTGTGTTAATCCGTGTCTTTTTCCCTACACTTTTCCTCTGCGTTCTCAGCGTTCTCCGCGGTTATGCTTCTGTACTAAAATAAAAAGCGAGGCAAACCCGCCTCGCCGATTTCAAGATATAAGTGATAAGTGCATAAGTCATAGACCTTATGCACTTATGTACTTGTGCTCTCCCGTAAGGGATGGCCAGGTTCATTATGCTCTTCTGTACTTGTGTAGTTCCGTTTAGGCGGCTTTTGCACAAGTCCTATACGTATCGCTTTCGCTGAGGCCTTAACCCTGCGGACTCCGCCGTCAATAACAGCACGCACCTTTTGTATATTGGGCTTAAATTTTCTCTTTGTACTGCCGGTAACCTTTCTGCCGACACCGCCGAGGTACTTGGCCTTACCTCGCCGCTTGATACTTCTGCCCGCTGACGTCCGCTTACCCGTAAAGTAACATACTCTCGACATCTAACACACTCCTATTTCTCGTGGTCCATATCTCGTCGTTCGCTGTTCGTAGTTTCCTAATCTATAAGCTATGAACTCATAACAACGAACTAATGAATATATAGCCTTATCGCAAAATTGCAAGCCCAAACCGGATTTAGTACAGAAAACGCACTTTATCGCCGAAAAACCCCGCTAAGCAACACAATTTTGTTGACCCTACTGCTGAAGCCAACCACCTACAAAGCCACCTATCTGATTTTGAATTTTACGCTATGATTTTGCACTTTTAGTTTTACACTTTAAATTTTTTTAAGGTATGCCACTTCAGTTTTCGTTAGCACTCTGAACCTGCCTACACCGACGCCGCCAAAACCTTCTGCAATCTTTGCTCACTCATAATTCTTATTCTACCCGCTATGCCATATTTTTACATCGACATCTCAATCGATAACACGTAAAATTATACGGCAGCAGGAAAATACTGTATAGTCCGTATCCCGCGCAGTACGCAATACGATATACGACATACGAATTATGATAACAACGGTAATTTTCGATTTAGATGACACCCTCTACGATGAAATCGACTATTGCCGAAGCGCCTTCGGCGCCGTCGCCGATTCTCTTGCCGATAGACCCGGCTGCCCGACCGCTAAGCGAATCTTCGAGGCTCTTTGGAAAGAGTTTACCTCAGGCAATCATAAAACGACCTTCAACGCAGCTCTCGACCAGCTTGGTATCCAATATGATGCCGCGCTCATCGAGCGATTGATAGAGGTCTATCGCAACCACACCCCCAGTATAAGATTGCCGCAGGAAAGTGCAGATTGTTTACGCAGGTTAAGCCGCAAATACACCCTCGGCCTGTTGACCGATGGCTTTCTGCCCGCCCAGCAGTTGAAAGTCCGGGCATTAGGAATCGAAAAGTATTTTAAGTGCATAATTTATACCGAGCAGCTCGGCCGAAGCTGTTGGAAGCCGTCGCCGGTCGGCTTCGAAAAGCTCCTGCAGACCCTCGATGCAAAGCCGCAAAACACAGCCTTTCTCGGCAATGATGAAAAAAAGGATTTTATCGCACCGAACAAACTGGGGCTTTTGAGCGTCCAGATAATCCGGCCTAGGCGCATACATACAGAATCGTCTGCCGAATCTAACGCCGCAGCACAATACGTAATACACAGTCTCAGTGATTTACCCCCCCTTTTGGAAAAGCTGTAAAATTGACCTGACACACCACCCGACAGCCCTCTCAGTGCCATAAAACACGCTTACAGCAGTTTTTTATTGACGCGACGGGGCTATTCAGACGATAATAAATGGACTTGGCCATCCCTTACGGGACTGCAGTTTCATTGTTTTTTCAGTATTCTGAAGGAGTTTAAACGATGCCGGTGGGTAAAAAACCACAAACTGACCCGATGCTCTACTATCTGATAACCTTTGTCGGCCTTTTCTTAGTCGCGACCGCCTTGGCAATAATCTGCTACATCAAAATCGAAAATTACAGGACAATTGCAGCGACCTCAAAAAGTGAGCTCGAGCAGATGGCCACACCCGCCGAGCAGCGAAAGGGCATAGGAAAGATAGTCGGACGCGTGCCGCGCGACAAAAGCGGTCTGGGGATAATGGACGATTACCTTGACCAGATGGTATATCTAATCATCGGAGGACTCCCTGAAGACACCTCCGCCGAAGTCAAAGTAGAAACCGCAAATAGAGAGGTCAAAAACACATTGGAATTATTAGCCCAACAGCACCTCGGCGCTAAAAACGTCGCCCCAAAAGCTACAACCAATGAATTCGTCGAATTGCTGGCTAACCAGCAGTTTTCAGCAGCGACAGAGAGCTTTGATGAAACGATGAAAGATGCATTGCCTCCTGAGAAACTTGAAGAGACGTGGAAATTAACTATTAGCCAGATGGGGCCTTTCAAACAACAAATTGGTCTCCGAACAGAAAAACAGTTGGGCTATGATATTGTGCTTATCACCTGTGAATTTGAGAAAGGCCACCTTGATATAAAAGTCGTTTACAACGATAAAAAGCAGGTTGCCGGTCTGTTCTTTGTCCCCACTCCACCGGAGGTCTTGGAAAGTTACCAGCAAACACCGGAACTCGTAACCCAGGAGCAACCTTCCATTGAAATCTATGACCCCAACACCAATGGTCTTATCCGGATAATTCAAAGGCTGAACGCCGCTCTGGGCGAAACTACTACTGCCCAAACCAATTTAAAAAACCAGCTCGATAATCTGAGGAGCCGGTTTGACGATGCAGTGGCCGCCAGCCTCGAAAAAGAAAGGACACTGTTGGCCGAAAAAGAAAAGTACGAGCAGCAGATTCGCGACATCAAGAAAGACTACAATGACCTTAAAACCCTTACACAACAGACGGCTGACCAGCAGGTTCAGACACTTATGGCCCGCCTCGATGAGGAAAAAGCCAACAGCAGGGCTCTGAAAGATGACCTGCTCAAAACAAAGGCTCAGCTCGAAGTAGTGCAGGAAAGGATGAGCCTCGCCCATGAAAAGCTCACAGCCATTGTGCCCCCGCCCGACAGTGAAGCGCCGGCTTTTGTGCCGGACGGAAAAATACTGTTGGTCGACAACCAGACCAAAGTGGCCCATCTGAACATCGGCAGCGACGACCACGTCTATCCGGGTCTGACCTTTTCTGTCTACGATAAGAGCTTCCCTATCCCAAAAGACGGAAAAGGAAAGGCTGAGCTCGAGGTCTTCGATGTCGCAAAGACCTTCTCAGTAGCAAGAATTATACGTTCAGAGGTGAAAAGGCCCATTGCAGTAGATGATATTGTCGCCAATTTAATCTGGGACAGTAGCAAAACAAATGTCTTTGTCATCGTGGGCGAATTTGACCTCAACGGCGATGAAAACATCGACTACGACGGCATCGAAAAAATAAAAGCGCTTGTCGAAAAATGGGGCGGCAAAGTCGCCGACAATGTTACCGTCAACACCGATTATCTCATCCTCGGCCAGGCCCCCGTCGTTCAGCAAAAGCCGACCTCTGAACAAATGGAGGCCGACCCAATGGCTCTGGAAAGGTACGAAGCCTCCCTCCGAAATCTCTCGCACTACAAAAATGTTCAAACTCAGGCACAGACGCTTTCCATCCCGGTCCTCAACGCCGAAAGGTTTTTCTACTTCATCGGCTACAAAACCAAGGCCACAAAGGCAGGTGCTTGGTCGTTCTAACCGGCCATAGCGCCCGGCTCAACCCCGATCGAGGCAACAAAAATCTCACCTGTGTACTTAGTAGCGGCCTTTGACAATGTAAAACCCTTTTTAACCGCCGCAAAAGTCACCGTCCAGCTCGCTTTGACAGCCGCTCCGAGCGGCTCAGCCGTATCACAATCCAGACCCGATGGAATATCCACAGCCAGAATAGGACAATTCTGAGCGTTTATGCTTTCTATCAACCGCTTATATTCTTCTTTAAGCTCACCCTGCAGCCCAGTTCCGAAAAGACCGTCGACCACCATATCAGCGCCGCTGCAAAAAACCTTTAGCCTCCCCGGCACATCGGAATCGCTCAAGTCCAACCCCTCAACACGCTGGCCCAGCCCCTCTAAAATATCCAGATTTATCTTCGCATCGCCTTTGATTTTGTCACGGTCGCCGCAGATAACCACCACAATCTCAAAGCCGCTGTTCAAGAGGTGTCTCGCAATTACGTACCCGTCCCCGCCGTTGTTGCCCGTCCCGCAGAATATACAGACCTTCGGATTCGCAGCATCGGCCAGCTTATCCTTAATCAGCCCCGCACAGCTTCGACCGGCATTCTCCATCAAAACCACCCCCGGCACGCCAAGTTCCTCTATCGCCCACCGGTCGAACGCACGAACCTCTTCCCGGCTCATCGCAGCACACTTTTTACCCGCCGAATACTTTTCCATAGTGCGGGCATTATACGCTGCCGGTGCAAAGTGTCAATTGACACAGGTTCTGTGAGCAATTACAATCTGGTTCGTACTTCATAGATGAGCAACGAATAACGAGAATCGAGTATCAAGCCTTGTCCGCCGAAGCTTTAGCGAAGGCGGAATCGAGTATCGAGACATGCAGATACTTCTGACGAACGACGATGGTATTTTTGCGCCAGGCCTGGCTGCTCTTTATAAGGAGCTGGTCAAAATCGGCAGCGTAACGGTTGTTGCACCAGCCGACAGCCGTTCCTGTAGCAGCCACAGCATCACCCTCAATCGTCCTTTCGTATGCAACAAAATCGACATCGACGGCCGCTTCACCGGTTTCAGCGTTGAAGGCTCACCTGCTGACTGCGTAAAGCTCGCCTGTATGCAGCTTTGCAAAGACCCGATTGACCTCGTTGTCGCAGGTTTAAATAATGGTGCAAACATAGGAATAAACGCCTATTATTCCGGCACCGTCGCCGCCGCGATGGAAGCAGCTTTTTTGAAAATCCCAGCCGTTGCGATGAGCCTCGCCGCCGAAGAAAATATGGATTTCGAAACCGCTGCCAGGTACTGTGTTGAAGTGCTCCAGAAACTTATGCCTATCGCCGCTGGCGACATGATAAATATCAACGTACCGCTGTTATCGAAAGGAAAACCAAAAGGCATAAGGGTCGTGCCGCAATCGACCGAAGGCTTCGACGAATACTATGAACGCAGGCAAAACGAGCAGGGCCAAACCGTATTCCAGTTGGCCGCCGGCTCCCACCGTCACGAAGAGAACCCCACCGACTCAATCGCCCTCGCTGATGGTTTCATAACGATAACCGCCCTCGCCATCGGCATGACCGACCACACAAAGACACGTCGGCTCCAGAAACTTTTTTATACGCCGTAGGCGTATTACTTCATAGACCGCAAAGGCAAATAGAGAAATGTCTGTTATCTTCGAAAAGCCCTGGCCGCTGCTAATCACAGCGGGCGTCGTCTTTCTTTTGGTGCTGATTTTCCGCAGCATCGCTCCGTCGCCAAAGCTATGGAGCGTCGGCGACTTCCCGCAAAAAAGACACGCTTGGCAGTGGCTTTTGCCGGCCCTGCTCGCCGCCGCAGCCTTTGGATTGGATTTCTTAGTTGAAACCGACCGCGAGAAAATTAACGTTGTCATTAGCACAGGCGTAAAAGCCGTTGAAGAGGAAAACCCCGACGCAATAGAAGCGATTATCGCCGATAACTACCGCGATTCATATCACAGGACCAAAAACGATTTAATGCGCCACTGTAGAGCAACCCTATCGGAGCCATTAGTTGAGAAGAACATAAAAAGGATTCGGTCTATAGAGATTTCTTTACCGAGAGCGACTGCCATTTTCACAGTCCGGCTTGTTTTCGACAAGCACAGCTACATCTATCAAAGCTTCAAACAGCAGATGTTCGTAAAGGCCCAGGTGGACCTGCAGAAACAATCCAATGGCACTTGGCTCATCACACGCGCAGAGATACTTGAGCTTGACCTTCGCCCCGTCAACTGGCAGGATATTACTCAGGCAAATTTATCCGCCTGCGGCGGACTGGTAAAAAATCTGTCATTCTGAGTCCCGATGCATCGGGACGAAGAATCTCAACAAACCAATCAAAAACCGAAAATCGTAAATTGCAAATTGATTTGCCTCCGGCCGGTCGGATGGCGGGACATCGTACAAACGAGTCAAATTTAGGACTGAAATTATCCAGAATTGTAGAAAAATGGTTGATTTTGGGGGGTATTTTTTTCAGGCGAGATGCGGGTTTTTGGGGTAAAAATAAAGAATAGGGTGTTAAGATGTAACGATTGGGCAGAGTGGGCAAGATAAAAATTCGCATCAAACGCGCTTGTTGGGTGAAAAAATTGCAAAAAATTAACAAAAATTTACAAAAATCTACAAAAATTAACAGAAAATGACAAAAATTGCGCCAAATTGGTGCGTTTTGGACAGTGATTGAAGTACCCCCTCGCGCATTTGATCGCGCGGCAAGTTCATTGTCTGGAGTTCATAGTTCATAGAAAAATTAGTCACAAACGCGCAGGCAAAATAAGGAATTTTTCGCATCAAATGCGCAAGCTTTTTTGGTTCATAGTTGGTGGGGGATTTTTTGTTTTTTAATGTCGGATTCAAAGATGGGAGTCATGGGTGAATATTTAATGCTTGATTGCCTCTGTCTATCAAATCCTTATATGTTAATATTTCAATGCCGTGTAAGGCATGATTCATTTTTCTTAAACCTTCTTTTTTGTCACTACTCCAAGAAGTGCTATTACCAATCAAAACATATGCGCGCGGCTTCAACAAACTAATTTCATATCTGCATTGAGTTCTAATATTTCTTTCAATCTCAAATCGCAATCTGTCAATTTCTCCCAAATAATTTACTACTTGCCCAATAGCAGTATTCGTTTCTGGTGTCCATTTCCAAGAGCCGGCATGGCTTACATCTTTTATAATTACCTCGTCACCGGGCAGTTTAATTTCTAAAATATCAACAAATCCATCTAATGTTGGAAATAAATAGTCCGGCATTATGCCTGAAATATTGATTTTTGCTTTCTCAATTGGCTTTTTATAATTCACGCCAAACAACCAATTATTTTTATAAATCCATTTCTGCCAAGAATCATCGCCTGATGTTTCAGAAAAACCATCGGTCTTCAATCTTGAATCCAACTCCTTAATTATTTTTTGTTTTTCATCCCGTATTCTCGCATAGGATAATTTAGTTGCCAATGGAGGATTAGACTCCACCAAGTTATTCCAAACATCCTCGCTATATCCAGCTCCAAGTATCTTTTTAATATATGCAACTCTGTTTTCATCAGTGATTATAACTGAAGCAGGGTCAACAACTGCATATTTGTGCTCTCCATATTCAACGCCCCGTTGTCTTAAAATTTTTGCCAGTTTTAATATTGCAAGATATAGCTTCCTAACTGCTTCAGTGTTTACGTCAAGATTTATTGATTCTTTTTTCCCCAAGGTTCTAATATTTATTGCTTTATCAGGAATCCAAACATCGGCCTTCGACTCTCGGCGTTGCCTTATAATTTTTCCTCTAATTCCTCCCTGATGAATCTGTGCATGAAAAACCAGGCGAGACATCGGTTCTTCGGATAATATAAAATCTTCTTTAACTTCTGCTATTCCCGCACCTATACTTTTTGTTGTGATGATATCTTCCATATTTAATTATTTAACCCTTCACTCTTATTTCCCCCTTAATTAGTTTCAGCTTAGAACGCTTGTAGACTTTTAACATAAATACGGCTCTTTCGTCCTAGGCACACAATAACAAACAATAGTTATTAAAACTCAAACCCAACGTTTGAGATTATTTGCCAAAGCGGGATTCGAACCCGCACACCCCTAAGGGCAAACGATTGACAATCGTTTGTGTCTGCCAATTCCACCATTTGGGTATATAAACCTAAAATACCAGAACGCACAAAAAGTTCTTTTTACCTTTTTCGCCTATTATATGGCGACTGATTTGTCGGTTTCAGAGAAATTCCTTCCTCGCTGGCCTCAGAGTATACGGCATCTTCAGTCCGACCAAGTTTGAGGGCTATGACCCGAGTAGGTGTATTCTGATCCGCAAGTTTTTCAAGTCGAGCCACTTCCTGCCTTGACCAAGGTTCGTGATGATGTGAAGGTTTCTTAGCCATACTACAATACTCCTTTCTTTATCTTGTTGATCCGCCTATACAATAGGCGCAGTTATCGTAACCCTGATTATGGGCGTCCAAAAGGGAATTAAACGGCACGGCGTGCCCAGCGCGGATAATCTCATCAATCTGGCACTGTGTTTTTTCATTATCGAGGTCATGCACTTCTTTTTTGCTTGGGCTGGTGTTTGCGCAATACTTCGCTCCATAAAGTGGATATCCTTGTCGTCTTGCCATTTCAAAACTCCTTACAAAAATAATGCTTCTATATCAGTTTTTTTACGGAAGCCAGAAGAAATGGAAGGCGATGTGTTTTATGTCACAGCGAATGATGCCTGCTCAGGCACAGCCGGCGATCCATCATAAACTGGCCATACTGTTATTAAAACGCATAGTCCTATAATAAGCAAGACCCGTGCCAGTTTTGGGCAAAATGTACGTGTTTTAGAATCAGCATTTTTTTACCAAAAACGCTGTTTTATAGTCGTTGTTTTCCAAGCGAGCCAACAACGTTCTGCCAAAATGGCAGGAGAACCAATGACAAGTTTGCGTCGCCGTGCTGGCGGACGGTTAAACAAAAAGAACGATATTGACCCTTGGGATAAACCCAAGGGCTTTAGGATTGGGATATTAACGCCGGATAAATCCTTCGACTCTGCTCTCAGGACAATCGTCGGGTTAGATGTCTTTTAGGATGTGCTTTGCCAATTTGGGTCGGCGGCCTAACGTTTCGGTGAAATGGCTAATCAGAATCTTTTCGATTTGTGTCACAGTTTTTTCGTTTGCATCCGCAAGTAACTTTAGGTCATTTAAGCAGTTAGCAGCCAAGTTACTCACCCTGATTTTGTCGGGAAAGTTAGCTTCGCAGTCCCGGCAGACGATTCCGTTCACAGCACTACTAAAATAAACTTGATGCTCGATACTTGATGCTTCCGCCTTCGCTGAAGCTACGGCGGACAGGCGATGCTCGAATTTGGTTTTACAATTGACGCAATAATTCAAAATGGGCATTAACCCAACTTCTTTCAGCAAAACAAGTTGGAACAATATCAGCAGGGAAATCGTCGCCCGTGACTCGTGACCCGTCGCTCGTAAATCGTTAAGATTTTGCAGGAATTGCATCAGCGAATCGAAAAGCTGAGGGTGCGGGTCATAGTCATCCGTCAGGCCGTTTAATAGTTCGATGGCAAATAAAGCGCAGTTTAAGGCAAAAAGGTTGCCGGACAGGCCGGTAAGAGAGTGCCCTTGCTGGAATTCGGTTAGCGTGGCGAGTTTTTCTCTGCTGGAGTCGGAAAAGACAATTCGGCCGAGCGAGAAAATTTCGATTGGGCCGTCGAAAGCCGATTTTGGCCGTTTCGAGCCTTTCGCGATGGCGGTGAATTTGCCGGTCGCCCTGGCGAAAAACGTTACAACCTGAGAGGTCTCAGAGTAATCAATGGCTCGTATGCAGATAGCTGAGTCTTTAGTTAGCATTTTTGCTGGTCAGCCCCCGCGCTTGTCTGCGACAAGCAGACGCGGGGGTGCGCTCATGTATTATACACGGTTCCGAAGCCGAACTGCCGGAGGATTTCGTCCTCGGTGTCGTGCATTTTTTTAGCGAGTTTCGGGTCAGAGTCGTCGAAGCCGAGGTTGTGGAGCAGAGCGTGGGTTATGTACAAGGCAAGCTCCGCCTGTCCTGAGTGGCCCCGGAGGTTGGCTTCTTTAACGGCTCTTTCGGCATTCACGAACAACTCAAATGATTTAACAGAGTGCGGCTCGCCATCCGATAGGTCAAAGCTCAAACAGTCCGTCGAGGAACTGCGATTACAGAATCGCTTGTTTAGTTTTCGGATTTCTGCGTCGCTAACTGTCACGATGCTGACTGCTGCCTTGCGAAGCTTGAAACGGCTGCAAACTGCCCTGATGAGCTTTTTGAGCTTAGGCAGATTCAGTCTCAGACCATCGAAGTCTTTTGCTATTTGAACAGTTACATTTTGGGTTTGCTTTCGGCGCCTCATATTATGGTAATTGGTAAATGGTAAATGGTTAAATGGTAATTAATCGTCATTCTGGTCTGACTGCTGAGGCTGAAAATCTGCATCTTCGGTTGCTTTGGTTTTGGGTTCTTTTATGAGGCTGCGCTCAAGCAGTGTATCAGGCGAGGTTGGGTACTGGATTCTGCCGTGATAGTGAGCAGTGAGAGTTTTGGATATATTTGTTTCTATCTGGCTTAGCTCCCGCAGCGACAGGTCACACTCGTCGAACTGGCCGTCCTGCAGGCGTTTCATAGCCATATTGTGTACTACTGTTTCTATCTTGGTGGGCGTTATTTCCGGCAGAGACCTGATGGCACCTTCGACGGCATCAGCAAGCATAACGATGGCTGCTTCTTTTGTTCTGGGCTTTGGGCCGGCGTATCTGAACTCACTTTCGGAAGGCGCACCGAATTTTTCGTCCTGCTTCTTTTTGGCTGCGTTGTAGAAATATTCGACCAGTGTCGTGCCATGGTGTGTTTCGATAAACTGCCGGAGCACAACAGGCAGGCCATATTCCTTCGCCAACTCTATGCCGTCTTTGACATGGCCAATGATAATCAGCTGGCTCATCGCCGGCGACAACTCCTTATGGCGACTCATGGGACCGAGCTCATTTTCAATGAAATAGCCGGGCTTATTGATTTTTCCGATGTCGTGGTAATAGGCACCGACCCTGCATAAAAGGCCGTTTCGACCGATTGCCTCGGCGGCGGCCTCAGCAACAGAACCAATCAGCAGGCTGTGGCTGAATGTGCCGGGCGCTTCCATGGCGAGCCGCTTCAGCAACGGCTGATTCGCATCAGTATAGTCCAGCAGTGTCATACTTGTAGCTATTCGAAATACTTTTTCAATAAGCGGCAGCAGGCTTTGGATGAGCAGTCCGACGAGAATGGTAGCGGCCGCGTGCCAGCCTGCATCAGCAAAGGCCACAGAGAGCTTCGGGTTGTGGAGCAAAAAGTCCATGCCGGCTGCCATTACGAAGACTATGGCCGCTGCTGTAGCGCTGACCTCAAGGAGCTTCAGTCTTGTACGAATCTCTTTCAAAGAAAGGCAACAGATAAAACCGCCGGCAGCCATAGTAAGAAGGAGCCTTATATCTGCCATTTGTCCCGCAGCGAGACAGGCAAAGAGACAATAGAATATGGTCATTCCTATCGCGAATCGCTGACTATACGCGACGGTCAAAATTATCGCAGCCGTAACAGCGGTTCCGGTGGCCCAGGATGCCTGCTGGGTTATCAACAAACCGAACTTTGTCGTCGCCAACAATAGTATAAACAGGCCTGCCAGCGCCGCTGCCCTGGCGTGATTTTTTATTATCCGGCCCTGGTAATGATGGATGTAGAAAGCGGCAGCTATGGAAACCAACAATACCACTATGGTCAGTGGTATCACTTCCAGAAAACTGCGCTGTTTGATTAACTCAAATGACAAAATGGGGATGCACAGGACAACAAAGAGCAGCCATAAAAGAACTGAAATAATAACATCAGCGTTGATGAGCTGGCTTATATGGGAGAATCGCTCTGCCGCAATGGTTTTGCGGAGATGATTTCGCCTCGGACTCGTTTTCCTCAGAGACCACATTCTTTACACCTTGCTTATATTCCCGCCGAGAGAGATGTCAGCCGGGTTTTTATTTTTTACTTTCGGCCTTTCTTTTGTAGGCCTGGACGATATTCTGAACCAGGTGATGTCGGACAATGTCCCTCTGGGTCAGTGCTACGCAACCTATGCCTTTGATTCGCCGGAGTATTTCGATGGCTTCGACCATTCCGCTTTTCTGGCCGGAGTCGAGGTCAATCTGCGTTATGTCGCCCGTTATTATCATTTTTGAGCCGTGGCCGAGCCTCGTCAGAACCATTAACATTTGACCGGGAGAGGTATTTTGCGCCTCATCGCAAATGATAACAGCTTCATTGAGCGTCCTGCCGCGCATGAAGGCAAGGGGAATGATTTCGATGATATCCATCTCCATAAATTTTTTCATCTGTGCGAAGTTCATCATATCTTCGAGCGCGTCAAAGAGTGGCCGTAGATAAGGATTTACCTTGGCCTGTATATCGCCGGGGAGAAAGCCGAGTTTTTCGCCGGCTTCGACAGCGGGACGGGCGAGGACGATTTTTCTGATTTGCCTTTTCTTCAGTATTGAGACGGCAATTGCAACGGCAAGATATGTCTTTCCTGTTCCAGCAGGGCCTATACAAAACGTAAGGTCATTTGCCAACATAGTCTCGACATATCTGAGCTGTCCCTTCGTAGAAGGCTCAATAATTTTCTCGTGAGAGTAAACAGTAATGGCCCGGCTGGTTTGCGGCGTTGCCGCGGTGTCCTGAACAAGAAAGGTCTTTACATTGGCGGTGGTAAGTGAGCCTCGTTTAATCAGATGCCTCTGCATTTTGTCGATGACCTCGGCGGCCCTGTCTACATCTTCCTGCCGGCCGCTGATTATCAAATCAGACCCTCTGGCAGTGATTTGGACGCCGAGACTTTTTCGCAAAAGTCGAAGGTTACTGTCGGCTGGGCCAAACAGCTCAAGCTGCCTGTCGGTTGAATCTAATTGTATGGTGACTTCCAATTTGTATCCTTATTGCGTCAGTCGCCGGTAAAACCAGTGGCTAAACATAACAACTAACTGCAGAACATAAAGAACAAATATGCAAATGGTGCTGCTATCAATGGTGAGTCGACGACGTCGAGTATTCCACCGAAGCCCGGCACGATGTCGGATGAATCTTTCTGTTGGGCGTCCCGCTTAATCATAGATTCGACTAAATCACCTATCTGGCCGATAAACGCGAAACCAAAACCAAAGACCGCTGCCAGCGGCCAAATCATTATATCAAAAGCTGCGGCGAAAAGAATAGCCACTATGACGGCGACTACAACGGCGCCGGCCATACCCTCCCAAGTTTTACCGGGGCTGATTTTGGGCGAGAATTTGTGTTTACCGAAAAGCGTTCCTGTCGCGTAAGCCCCTATATCGGCGGCCTTTACGACAAAAACGAACATCAGCAGCGGCCACGGACCGAAATCAATCCGGACTGCGAGCACAAAAGCACTGAAAAGCCCAAGGTACAAAACCGAAAAACAATTCGCTCCACAATTAGCAACTACTCCTGAGAAGCCGAAGCTGACATACTGGTACAACAGCAATGCCAGAAACATAAAGACACAGACCAAAGGGAGATAAATCGCCACTGAAACCCCAACAAGCCCAGACAAATAGCAGCAGGTAGCGAGCAGAATCGAAGCAGCAATTGATACCGGCGCAAAAAGCTTTAAGTTTTTTGCAGCAAAAAGTCTCGACAACTCGAACTGGGCAGGAATGATTAGTGCGGAGATAAGTATGCAAAGAAGCGTACCCTGCAGAGGTTTGTCATCGGCCTGACAGGCGGTTATGGAGCCATCGAGCCAGCCGTCCAAAATGATAAGGCCGGCGAAAAATACCGTCATTAACGTGCCGAAGAACAATCTGTGTTTGAGCATAGCTATTGGTAATTGGTAACTGGTTAGAATTTAGTCGGCTACAGGCGATTTAATGTCGCCGAAACGGCGTTGTCTTTTCGCATAAACCAGTATTGCTTCCTCCAAGTCTTTCTCTTTGAAATCGGGCCAAAGAGTCTCTGTAACATAGAATTCAGTATACGAAATCTGCCAGAGCAGGAAGTTACTGACCCTCATCTCGTTTGCAGTTCGAATCAAGAGGTCAGGCTCGGCAAGAGCTGCGGTGTAGAGGTGGCGGGTAACGCACTTTTCATCAATATCGTCGAGTTGCAACCGGCCATCTCTGCATTCGGCGGCGATTGCACGAATGGCGTCTATTATTTCGGCTCTGCTGCTGTAATTTAATGCCAGGGCAAGTACCATTCCGGTGTTGCCGGCGGTCATTTCCACGCTTTTCGCAAGCTCCGTTGTTACCTGGGGCGGCAGCGGAGCTAATCGGCCAAGGTGCATGAGCCTCACGTTGTTTTTCATAAGTGTAGGACGAATCTCGGCAAGGTATCGCGTGTAGAGATACATCAGGGCATCAATTTCAGCTTTCGGTCTTTTCCAATTTTCCGTACTGAATGAATAAAGGGTCAGACATTCGATGCCGAGGTCGACACTGTGCTGTGCTATCCTTTCGACGGTCTTTCCGCCTTCTCGATGTCCCTCGGCTCTTGGGAGATGCTTTTTCTTAGCCCATCGGCCATTACCATCCATAATTATGGCGATATGGCGGGGTATCCGTGCAGGCGATATGCCGAGGCGCTCGGCAGTTACTTTTTGCTTTTGTCTAAAGTGCTCTTCCATTAGCTATTCAAACGCAAATCGTCGCACCCGGACTTTTTCAGCCAAGATACGAACGGCAGGTAAGACATTATCTAAAAATTGTCTGACTTCTCGCAGGCCCGACACCGATGAGTGTGACTGGTTTGCCGACCATTTCCTCGATAAGACAGACAAAGTTTTGGACATTCAACGGTAACTCGTGAAAGTCATCAACGCTGGTGATGTCCTGGTCCCAGCCTGGTATTGATTCATAAACGCACTGAGCATTTAAGAGCTTTGTTGCATTTGTGGGGAAGAAAGTAGTTTCTTTTCCGTTGATTTTGTATGCTCTGCAGATTTTTACTTCCTTCAGGCCTGAGAGTGTGTCGAGGTGCATCAAGGCAATTTCGTCGATAGAACCTATTGTTACAGCATACGAAACAGCGACGGCGTCAAACCATCCGCATCTGCGAGGCCGGCCGGTCGTTGTGCCGTATTCATTTCCCCTGTCGCGAATATACCGGCCGATTTCATTGTCCTGCTCGGTTGGGAAGGGACCTCCACCAACCCTTGTGGTGTAGGCCTTTGCGACGCCGATGAACTTATCGACCATCCTGGCGGGCACACCGCAACCTGCCGACATGCCGAGCGAGCTTGAGTTCGAACTCGTTACAAATGGAAAAGTGCCGTGGTCAAGGTCCAAAAGGGCGCCCTGCGCACCTTCGAAGAGTATCGGCTTTCCATCAGCAATTGATTTGTGCAGGAACTCGGTGGTATCGGCTGCAAACGGCAGAAGTCTGTCGGCATAGAATCTACACTTATCGAAGATTTCATCCACACTGGAAGGCTCAGTGTTATAAAGAGCGGCAAAAATTTTGTTTTTGTACTCGACAACCATCCGCAGCTTTTCCTTTAGCTTATCGAGCTCTCTTAAATCAGCGATACGCAAAGCATAGCCTCTGCCGACTTTGTCGGCATAAGCGGGTCCGATACCTCGAATGGTTGTTCCGATTTTGTTTTTGCCGAGCGATTCCTCCCGAAGGCGGTCTTCTTTTTTGTGATAATCGAGAACAAGGTGGGCGTTCTCACTTACGAAGAGGCGGCCATCGAGGGTGATGTTCTTTTGTGCTAAAGCGTCGATTTCCTTTATGAGTATATCGGGGTCGACCACCACTCCATTAGCGATTACACAGCTAACATTGGGACGAACGGCACCACTTGGCAAAAGATGCAGAGCGAATTTGTCGTTACCTATCACGACGGTGTGTCCGGCGTTGGCACCGCCGCCGTAACGGACAACGATGTCATAATGCTCGGCAAGGATGTCGACAACCTTTCCTTTGCCTTCGTCACCCCACTGCAATCCGGTAATGCACGTATTCATCTTGTCTTATATCTGCAACTATCTTATAGCAAACTGCTACACCACAGGCGTACAAGTCAAAGGTGCCTACAAAGACAAACCGCGGCAGCTTAATGTTAGCTTATTGTGGTTGAACATGCGAATTTTAACTGTTCATCTCGAAGGATTTCAACTGATTTTTGCCACGAGATGGTCCAAAACCGCCGCCAAATTGTCGTATGTTCGGTTGCTCAGTTTCAGGTTGACTTCGTCACCCTTTTCGTCCTTGTAGGTGATTATGAAGAAACCCTTTTCTTTAAAAAGCGTTTTATCGATTTTTTCTATGGAGTCGTAAGCAATCTTCTGTTTGTCGCTGACGACAAGCTCATTTTCATCGGCGATGAGCTTTCTATTTCTAATCGTCCAGAGCCGGATACCCAAGGCGACAGCAGCAACAGCAAGAAAGATAGGCACTTTCTGGTTAAATACCATCGTGTCATCGGGCCGGCCATCTTTGACGTGCTTTTCATAGAAACTGCGACGATGCGACCATTCATATTTACTGAAATACCCATCATAACCAAATAGAGCGGCAAAAAACACACAGACAACAATGTAGACTTTAAGGTTGTTCTTTTTATACTTGCTAAGTGGCGCCTCGATAGCCATTTCAGATCTCTTCCATATTCCTATTAACAGCCGTTCTCTCAGGACAGTTATTATACATTTAGATATTCGTTTTGCCAGATTTTTTCTGTTAGTTGCTGCAGTCGTTCGTCATAGGATTTGAGCACATCGAAATAATCATTAGATTCCAACGCCTCTTTGGCTTTTTCGTCTTCGGGTTTTGCTTTTTTTGGCAAGACCGTGTTTCTGAAGATGTCATAATGGTCTCTTATTGAGCAGGGCATCAGCCAGTTATGCGGTTTTTTCCAGTTGTCAAGACCATATTCTCTCTGCCATTTTCGGCCGTTTTTCATAAAATCTGAGAACAGCGCATCAGAAAGGGTTTTGCCGTTTTCATATAAGTCATAAACGTTGTCAACGTAGTAAGGAATAAAAGCACAGGGTGTTATGTTGCCGTGCCAGTCGATGTAGAAGTACCCACCGTTCCTGCCATAGGCGATACATCCCCTCGTAAGTACGCCACTGTTCCAGAAATCGGCGAGGCAATATTTCTTTTCGGCGAGCAGCTTTTCCCATTTTCTGTACAGCTGAAGTCTCTGTTCGGGACTGACCATTAAATCCATCTCATCTTTTCCCCGCCCAATCGGCATCAACTGGAACTGCCACATATAGCAGGCACCCTGCTGCTCAAAATAGAAATCATAAAATTCATCTGTCAGAAGGACATCCACATTTTTGCTCGTTGCGGTTACCGAAATTCCGAAGGGGACACCAGCTTGCCGCAAATGCTCAAAGGCCCTTAAGATTTTTTTGAAGGTTCCGGCGCCTCTTCTTTCATCAGTTTCCTTTTCAAAACCTTCGACGGAGATGGCAGGCGTGGCATTTGCAAATTTTGCGAGTTCAGCCGCGATGCTCTCATCGATAACGGTGCCATTGGTATATACCAAAAAGAGCATATCATTATATTTTTGAAAGATATCCAAAAGAGTCTTACCTTCGCTTCTGTACAGGAAAGGCTCGCCGCCACTTATAGTTATAAATCTACCTCCAAAGAGGTCGTGTACCTCAGAGACTATTCTATCGGCGATTGGATAAGGAACCGTAGCACCGGTGTCGGATGCCGAATCTGCGTAGCAGCCGATGCACCTTAAATTGCACCGTTGCGTGGGAGAGAAAACTATAAAACTCGGCGGCATCTCACCGTATTTTTCTTTGAATCTTTCGACAGCCTTAAAGTAACTTTGGTCCGAGCAGACGAGGTTGTTTTCCACGAGAACTTTTATAACCTTTTTTATGATTTCGCTCGATATAAAGCCTTTATCCACACTCCGTATCACACAGTGCAGCATTGCCGATAAAAACTGGTATTTCTTTAGCTGTATTTCTTTCAGGTCCTGTGAATCGTCGTTAACGAGTGTATCGTAAATGTAACGGTCGGCTTTCTTGGCCAAAATCTTTCTAAGATGCTTATGGTTCGCCATGCTGATGAGGCTTGAGGAAATGATTCCCGATTTCATTTTTGACTCCTTTCTCCTACGTCGAAACCATAACGAAACGGTCTGTCATAAGCTCCACTTGCTCAGGAGCCGCATCCTGCGTTAAAAGCACAAACCCCAAACCTTTCGTAATTATCGCATAAACTAAAATTCCTTCAAGTGTCAATCGGCGAAAAATATCTCATAAATATAGCTATTAACAACAGCGTATCCCTGATGAATCTATGCTTTGAACAAGAGGTAAAGCATTACAAAACCCGCCAGTGCGTAACAATATAACCCGAAGTATTTGAATTTCGCCCTCCTTGAGGCCTTTATCAAGAGGTTGAGTGCCAAGACGCCGACAATCGCGGCAGCAATCGGCCCGACGATTACCGAGCCGACAGAAACAGATTGCAGGATTACCTTATGGTGCTTCATAAATTCAATACCGGCTGCGCCCAGAATCGCAGGGACCCCGCAAAGGAAGCTGAACTCGACCGCCCAGCGGCGGCGCAGGCCGATAAGCACGGCTACACAGATTGTCATTCCACTTCTGGAAATCGCAGGCATAAGAGCTATTGCCTGAGCAATGCCGACAATAAGGGCGGCAAGGATACCGAACCGGCGCAGCCCCAGATGCGCGTGTTTGCGCAAATCGGTGACGATAAGGAAAGTACCCGTTATTATCCACATAGCCGCAACGACCCACAAGCTGGCGCGAGCCTGCTGAAAATGTTCCTTAAGAGGTAGGCCGACCACGGCTGTGGCCACATTGGCTAAAAACGCAAGTATTAGAAAGTGGACACTTGGGCTCTTTTTATAGATTTGGACAAGGCCCGGGCCGTACTTATACGAGACGGCAAGATTCCTGAACCATTTCCTTATCGAACGGCGGAAGACATAGAATATCGCCAGGACCGTGCCAAGGTGGACCGACAGGTCAAAGGCAAGCATTTGCTGCGATTCAGCGTGGAGGTCGAAAAAGTGTTCAAAGAGCACAAGGTGGCCGTCGGATGAGACCGGAATAAATTCCGTCAAACCCTGAACGATACCCAATACCGTGCCCTGCAATATAGAAACGTCACCTGTTTGAGGTACAAGTGTTGTAAGAAGATGCGGTATATCAAGAAGAATGCATAGGTTGAATACCACTGAGGCATAGATACCGGCGGTCAGGTCGTCTGCCAGAATTCCCCAGCCGGCAGGCAAGACCTCAAACTTATAAACCGGCCAAGGTTTCAGTAAATCAAATATTCTGAAGAGTATAAACCCCATCGCCGCAGCAAAAAACGCATCCTGCGGATGAACAGCCAAGACCGCTATAAACGTAAGTGCCTGACCCGCAAATTCATCGGCAACAAGCTGCTTCGGGTCGGAATCACCCGTTGCAGCGACCACGGCTGGAGCACACTTAACACAGACGATGGAGCCGGCCAGAACCAAAACTGCCATTACAACTGATTGCAATAACGCCGACGTTTCGAAATAACAGAGCAGGGCAAAGATAATCGCCGGCGGCAGTGAACCCCACGTTCCCGGCGCAAGAGGCAACCAACCCAGGCCAAAACACGATGCGAGTAATCTTTTCATAGCATATCCAGACCCCAAGTAAAACGCGGGACCAAGTGTTAACCGGTCGCTTACGCTCCCGGCTCTGTTTTATATCTCGAGCATCTTCAGGCAGAACCTGTCGGTCATACCAGCGATGTAGTCACAGACGGTGCGCTGCAGACCCTGCTGGTTTATCAATTGCCGGTAGTAAACCGGCATCAATTTCGGCTCCTGGCAGAATTTCTCGAAAAGCTGCTCAAGCCAAAGTCTTACTTTGTCCACTATTTGTATCAGCGATTTATGCCGATAAAAGTTCATCAACAAAAACTTTTCCAGCTCTACGAACATAGCATCATTTTCTGCTGAAAGGACAATCAGATTTTCGCCTGTGGTGCAGACATCGTCAACTGTTTTCACGTTTGCCTTTGCGAGAGTTTTTTTGCTTGCGTCGATACAGTCGCTGACAAGTCTGTCGATAATTGCTTTTGCTGTTCTTGTTCTTCGGAGGGCTGTGTCTTTGATTGCTTCGGCACTGATTCTGCTTTGCGCCTCGGTGAACAATTCAACGTTTTTTAATTGACTGCTGTTAATCAGACCTGCCCGCATACCATCTTCAAGGTCGTGGGAACTTACCGCAATACGGTCAGCTATGACAGCAACCTGACCTTCCAGCGAACAGTTCGGTTCGGTGAAGGTTACATCTTTAGGTTCGTCATACGGACCTTTGTGCTTTGCTAATCCCAGCCGGGTCTCATACATCAGGTTCAGGCCGGCAAAATCCGGATAAGGATGTTCGAGCAGTTCCACGATTCGCAGCGCCTGATGGTTGTGCTCGAATCCGCCGAACCGGGTCATTAAATCGTTAAGGATTTTTTCGCCAGCGTGCCCGAACGGCGGATGCCCCAGGTCGTGTGCAAGGCATATCGCTTCGGTAAGGCTCTCATTTAAGCCGAGCGCCCTTGCGATGGTCCTTCCTATCTGTGCGACTTCGATACTGTGCGTCAGACGGGTGCGATAATGGTCGTCAAGACCCGGCGTGAAGACCTGGGTTTTGCCCTCGAGTCGGCGGAAGGCAGAGGAATGTATTATACGGTCGCGGTCGCGCTCGAAGTCGAAGCGATAAGGATGCGGCTTTTCCGGGAACTTTCGACCCCGGCTGAGACTTTCACTGACTGCGAAACAACTAAGTTCACCACACATTTTTATAAGTGGGGCAGATTGTGCTCTTTGCTTATGTGCTTTAACTGCTCAAGAAGCTCGGTCAGGCTCTGGCTTATAACATCGGTATCACTGCACACTCGCATAAAATTCGTGTCTCCATCCCAGCGAGGGACGACGTGGATATGAAGATGCTCAGGCAATCCGGCGCCGGCACATCTGCCGAAATTCATTCCGACATTGAAGCCGTGGGGCTTTATTGCCAGCGATAAGGCCTTCTTTGACTCCTTTATCAGCTTGGTCAACTCCAGCATCTCTTCGTCGTCGGCCTGGTCAATGTCGGAAATATGCCGGGCCGGCGCTATAAGCAGATGACCATTGTTGTAGGGGAAACGATTGAGTACCACGATGCAACATTTGGAACGCCACAACACCAGATTTTTGTCGTCATCCTGAGGGTTGCGCGAATTATGACATATAAAGCATTCGCTGCGCTCATTCAGGCCCTGAATGTATCCGATTCGCCACGGCGCCCATAGATTTTTGTGAGCCAAGCTGCGGTTACCTCCATGCATAAGTGCACAAGTTTTTGTGCTTTTACTCGAGAAGCTGCATTGTCAAGTTCTGTTTAATTTTTATTCTGGCACCGGCCTCCATACCAAATGGAACAGAGGCTTCAGCGTTTAGCTGATATTGCTGATTATACTGTTCTGTTCGGCCAGCGTCGATATTGAACAGTTCCTGTCCCTCGCCCTGCAAATCAAGGAACTTATAGCGTGTAAGGAATCCAAATGTTCCGCTCATTCGGAAACTACCTGTATAGAGTATTGGCCAACTGCTTGGGACTGATTTGGCAAGCGAGTAACTGCTTTTTATGACAGCGAGCTCGCCTTTTTCAGTCTGCCTGATTTCTTTGAGTGTATAGGTAACATCCCTTGCGAGCCTCGAGACCATCGGCGTTGGTACGGAAAGCTTCGACATCCAGCGACGGCCTACCGATACTCCGTCGAGAGGTTTTTCAATGCTGGCGACAGCATCCCACAAAAACCACTGGGTAGCGACAAAATCACCTATCATATCCGGGTTTTTGATTTTTCCTCCACTGTCGCCCTGCCGAAACGCCTTTTCGCCGATTTCGCGAATCAGCTCGTTTAACTGCGAAGAATCCTCCATTTTTCCGGTTGGGCCAACGGTAATGGTAAAGGAACTGCCGGCGAGGCTTTCCACAGCGTCCGCTGTGCCGCCCCGTTGTTTTCGCCCTATCTTTACCGATTCACAGGTCGCCCTGATAGTCGTCAGGCCGTTGCACTCGGGGCCGAGGGGGGTGTAGGCGACTATCATTTCCATTGACTCATGCAATTTATCGACCTTGTTCTCGGCCTTTTTGGTGCCGCCTGCCGGAAAGCTCCAGTTGATATCGATATCTCTGCTGGACACAAATTTGTACCGCAGGGTCTGTCCAGGCTGGAAATCCACGGTGAGCAGCTTCCTGCCGCCAGCCTCACAACCCGTCAAGATACTCAAAAGAATGGCCGTAAGAATAGTCAGCGCAGCTCTCAATTTCTGCCCTTTCGATTAGGAACATAAGTGCAAAAGTCATAAGAGCATAAGTTTTTCATTACGCAGTTGTATACCTATGGTTCCGCTGGTTTTTAATCAGCTCTTTCGAGACTGTATGAACGAACAACACCCATTTTCACCGCACTCGGTTCCTCGGCGCCTTTCTGCTCGGCCTCTGGGTCAACCATAAGCCATTGCGACCGCAGCTCTTCGGAGTACTTTTGGACCTTGCCGGAGCTTAGATCCAGCTCCAGCCGGCCTGTGTACGTCTGTGTGGTATCAAACATATCTGAAAAAGCGCGCGTTGCCCGCTCTTTGCGCAGGTCGTTCGCATCCGCTGAGCTGGGGACGGCATCCATCTGGACAACGGCAATCTGCTGGTCGTCCTGCTTTTTGATTTCTTTTACAGTGTAAATCTTTTCGTAAGACCCGCTGCCCAGCATACGGTAGTCGAAAGCTTTTACGTTGCTCCAGCTCTGCCCCGGCCGTAATCGTCCCTTGCCAGCCTCCGGAAGGACCAAAGTTCCGTGGATTTTTTCTATTGTATCCGGAGTAAGCAGCCTCGACGCAGCTTTGTTGGCCAGCTCTGAGCCCCTGACAGCAGCGAGGGCCTGTTCTGTATCAATGACCCTTTTAACCTGGCCGTCGGGGGCGATTTCTATGGTGTAACTTTGCCCGATGAGTTTTGCGAATGGATTGTCCCGGTCTTTTTCCTTGGCACTATCAAAGTCCAATAAGGTATTTCCATCGCGTACAGACGAGTATTTGAGGTCCCGGACAGTGATCTTCACGACGGCATTGCCGTTATTATCAACGCTTTGTATTTGCCGGTTGAAGGTCATTTCAGTTTTTGTACGGTTGCCACCGCCCTTGAAGCGGGGACTTTCTGCGATGAAGCCCTCAAATGTGACGCTGTCCTCGTTCTCCATTATGAGCTTGTAATTTGCCGAATCGCCGGGTGTGAACTTAAGTGCAAAGGTCGCAGTACCCCCGGCGCCCGGCCCGCAGCCGGTTACCAAAAGCAACGAAAGAACCACGATGGTAACTGAGCAGACGAAAATTCTTCTGTACACCATTATTCAATTTCCTTAAAAGTCCTAAGGTTATAATAAGTTCGAGGTATAATTATACATATTGGGCTTCTCAAGACAACCGATTTTTCTTTATTTGTACCAGCAGAGGCACTAAAATCGCCTTTGTAGGCTTTGGGGGCGATTTTTAGAGAAAGGGAGCGAAATGATAAGTGATACGGTTAAAAAAGGTTTTCAGCGAGCCCCCCACCGCGGTCTGCTGCACGCATGCGGATTAAGTGACGAGGATATTAATAAGCCGTTTATCGGTATTGCCAACAGCTTCTGCGAGATAGTGCCGGGGCACATTCATCTGAACAAGGTCGGGCGGATTATCAAGCAGGCGGTTCGCCAGGCCGGCGGGACGGCCTTTGAGTTTAATACCATTGCCGTCTGCGACGGCATCGCTATGGCCCATACCGGTATGAAGTATTCTCTGGCCTCGCGCGAGATTATCGCCGATTCGGTCGAGACTATGGGACGGGCACATTGTTTCGACGGCCTGATTTGTATTCCAAACTGCGATAAAATCATACCGGGAATGTTAATGGCAGCGGTTCGGCTGAATATTCCGACGATTTTTGTGTCCGGTGGGCCTATGGCGGCGGGTAGAACAAAGGACGGCAGATCTGTTGACCTTATCAGCATAACTGAGGGCGTTGCGCAGTTCAATGCCGGTAAAATCAGCGAACAACAGTTAAAAGAGCTTGAAGCTGTGGCCTGTCCGGCACAGGGAAGCTGTTCGGGGATGTTCACAGCCAACTCTATGAACTGTCTTTGCGAGGCAATCGGAATAGCTCTGCCGGGCAATGGTACGATACTGGCGACCGACCCGCGAAGAAGAAAACTTTACAAAAAAGCTGGCAGCCAGATTATGTTCCTGATTGAGAAGGACATCAAGCCGCTGGATATAATCACCGAGAAATCGCTCGACAATGCCTTTGTTCTGGATATGGCGATGGGCGGCTCGACAAACACAGTGCTGCATGCGCTGGCAATCGCCAGCGAAGGCGGTATCAAATATGACCTCGAGCGTATAAACGCCATCAGCGCAAAGTGCCCGAATATCTGTAAGGTGGCGCCTTCGAGCCAGTGGCACGTTGAGGATGTCGACAAGGCCGGCGGCGTAAGCGCAATACTCAAGGAAATAAGCAACATCAAGGGGCTGCTTAATCCGGACTGTCCCACTGTTACAGGAAAAACGTTAGGCGAAAATATCGCCAAGGCAAAAATTAAAGACGCCGATTGCATACACACCATCGAAAATGCCTATTCCAAAACCGGCGGACTTACTATCCTCAGAGGCAATCTTGCTCCCAGCGGCTGTGTGGTAAAAACCGCAGGCGTCGCAGAAAAGATGCTGACGCATACCGGCCCGGCTGTTATTTTTGACAGCCAGGAGGAGGCCTGCGACGGCATATTGGGCGGTAAGGTAAAAGGAGGCGATGTTGTGGTTATCCGATATGAGGGGCCAAAAGGCGGACCCGGTATGCAGGAAATGCTCTCGCCGACAAGTTATATTATGGGTTCCGGCCTCGGCGAATCGGTCGCTTTGATAACCGACGGCAGGTTCAGTGGAGGTACGAGGGGCGCATGTATCGGACACGTCAGCCCGGAAGCGGCGGTCGGCGGCCCCATAGGATTGTTGAGAGATGGCGACATAATAGAAATTGACATTCCGGGCAACACTATAAATGTGAAGCTGTACGTCGATGAATTAGCCGAGCGCAGAAAGACTTGGAAGCCACCGAAGCCGCGAATTACAAAAGGCTGCCTCGCAAAATACGCTGCAATGGCCACTAGCGCCGACACAGGCGCAATTCTGAAGTGGTAAAATAAGTGTCTAAGAAAAAAGAAACTCTGTGGTATGCTGGCGGTCTGCATTTTGAGTGTCAGCAGTGCGGGGGCTGCTGCAGCGGGCCCGGTGAGGGTTATATCTGGGTTACGAGGCCGGAAATCAAACTTATCGCAGATTTTCTAAAGATACCGGCTAAGCAGTTACGGCGTGACTATCTAAAGCGAGTGGGACTACGGGTAACAATTATTGAACAGCCAAACACCAAAGACTGCGTATTCCTGCGAGAGGTCGAAGGACAAAAGAGATGTATGATTTATCCTGTTCGGCCGAGCCAGTGCAGAGCGTGGCCATTCTGGTCGAGCAATCTGACAGACCCTTTTGCCTGGAACAAGGCAACGCAAAAGTGCAGCGGCATCAACCGAGGTAGGCTATACGACCTCGAGGAAATAGAAAAAATCCGCCTCGGCGGATAAATCAGAAAGACAAAAAATGGTGGGCAGACGTCAAACAAACGGCCATCTCGTGAAAAAAGTAGCTGAAGTTTACGACTGGCTTGATTCGCAAACCCTGCTTCGCCAAAGCGCTTCGCAGCGGCGAGTCGAAAGTCACAGAAATCTGGCTGGGCGCTGCGAGGCCTGCGGCAAATGTTGCGACTTCGAAAGCTTTGACCATAAACTTTTTATTACGCCACCTGAATTGATGTACTTAATCGCGAACCTGCGCGGCGAAAATGTAAAGCTGATGAAAACCAGCCTATGTCCGTACAATGTTGACGGCAGGTGCACAATTTACGAGTATCGCTTTGCTGGCTGCAGAATCTTCTGCTGCAATGGCAATGCTGATTTTCAAAACGGTTTGAGCGAATCGGCACTGGAGAAATTCAAATCGCTCTGTAACAAGTACAAAATCGAATACCGCTACAGCGAGCTGGCAACGGCACTGAACAGCTTCGAGTGCTAATATTTGTCAACAGGCAGGGACACATTCACCTGTGAGTACTGGAGGTTTATGTATTTTGCACCGCCTAACAGCAGGCCGTGCTCCTTGTAGTAAGCGTAGAGGTTTGTAAGTTTTTCTTCGTCCGTTGCTTCGAGATGTCGCTGCCAGGTACCGGCCTCCGCACCCCAGATGATTTCGGTATTGTCCTTTGTGTACAGGATAATGTGGGGGAGGCGATTGTTTTTCCGGCCGTTGAAATTGCTCACATCTATTCTGTCAATTGTGCCGAGCAGTGGTTTGTCGGGGCTGATGAGCTTATCCATCTTTTGCAGCCGAGTCAATATATCGACGGCGGCGGCAAGGTCACCCCCCTGCCAGGTATCGGCGGGTAGTGGCGGCTTTGCCGCTGGTGAAAGTCCTTCCACTTTTACAATCGGCAGATTCGGCATCGGCACAAAATCCATAACGACCAGTTCTTCATCGATGTAAAAGCTTTCCGAACCCTGCCTGACAAGCGCCAAAGGTTTTCGCCAGCATCCGCTGACGCAAATAGCATCGTGCGTTACCTGCACTTTCACCTGCTGTATCCAGGCGACGGACGCTTCGATATTGCGATGCACGAACGAGGCGGTGTTTTCATTGATGCTCAGGTCTTCGCCGTCGGCTTGGGCAGCAGCGTAAATCTTTTCCTTCAGCGGCTCGGTTACCCAGTCAGGGACATCGACCAATTCGATGAGCACTGCCTTTTGGGTAATTGGGCTGGCCTTTTTGACGTACTTTTCGAGAAATACAAAGCCGACTACCAGGCCGATAAGAACACAGACTGCTGCCGCGACCTTCAGGATAACGGGAAAGCTCGGCATACGGAAACCCGTCCTTCGCCTTTTCTTTTTTTGACGAGGGCGAAGACTGAATGAAACACTTTCCGTTTTGTTTTTTCTTTTTTTTCTGGCCACTGGTCTAAAGTCGCTGGTATTCCGCCTCCGGCGGATAAATTAGTGAACAGGTTTCAGCTTACTGCTTTTCAGTGCGGCTTCGACGATTTTTACGCACAGGCTGCTCATTGAAATACCTGTCTTTGCCGCCGCCTTGGGTAGAAGCGAATGGCCTGTCAGGCCCGGAATAGAGTTGGCCTCGAGGGTGTAAACAGTTCCGTCGGCACTCAGGATAAAATCAATTCTCGCAAAGTGCCTGAGCCCAAGTGCGTTGAAGCAATCGAGCGCCGCAGCTTCGATTTTTTCTATTAGCGCCGGCTCATCAATTGTATCGAAAAGAAACTGCGTCCGGTCATCGATGTATTTTGCGTGATAATCATAAAAGCCGGTTCTGCTTTTAATCTCGATAATCGGCAGCGCCCGCCCCAGCAGTACGCCAACGGTTATCTCTCGTCCCGGTATGTATTCTTCAATCATACAATCGCCGAACTTAGCTGAGCACTTTCGCGCTTCTGCCGGGACTGACTTTGGATTATCAACAATAGTAACGCCGATGGTGCTTCCCTGGCGAACCGGTTTGACCACGAATTTATTACTCAACTGAAGAAGCTGGTTTTCAAGCTCATTTGGCTTTGTGTTCACATCGAAGGCAATTGATTTTGGAGTAATGATGTCCGCCTTGATGAAGCATTGTTTGGCGGCTAACTTGTCGAAAGCCAGTTTGCTTGCCTGAGGTCCACTGCCGGTATAACAAAGCCCTTTGTCTTCGAGTATCTGTTGTAATTGGCCGTCCTCGCCGAATCTGCCGTGCATCGCGATAAAGAAAGCATCAATGCTCCTGTCTTCCAGTATATCCAAATTGTCGGGAGCAATGTCTGCAATAATTATATTCAGGCCGGCTTCTTTCAGCGCCTTGGCAACACAACTGCCGCTCTGGAGGCTGATGTCGCGCTCTTCGCTGATACCGCCGGCAAGAACAGCTATCTTTAATTTACTATTTATTACTTTCAATTCACTACTACCTTGTGTCGGGTGACAGGCTGCGGGCGACGAGTCTATTCCCAGATTTCGATTTCAAGCTCAAGCTCAACATCGAAGTGCTCTTTGACTTTTCGCTTTACAGTCTCTATAAGCCTGATGACGTCGCGGCTCTTGCAGCCTTTTTCCGCGATTATGAAGTTGGCGTGCTTTTCGCTGACGACGGCTGCACCTTCTCGCGAACCCTTAAGGCCGGCCCTGTCAATTAAAGCACCGGCTGATACACCACGCGGGTTTTTGAATATGCAGCCGGAATTTCTCGTATTTAAAGGCTGATTGTTCTTCTTGTAAATCCAGACCTCCTTTACCGTCCGCATAATTTGCTCAGGGTCGGCGGCAGTGAGCTTCATCTGAGCATTCAGGATAAAGTTGGCGGTGATATTTGTGCGGCGATAGTCGAAGACAAGCTCAGGTTTGCTTTTTTCAAGAATGTTCCCGCTGTTGTCCATAAGTGTAACAGTTTCCGTAGCTGCGCCGATGTCTCCGGAGTGTCCGCCGGCGTTCATTTTCACCGCCCCACCAATTGAGCCTGGTATGCCGGTCAACGCTTCAAGGCCCGAAAGCCCCTTTTTCACACAGGTTAAGACCAAACGTGTCAATTCGGCACCCGCCCAGGCAGTGAGGCTGTCATCATTGAACTGTATCTGTGAAAATTGCTTTGAGTCGAGTTTTATCACCGCCGCCCGCAGGCCGTCATCACCGATGAGCAGATTCGAGCCGAAGCCCATTATGTAAATCGGAATTTTGTTCTCATTACAGCGCCTGACGACATCCTTAAGCTGCTCAACCGTCTGGGGCCTGATGAAATAATCGGCTGGCCCGCCCAGACCGTACCAGGTGCTCTTGGCTAAGGGATAATCGGTCTCAACGATTTTTTCTAAGCCACTGAATATATTCATCTGCCACCTTCCAAATATCGCCTGCACCCATAGTAACCACCAGTTCGCCGGCAGCGACATTGCTCTTTAGATAATCGCAGATTCGACCAAAATCATCAATGAACATCGCCTGTGCGCCGCTGGCCTGTATCCTCTCAACCAAAACCTGCGAGTTAATCTGCTTTTTGGCTGATTCGCTGTCGCGGACGAAATAAATCTCCGGCACAATAGTTATATCGGCAAACTTAAAGCTTTGCGCAAAGTCATCAAGTAAAAATCTGGTTCTGCTGTACTGGTGCGGCTGGAAGATGCACCAGATGCGTTTGGGCTGGTACCTCTGGCGTATGGCAGCAAGTGAAGCCCTGATTTCGGTCGGGTGGTGGGCGTAATCATCCAAGACGGTGATTTGGCCGACTTGAGCCTTTAACGTCAATCGACGGTCGACACCGGTAAAATCGGGCAACAGCTCAAGCACTCTTTGAGTCGGCAGGCCGGTACAGGTCGCCGCAGCAACGACTGCAAGGGCATTCAGGACATTGTGCCTGCCCGGCAAGGTAATTCGCGCCGGGCCAAGCAGCTCACCATTATGATAAACCTCAAAGTTATAAAGCCCATCATTCAGCGCGAGGTTCTTGGCATAGAAATTACAATTTTCATCGAGTCCGAAGGTTTCATAACGCTGGTCGGCTGGTAATTGGCCGACTCCGCCGTAGCTACGTCGCCCCGCGAAGGCGGATCGGATGACCTTTGCCACGTTCGAATCCTTGCCATTTGCAATCAGCACGCCGCCAGACTTTATCCCTCCTGCGAACTGCTCGAAGGCCTCGACTATTTCAGCTTCATCCTTGTAGTAGTCGAGATGGTCAGCCTCAATATTCAGTATGCAGGCGATTTTGGGCTTTATATTCAGAAAGCTCCTGTCGTACTCGCAGGCCTCGGCGACGAAGTAATTGCCTTCTCCTACGCCGGAAGATGTGTGCAATTGAGCTATCTCAGCCCCGATGATAAAACTCGGGTCGAGACCCGCCTGTTTCAGTAGATACACGAGCCAGCCTGCCGTGGTGCTTTTGCCGTGCGTGCCGGCCACGGCTATCGGCTCATAGCAATTGCACAGTACGCCGAGCATCTCAGCGTATTTGTAAATCTTCAGTTTTCTTCGGCGTGCCAGTTTTAATTCAGCGTTGTTTTCTTTAATGGCCGCTGAGATTACGACCGCATCGGCATCGGCAGGCAGATTTTCGGCACGATGACCGATTTTCACATCAGCGCCCAGTCGGTACAGTCCTTCTATAACAGCGCTTGCGGTCTGGTCCGAGCCGGTAACGGTTGCTTTGTGCTTTATCAGCAGTTTTGCCAGCCCGCACATCCCGATACCGCCTGCGCCAATAAAATGAAATCTCTTTCCTGCTACGCTCACCTTTTTTCCGCTCCCCACAACCTCATACCGATGAATCGCCTTGACCTTTTTCTGGTAGGTTCCTATACCCTGCTGTTTCATAGCTTCCTTTCTGCACCGATTTTCCTATAGCAAAGAGGAAAGCAATGTATCACACCAAGCAGCCGAAAAAAAGAAAATTCGCCTTCGCTAAAGCTATGGCGAATCCGCCGACCTTCTTCCGCCCGCCGAAGCGGGCTACGCGAAGGCGGAAAGGCAGAATCAACTTTCTTATTTTATATGGTTAAGCAGTTGTAAAAAACTTGTGTTCTCTCGCCTTGCAGTTGTAAACCTGTGACAGCTTTAGTATAATGTCGGGTGAAGTCGGTCGCTGCCATATTGAATACACGTTCGGTTTAGTTGGCCTTGTAGCGATATGATATGGAAAATACGCCCATACCTTCCGTCATCTGTTCGTAACGCAACTGCTGGAGAAACCGAGATGAAGCAGAACAATATCTATCTGGTTCCTTTTCCCATCTTCGTTTTAGCGGCATTTTTTGTTTCCTTGCTGATTCACGGGTTGGCTATTGGAAGAGATTTTCCCGAATCGACCAAAGACAGACAACAAGAAGAGGCTGTCGAGAAAGGGATTATTATCCTTGTGGAGTTCCCGGATGTGACGCATAACATAAATCGGAATCTCGTTCAAATGAGATTCTCTCAGCAGTTGAACAACTATGTTAAGGAAATGTCATACGGCAAGGTTTCTTTGGACATCGATGTTACAAAAGGATGGTACAAGATGCCGAGTCCCGTCAGCCAGTATAGAATCTCGTCAAGGAACCTGGAAGTGGACAAGTCACGAGTTAAGAAACTAATCGAAGACGCCCTCGATGCCGCAGATGGGGAAGTCGATTTCTCCAAGTACTCCTTCGCGGCCATTTTTATGGGGGCAAAATTGACAGATTACGGGATGATAGGCCTTTGTGGGTACCCTGGTATGCTCGGCTGGAGCTCGCAAGACATTCTAAAAACCAGGAGCGGCCAACGGGTCAGAGGAGGAGTAGCGCTCTTCTGTTATCAGGCACATCTTGGAACACTCTTCCACGATATCGCTCATATTCTTGGAGGGGTGAAGGCAGGCAAAAGAATGGTGCCTTGCCTCTATGACCATGACCTGCAGGCGAAGCCCGGTCCTATGCGGGAGACAGCCATCGACGCGATGATTAACATGGGATTCTGGGATCCGATGTCTTGCCACTTCTATAAAATAGGAGTACCGCCACCCGGCATATCCTCCTGGACCAGGATGAGATTGAATTGGATCGACCAGTCAAAAATAAAGGTCGTCAAGCCGGGCCAAAGGACTGAATTAGTCTTAGGTCCTCTTGAGGATGGTTCGTCCGACATCTTAGTCGTCAAGATACCCCTTTCTGCAACTACCTATTACCTGATTGAGAACCGCCAACCCATCGGTTGCGACGAATATCTACCCGGAAGTGGCGTCTTGATTATGTATGCTGATGACAGCATCGCTGAATGCCGCCATGGGATGGCACCGGTCAAGCTGATGGATGCAGATGCGTCTATTCCACATCTTGAAGGTGCGGCATTTGACATTGGTAAAAAAGATTTTTTTCGGGACGAGAAGAATAAAATAGCAATCCAGCTTAAACAGAAGATTGGGGACTCTTACAGAATCCTCATCAACCCTTTATGAGATGGGCACATTCACCTATTTCAAGATGGGTTCATCGCCAAGCCCGGTAGAGCGGTTCTGCCCTGTGATGTTCCACCCAACGTTTAGTGCTTTGCGTCCTTATACGCCACAGGCGTACAAGTATGTTTCACCACTGTGCCTCGATGTATGGGCCGGTGGGGCCTTCCGGCTTGCGGCTCGGGCGGGATTTGAGGATGGCTTCTGCGATTGCGACATCGGCTGGGGTGGTAATTTTGATGTTGGATGAGTCAGTCTCAACAATCGAGACTTTGTGGCCGAGCGCTTCAACTAACTGGGCATCATCGCTGATTTTGCTTTTGTCCAGATTTTTGAGATTAGCATAAGCCTTTTTCAACAGCGAAGCCTCGAATACCTGCGGCGTCTGCGCCTCGTAAAGTTCCGCCCTGTCGACTGTTTTGATTATGGTACTTTTGCAAACCTGCTTTAGCGTTGCGACGACGGGACAGGCTAATATGGCAGCGCCGGTTCTGGCAGCGGTCGTTAAACATTCATCAACCCACCCACTTTTAACGCAGCAGCGGACAGCATCGTGAACGGCGATAAGGTCAATATCGTCTTTGATAAGTTCCAGACCCTTTTGGACGGTGTCGAATCGCTCGGTTCCGCCGATGAAGATTTTAACGTTGAAGAATTTTAGATTCGGCCCCCACTTGACGTTTACCAGCTCTTCGTCATCGACTGCGATGGCCAACAAGATTTGTTTTACATCATCGCGATTGGAAAATAGCTCGACGCTTCGCAGAAGGGCCGCCCTGCCGGCCACATCGACGAACGGCTTTTTCCTTCCTCCGCCGAACCGGCTGCTCGCACCGGCAGCACAAATAATAGCCGCCACATTCTTACCCATACCAACGCTTCCTTATCCCATACCCGGACATCAAAACTCTATTCCGCGTCTTGCGTCGATGCCTTTATCAAACGGATGCTTTATGTTTTTCATTTCTGTTACTAAATCTGCCATCTCTATCAATTCTTTAGTTGCACCTCGGCCGGTCAGGACAATCTCGACCGCGGGGTCTCGTCTTTTAATAAGGTTTTTGATGTCTTCCAGCTCGGCCAGGCCTTTTGAAAGACAAAATACAATCTCATCGAGTATCAATACATCGTAGAATCTTTTCTCGGCTGTTTCGGCGATTCTCCCAAGAGCTTCCTTGATTGCCGCCTTAGTTTGAGCGACTAATTTTTCATCCTCGAAGGATTTGGCCATATCCCACTCGATATCGAGCGATTCGACTCTGATTCTGACCGTGCCAAGCTTCAGGGCGAAGCGCTCATCGGCATCCAGCGAAGGGAATTTTAGGAACTGGTAAATCAGGACCTTATTGCCCTGGCCTGCTGCGCGAAGCGCAAGACCAAAAGCTGCGGTCGTTTTACCCTTGCCGTCGCCGGTATAAATCTGAACGAGCCCCTTTTTAAGCATAGGATTATATTAAAGGAACTGCAGCGGATTGAAAATCAAAAAACTTAGAAAAGCAATCCCACAGATAGCTTAATGTTTGTTGTCAGTCTGGGACGCTGTGCAACTGCTCGCCCGGTTTGAAAGGCAGGGGTTCTGCAAACTGGAGCGCAACACGGCGTGAAATGCCGTTTGAATCATCGACCCGGCAGACGCAGCCGGTGCGCTCGAAACTCATCATCTCAGGAGACCTGCCCAAATCAAAGCGGGGGACATTAAACCGGGTGGTTACCCGCCGACCTGCGCACATATAAGGCTCGCCGCTGTCGCAGGTAAATGCCATACCACGGCTGCACACATCGACCATCTGGCCCTGCAGCGGTCCTTTATCAAAGTCTTCTGAGAACCATATTGGACGGTAATAACGCAGCCTTTGTTCGCTTCTTCGCTCTGCGAATTCTTTCTGTTCGGTTTCCTCCTCACCTTGAGACTCAGATGCCGTCGCGGCTGCCGGCAGCCCGGCGACAGTTGTAGATTCAGCTTTTGCCAAAACATTCTCTATTTTTTCCACAATCAGTTTCCATTCTTTTTCGCTGAATCCGTTTTCGAACCGGTCCGGCGGCACGTGTGCGATAAAAACAGCATCTTTGGGCATAACTGTTCGGGCTCCGCAGATTAATCTGCAGTTGCGAATGTAGAGATTCATAGCGGCCTTTGTTACCTTCGGCCTGTTGTCAATCGCCTCCGCTACCAAGTTCTCAATTTCCGGTGAGGTCATTTTTTCTGCCCCTGCAATTTTTCTTTCGAACCCGCAATTTAACCATCGGCAAAAAAGAGGTGGTGCTTTGGAAGTTTATGGGTCCTCAGCGCATTTGGCACAAACACAAACAGTTAAGGAGTTGTTTCGTGCTTTTTACCGGGTTGTGGGGATTATATAGTTACGGCCTTTAGCCTTTGCTGCATATCAGACTCGCTGGCGGCTTGTTCACCGGGTTTGAAGGGCAGAGGTTCTGCAAATTGAACCGCGATACGGCGGAGAAATTCACTGACTTCATCGATGCGGCAGACGGAGCCCATCCGCGTGAAACTCGCCAAATCGAATGATTCGTCTGAGCAAAAGCGAGGAACGCTAAAGCGGCTGGTCACCCGCTGGCCCAGAGACGGGCAATCTACACCAACACAGCACGTAAATGACGCACCAACACTGGAGATATCGACCAATTGTCCCTGCGAGAGTGTTCCGTCGAAGTCCTCGGCGAACCAGATTGGCCAGTGATAACGTAGCCTCTGCTCTCCCCTTCGCTCGTGTTTGGTGTCCATCACTTTTCGCCCCAAATTTGTTGCTTTCAAACTACAAAATCGGCAAATTGGGCGAGTTCCTTTATGAAACATTGTGGAAAAACCGCCGCAGGGGTCGTTCGTCGATTGGTTTTTCCACAACCTCCGGTGTTTTATACGGTTATATCACCATAGTTAACCACTGATTTTTCGGACCAGCTCACGAAATACCAGGCCCCGCTGCTGGAAATTTTCGAACATATCGGAGCTGGCGCAGGCTGGGCTTAGCAAGACGACGTCGCCGGGTGTGCTTAGCCGCTCGGCCAGTTCCACAGCCTCGGCCAGTGATTTCGCAAACTCGACCGTCGGAATGTCTGCTCGGCTTGCCCGTATCGCTGCTGCAATTTTTTCTCTCGTCTGCCCAATCAGAACCGCTGCCTTTGCCACACGGGCAATTTTTTCGCCGAATTTATCGAATGATATATTCTTATCGTATCCGCCGGCTATTATTATCGGCTGTTCAAATGCTTCCAGTGCGGTGATAGCGCTCTCGGGTGTGGTGGCTTTGGAATCGTCATACCAGGATACACCGTTTATCTGCGACACCAGCTCGAGTCTGTGCGGCAGCGGTTTGAATTCAGGCAGGCAATTTTTTATCGCCTCGTCATCTACGCCGAAGTACTTCGCGACGGCAATCGCAGCGGCAAGATTTGAAAGATTGGCCCGGCCAGGCAGCGTGAAACAAGAGCGAATTTCTCCACTTGCATCATCGGCAGAAAACTCCAGGCAAATTCTTCTCTTATCTTTGCTGTATTTTTCAAACCATTCCGCTCCAATCTTATCTTCGGCGTTAAAAAACGAAACCGGTGGTGATTTCTCGTCCGGCTTCTGGAACCTGAATATGTTTTCCTTGGCTTGGCAGTAACTGGCAAATGTTCCGTAGCGGTCAAGGTGGTTCGGCGTAAGATTCGTCAGTAAAGCAACCTGCGGCGATTTCCGGATTTGAGCCAACTGCTCAAGCTGAAAGCTCGACAGCTCTAATACAACCAGGTCGGCAGGACCAATCTGGTCTACAATCATCAGCAACGGCTTATCCCCGATATTGCCGCTGAGCCAGACTTGCTCGACGCTTGATGCTCGATGCTCGATATCTGATTTCTGACTTCTGACTTCTGACTTCTGTTCTCTGAGCAGATGTGTTGTGAGTGCTGCTGTTGTACTTTTGCCATTGGCTCCGGTTATGCCGATTATCGTCGCAGGGCACAGTTCAAAAAAAATATTTACCTGCGAAGTGATAAACCTGTTGTTTCGGCGGGCAATCTCCAGAAATTCATTATCGGCAGGCACAGCTGGATTGACTACAATAATATCAGCCTGCTCAAAATCATCGGCGGTATGTGAGCCGAGATGATATTCTACGTTATTTAATCCTTCCAACTGCTTTAGTGAATCGCTTAACCGCTCTGCGGGAGCCAAATCCGTTACTGTTACCTTTGCGCCGGCGCCAGCGGCAAATTTGACGACATCAACGCCGCCGCCGAACCGCCCCAGGCCCATAACCAGAACTTTTTTACCGGCGAAATGTCCTTTGTCCCCACCTGTGTTTGGCTTTAACCTTCCTTGCGTTCGGTATCCTGTACGACTAATCATCGCATCGTTTCCTGCTGGAAACACTGCCCCGCAATCACCAAGGTTTTGTAACTAAAACCTCAACCTTGTTGCCGCCGCATCATATCAAGATCTGCATCGCGTTTGCCAAATCGACCTTCGCATCGATAACTGCCTGCTCAGTACATCGCCTCCAGTCATCGCCGAACTGTTCCTTGTATTTTGGTTTCTCATAGGCGTAGATGACCGAACGTGAGGCGTTAATCAGCGCTCCTGTGCCGTCCGGTTTGCAAAAGCGGACGCAGTCTGCGGCAGAGGCACCCTGTGAGCCGTAGCCTGGTACGAGGAACCACAGCTTAGTGTACTTTTGACGCAGCGCTGCTGTAACCTGCGGCGCAGTACCACCAATCACCATTCCGACATTGCTGTAGCCGTTTTTGCCAATGTGTTCCGGCTTGTCAGCGATTTGCGCGACGATTTCAGCGAGTTTCTCGTACATCATTTGGCCGTCTGCACCGGTAAAATCCTGAATCGGCGCCGCTGTGGGATTGCTCGAACGGACCCAAACGAAGACGCCTTTGCCTTGCTGGTCGGCAACTCGTACAAATGGCTCTATCGATTCGACTCCTGCAAAGCCGTTGATGGTAATAGCATCAGGAGTAAGTGTGTCCTCCAGACCAACCAGTTCCGGGTTCTCCAGATGAGCGGAGGCATAAAGTTCGGCGGTATGGCCTATGTCGCCTCGTTTCACATCCCCGATTACCTCAAGGCCCAGAGCATCCGCCTCAGAAACCAACGCGTAATAAGTTTCCACCCCTTCCCAGAGATACTTTTCAAAGAAGGCGATATTTATCTTCACGGCTGGAACCATCGGCGCGACGATTCTCATTGTCTGGGTGCAAAAGTCGAAAATCGCATCCACCGCCGCGGCTGCGTCAAACTCGTCATTCATATCCCGATGGTTCTTTATCGTCGCCGGCAGCCGACTATAAAGAGGGTCCAGTCCGACAATCAGAGATGTTTTCTTGGCCTTTACCACCTCACAAAGCCGATCCGCAAAATGACTTGCCACTGTCTTTAGTCCTTTCTACTTTCTTACCTGTCAGCAAACATCCGAAAAGTCTTTTTAATAAGCAGCAGAATCGTTATAATAATTATGTTTGTGGCTCTGAGCAAGACCGAATTCGAATATTTGGTGAGGATTTGAAAATTATTAAAGAGACAAAACCGCAGCAGCCTGCCGACGCCAGTTCTTCGGGCCCAGGAAAGAAGAGTTCGCTCGCTATAAAATTGATAGCAGTAGCGGTTATTTTCGTTTCATTGTTATACCTTTTGTTTCTGCATAAACCGGCGCGGTACAACCCGCTCGACATTGTTTACACCGGACAGGTCAGCAAATATCTGACGCACGAATTACTGCCTCAGCTCTACAACGGTGCCCAGGGGACCGAGCCCTTCGATTTGGTGGTCACCCAGAAAGGAATAAACGATGCCATTGCCCGGGCTAAATGGCCGAAACGCCACAGCGGAATCTTGTTTTCTGCGCCCGAGGTGCTTTTTTTGCCGGATACAATTGTGCTGATGGGGATGGCTGCCTTAAAAAGTGTGCAAGTGGTCATAACTGTTGAATTAAATCCTTCGCTTGACGAACATGGACTGTTGAACCTTCAGGTCTTGAGGGTTAAGGCCGGCGCTATGAATATCACTCCTGTCATCAAGGCCATTGCCAGAGGGATGTACGCCGACAGGCTTACTGCTGTAAAGGTTGACCCCTGCGATTTAGGGGCGCGAATAGCCGCCTCACTGTTCAATGATGAACCGTTCGACCCGGTCTTTGAAATCAAGGATGTGCTTGACGGCGAAGAAAAAAAGGTGCGGGTCGAAAAGATAACTCTTACACCGGAAAAACTGACCGTCCGTCTGGTCCCGGTTGCCGACTAAAGTTTTTACGCTTCTCTGTCAGTGGAATATAGATTTGCGCCGCACCAGACTATTGGGGCAAAGCAAATTTCGTGAAATTGACCAGACTCGCCCCAGACTATGAGAAAAAGTACCACACGGAGGCAACCGGCTTAGAATACACGATAACCCCCTTTCTGTAGGTCAAAAAACCTTGTTTTATCGGACATTTGCGGGCCAAGAGCGGTCCTTTAGACTCAAGTCTACCTCCCACAGCAAAGTTAAGCAAAAAATTCAGTAAATTCGGCAAAAAAGTTATTATCGTTGACAGACAGGACGATTTAACTATAATGACCCCTGTTATAAGGATTTAGCAAGGGTGCTACCAGAGCCGAATTAAGGGAGCTTGTGATGATTTTGACAGGACTGGCGAACGGTGCAGACTGACCGGATAAATTGTCTGTGCGGCCATGCTTCTGCGCAAATGGTGGCCTATGAATCGATGTTTCTGCTTCGGTGCCGGGAAACGAGTGAGTTTGCTTGCTATGGGAGGCTGCTGATGTAGTATAGGGATGAGCTACATCGTCGTGTGTGTTTTTCGCTGAAGTGGAAACTGTAGAAGTTTCCACTTTTTTTGTCCCGAGGCTCTTCGCGGTGCTATGCAGGAAAGGGTTAAAAGGTAATGAGTCAGGAATTAATAAGGATTGTCGACAACATTGCTCACGACAAAAACATCGACAGAGAATCCATATTTGTCGACCTGGAAGAGGCTATGGTCTCAGCGGTCAGAAAGCACTTTGGCGAACCGGACAACGGGATAGTTGTGCGTATCGACCGCACTACCGGAGAGGTTACAGCGTTTAAGGGCAACGAGCAAATCGACATAAAGCAGCTCGGCCGAATCCCTGCTCAAACGGCCAAACAGGTAATGATACAGAAAATAAAGGCTGATGAGAGGGACAGTATCTATGCTGAGTTCGTGCAGCGAAAGGGTGAGATTATAAGCGGCTCGGTGGTGCGATACGAAGGTGGGACCCTCATCGTCAATTTAGACCGTCGCATCGAGGGATTTATGCCGAAGGCCGAGCAGATAATGGGCCAAACTCATCGGCCGGGTGAGAGAATTCGCTGCCTGATTCTTGATGTCAGAGAGGTCGCAAGCCAGGTGAAGATTATCCTTTCCCGAACGCATCCCGATTTTATTCGCAGGCTCTTCGAAATGGAAGTGCCGGAAATCGCCGAGAGCGTTATTGAAATAAGAGCGTTAGCTCGGGAAGCAGGCTATCGGACAAAGGTCGCCGTCGCTTCGCTCGATGACAAGGTTGACCCAGTCGGCGCATGTGTTGGTGTGCGGGGCAGCAGAATAAAGAATGTCGTCGATGAGCTCGGCGGTGAAAAAATAGACATCGTGCGCTGGAGCGATTCTTCCCAGGTGTTTATCGCCAATGCACTGATGCCGGCAAAGGCAAGCGAGATTGCGCTGTGTTTTGAATTGGGAAGAGCAACAGTGGTGGTCGACGAGGACCAGCTGAGCCTGGCTATTGGCAAGCACGGCCAGAATGTGCGACTTGCCGCAAGGTTGACAGGCTGGGACATCGATATACTGACACCTGACGAGTACAATCAGGGCATTGAACTATTGGCAAGTTGTGTCAAAAGTGTAAAGGCCGCTGACGACACAATTGTGGACAAGCTCATAGCATTAGGCATCATATCTGTTTTGGATATTGAGGACGTCGGGACAGAGCCGCTTATCAGCGAACTAAATATTGGAGCGGACGTCGCTGAACAGCTTGTCGCCGCCGCCGCAGCGACGGAACAGGCGGAACGTCTGGCTGCTGAGGCAGAGAAAAACCAGGCCCAAAATATATTGAAACAGGAAACGCAGACAACGAATAACGAACAAGCAGAAGTATGACCCCACAAGGCGGGTCACACGATACGAGATATAAATTTTATGGCCACCACAAGGGTCTACATTTTGGCAAACGAACTTGGTGTAAAAAGCTCCGCCATCATCCAAAAGTGTCGCGACGAGGGCCTGGATGTCAAAAACCATATGTCGGTGATATCGGCTGGCCTGGCGGCAACTATTCGTGAATGGTTCAGCGAAGGTAGTAACATCACAACGGTTGAGACGGCAGAGAAGGTTGACCTGAGCAAGGTGCGAATCAAGAAAAAAACAGCGAAAGAGTGTCCGCCAAAGAAAACTAAAGAGAAAAAGGAAGCTGAGCTCACAGAGGCCGCTGCCGAGCCCGCCACAGAAGCTGCCGTTGCGACCGAAGAAAAAACAACGATAATAAAACCGCATAAAGCGGAAAAACCTGAAAAGCCGAAACCGCAGCCGATAGTACCCGCAGGCCCGATGCTGGAAAAACCGGAGCCTGCCCAACTATCCGGGCCGCAGATTGTCAGAGTTGAAGCCCCCGAACCGTTAGAACACCCACCAAGGTCAAAACCAAAGGCCAAGTACGGCGCTCCTGTTACAGAGCCCTTATTTCCTGACGAGCTGGGTGAGAAGCGACTTACTACGACTGCAGCAAAAGGCAAAAAAGGTACCCCCATCCGGCGCGACGAGCGAACACACGGCCGCAAACGATACGACCCGGATACAGAAGTTGAAAAAAGACTTAGATTCGCCGGTCAACGCCGGCTAAAAGACCTCGAAGAAAGGCGGGCCCGGCTTGACGCTGCCGGCGGCGAGCGCATCAGACTGAGGCCTGTGCGGAAAATAACCTCCAAATCAACTACACAAGCAGCAGTCACCACTGTGCGGCCGGCAAAGGTCACTATAAACGAGCCGATTACCGTCAAGAATTTGGCTGTCGCCTTAGCAGCCAAATCGCCTGAGATTATCACAAAACTGATGAAACAGGGTATAATGGCCACAGCCAACCAGACCATAGGCTCGGATGTCGCCGAACTGCTCGCTCTGGATTTCGGCACCGAACTGGTGGTGGAGCACAGGAAAAACCTGCAGGAGCAAATACAAAGCGAGTTCGACCGGCGCGAGCGTAAGAACCTTCAGAAGCGCCCTGTTGTCGCTACGATGCTGGGCCACGTTGACCACGGCAAAACCAGTCTGCTTGACAGAATTCGTTCGACTCATGTAGCAGCCAGTGAAGCTGGCGGCATTACTCAGCATATCGGTGCGTATCAGACTACTATCGGCGGACACACGGTAACTTTCCTTGATACGCCAGGACACGAGGCTTTCACTGCTATGCGAGCCCGTGGCGCGAATATGACGGACGTGGTGGTACTGGTTGTGGCTGCCGACGACGGCGTAATGCCGCAGACAATAGAGGCCATACATCACGCACAGGCAGCCAATGTGCCTGTCATAGTGGCTTTAAATAAAATCGACCTGCCCGGCTGCAATTACAACCGTGTCTACTCGCAGCTGGCAGAGCACGGACTGGCACCGGCTGAATGGGGCGGCCAGACCGAAGTCGTCAAAACAAGTGCTGTTACAGGTGAAGGTATTGATGCGCTGCTTGAGCATCTCGATTATGTCGCCGAGCTGCTTGAACTCAAGGCTGATGACACAATCCCGGCGGCGGGATGGGTCGTCGAGGCAAAAATGTCACCGCAGCGAGGTCCTGTGGCGACGCTGCTGGTCAAGGAGGGCCGATTGACAAAAGGTGATGTGGTTCTGGCAGGTGCTGCCTACGGCAGAGTGAAATCTTTAAGCAATAGCTACGGCCAAAACGTAAAAGTCGCCACCAGCTCTATGCCTGTCGAGATTACAGGCCTTAGCGATGTCCCCCAGGCAGGTGACAGATTTTATTGCCTCGACGACATCAATAAGGCCAAAGATGCCGCTGAAGAAAGTAAAATGCGCTCAAGGGAAAGTTCGCTTGCCAAAAGAACGCAGATAACACTCGACAATCTGTTCGCCCAGATTGAGGCTGGCAATATCAAGGAGCTGAATATAATTATCAAAGCCGACGCACAGGGTTCGGTTGATGTCTTGACGAAATATTTATCTGAGCTGAGCACCGACGAGGTAAAAATCAAGATTCTGCACGCAGCCGTCGGCGGAATTACAGAAGGTGATTGCTTGCTTGCCGAAGCTTCCAATGCGATTATCATCGGCTTCAATGTCGTTACCGAAGAGCACGTATCGAAACTCGCCGAAGTCAAAGGCGTGGACATCCGGCTCTACACCATAATCTACCGCATAACTGAAGACCTGCGGAAATCCATGGCAGGTCTCCTGGAGCCTGAAAGGCAGGAGAAAACGGTCGGCAGAGCTGTGGTCAGAAATACTTTCAAAGTCTCAAAAGTTGGTACCGTCGCAGGCTGTTTCGTCAGCGACGGCCTGGTAACTAAAAATGCGAAAGTCCGGCTGATACGCGACAATATAGTAATCAGAGATGGTCTGTCGATAGATTCGCTGAGGCACTTCAAAGATGACGCCCGAGAGGTCAAGGCCGGACTTGAATGCGGCATAAAGCTGGCTAAATTCGACGATGTTAAAATCGATGATGTCCTTGACTTCTATGAAATTGTTGAGGTAGCCAGAACTCTTTGAATTGAATATTGACAACCGAAACAATAGTCAATAGTAAGTAGTAAATAATCAATATCGAGATGCCGACCAGAAGACAGGAAAAGGTTGCTCGGGTCGTAAAAGAGGCTGTAAGTGATGCAATTGCCAACCATCTCAACGACCCTCGCATTGAGGGATTCGTGAGTGTTACGAGAGTGGATATGGCCGCTGATTTGCGCAGCGCCGATGTATATCTTAGCGTCTTCGGCGGAAACTCCGCCGCCCACGAAAAAACCTTCGCAGTGATTATGCACGCCAGAAGTCGAATACAGTCGGTGATGGCCGGCGCAGTGCGGAGCAAATTCTGTCCCGTTTTGCGCCTCCACAAAGATGAAAAATTCAAAAAAGCTCTGGAAACCATGAACCTTATAGACAAGGTTGTCAGCGAACTGAAAAACAACGACTCACCGGAACAGCAAAAACGCTAAACCCTCATCCGGCAAAAGGCTTTTATGAAAAACAGCAGCGAGTATTCCAAGAAATTACACCGGCTGTACGACTCACTAAAACGTAAATACCCCGGGGTCCAGCCGGTTACTCATGACGACCCGGTCGAAGCGCTGGTTTACTCCATCGTAAGTGAGAACCTCACTGCGCGCGCCGCGCAGACCGCGATGAAAAGGTTGGTTGAGAATTTCGCTGATTTCAATGATTTGCGTGTTTCACGAAGTGAAGAAATCGTTGAGGCACTGGGTGAGAATACGCCGGAGACAAAACAAATTGCCTCGTCACTGACCAAAGCCCTGGCCGCGGTATTCAACCGATACCATACCCTCAGCCTTGAAGCCTTAAAAAAGCTCGGCAAACGCCCGGCAAAACAGACCCTCGAACAAATGGATGGTACCAGCAGGTTCGTTGTAACCTACTGTGTGCTCACAGCCCTGCACGGCCATGCTATACCCCTGACCAAAAAGATGCTCGAATATCTAAGAGATAACAAACTCGTACATCCCAACGCCGATGAGCAGGAGATTGAAGGGTTCTTGACGAGGCAGATTCCTGCTCACAACGGCTATGAGTTTTACCATCTTCTGCGAGCTCAAAGTGAGTCGTGTAAGGGTCATAGAGAAGCCGCTCGTAAAAAGAAAATTAAAACAAAAAAAGCAAAAAAGCAGAAATAAAGAGATTCTTATAAGGGTATAAAATGCCAGACAAGACATTAAAATTAGGTATTCCCAAAGGCAGTCTGCAAAAAGCAACCATTGAGCTTTTCAACAAAGCCGGCTTCCACATTACCGAGACTGAAAGGGGTTATGCGCCGCGTGTCGACGATGAGCAAATTCAGCCGATTTACCTGCGCGCACAGGAGATAAGCAGATACGTCGAAGACGGTGTTCTCGACGCCGGCATCACCGGCTACGACTGGATAACCGAAAACGGCTCAGACGTGGTGGAAGTTTGCGAACTTATGTACAGCAAAACTTCAAACAAACCAACCAGATGGGTACTGGCCGTCTCTAACGAATCGAAAGCCAGAAAGCCCCAGGACCTGCGGAACGCACTGATTGCGACTGAGCTTGTTAATGTTACAAAGAAGTATTTCGAAAATAAAAACATCAATGTAAAAGTGGAATTTAGCTGGGGTGCTACCGAAGTAAAGGCCCGGCTGCTTGATGCGATAGTCGAACTGACTGAGACCGGCTCATCGCTCCAGGAAAATAACCTCAGGATAATTGATACTGTGCTGACCTCGACACCTCGGCTCATCGCAAATAAAAAAGCCTGGCAGGACAACTTCAAACGGGAAAAAATAGAAAACATCTCCATACTGCTTAGCGCAGCGATTGACGCCGCAAGCAGAGTCGGTTTGAAAATGAACGTAAGAAAAGGCGACCTCGAAAAAGTTTTGAAACTGCTGCCCGCTGAAAAAAGTCCGACGATTTCGAGCCTGGCTGATTCCGATTACATGGCGGTAGAAGTGGTCATCGAAGATAAAGTGGAACGCTCTCTTGTTCCAGCCCTGAAGCGGGCCGGCGCATCGGGAATCATCACCTACCCCCTGAACAAAGTCATACACTGACCCCCGAGAAACCAACTGCATCCGTCATTCAGTTTTGGCTGGGGCGAGATAATTGAATTCAAAGAAGAATCCATCCGGTCTGCTGATACCGGAGAGTGTGGACGAGCCGAAATACTTGCGCACGGCATCGAATTCGGGTAAAAGAGCCGGATTAATAGATGCACTTACTTCCCTCAGGCCAAACGCAAACGACACCGGACCAAATGATGTGCCGGCGGCGCTGACATTGTAGCCCTGCTTGAGCATCCACCAGAACGGTTCGTTCGACGCTGTGCTATCTTCCACGCCCGCAAGGCCAACGACCGATGGGATACTGCCTCTGGCCGAGGTAAACCACTTGGATGAACTCGCCCATGTGCTCTCGGAACTACTCAATGTTCGAATAGCCTTTTCAACAGCCGGCTCTGACCCCCAAATCAGATGGGTGTCGGTGACCGTGAACGCCATCGCAGATGCCTGTGGAAGAGCCCTCGGCACCGGCTGCTGCAGGGGCGTCGCCTCACCCGGCGAAAATCTCGGCAGCAGAGAAAGAAAATCACACAGATATATCGTATAGCCAAGCAGTTCGCGTTTGGAATCGGGCTTATTTGGTGCTATCAGCTTGCTGTGCAGATATGAAAGAGACTTTTCCAGAGCTCTGCGGTTGCTTACACCAAGAGCGATAAGCGACGTCGTTGGTGCCGAACCGGTGGAAAACGGCTTGTTGACGCTCTGAGCCAATACAATCTGAGAGCCTAAGTGCTCTATGATATCCCTTTTTAGCTCCACGCCCGGCTCGCCATCAGGACTGGGCGGTAAAAGTGGCGTCAGCAATACCGCCGCAAGGGCAGGATCAGAACTGTAAAGAATACTGTAAAGCTCGTCATATGCCTTTCTGATATTCAGGTTTATAAACGTTACTGAGCATGTCGAAGCAGGAAGAAACCGCGGGGCCTTAAAGGTAGCCGATTCGACTTCAAGCATCCTGCAGATGCCTTTTTTAGCACCGTTGATTCTCAATAGCGCTGCGCCGGAACAGTTGCTGCCGGCTTGTCTGCTAAAGCCCACCGAGCAGCCCAAAGCCGCGATATTGTCAATTCCAAGGTCGCCGATAGTTTTCCTCGCATCGCCGCTGGTATCACGGGCAATGATGGTCTTAATGACCTGCTTTATATTGACGTAGAAATCGATATCGTGATACGGGCCCGTGGTTTTTAAGGTGGCGGTATAATCACTGTCGTTGGCTAACGTTGCGCTGCTGGCGCCCTTGATATGGGCGATTACAAATTTGAGGGTATCCACATTCGAAGAGCCTATGAGACAATCCTTAAAGAAGCAGTAGCTGACCGCTGTGGAACTTTCCTTGGTAACCGTTTCTATATTGACACCGCGGTAATTTTCACTTTTTTGATACGCACCGGCTTCGATGAGTTTTTTGACTTCCTTCTCTACCGCTTCGGTAATTTTGGGTAGTTGTTTACCCCACTGGGTTATGAACAAAACAACCGGCTCATTCGCTTCTTTGCTTTGTTCATTGGTCACCAACGCGACAGCCACCCTGCCTTCGGGCAGTACTTCTGCGTCAAGAATTGCCCGAACGATTTTGTTGCTTTGCTGCGGGAGCTTTTCACGCCACTTCGCTTTGGCATCAGCCACAAAGGCAGCCATCGCAGGGTCTTTATAGAGTCTGTAAAAGCTGGTCTTCTCAAACTGTCGCTGGGTCTGGTTGAAATCTTCTATGTTAACAAGCAGGATGGTTTCCGGAGGAACAAGCTTTGCTGTTGCTGGCAATGTATCCGCCGCGGCAACACCAGACAACATCGACACAATAAATATACTGACTACAGTCAAAACTGCCCCTGTAGCACGTTTCATTTTTTCACCCTTTAATGCTCCCGTCCCCCCGCGCTTGTCTGCGACAAGCAGACGCGGGGGCCGCCGCTACTGGCCTTCTTCTTTGAGAAATTCAGGCTCAGCCTTATTGCGTCTTCGGTCTGGCTGAATATATCTATAACCGGTATTCGGATTGTCTTTGTCGTACGCAAAGGCATCACGGTTATCTATGAAATGCTTTACGTAATCGATTGGTATGGCAAAACCAAGTCCGCCGAAGAATATATAGCCCCTGTTCGTAACGCCGATGACTTCGCCGGCGAGATTAAACAGCGGCCCGCCCGAGTTGCCCGGATTGATATCCGCATTGGTCTGGATATAAACAAGTCCCTGGAAGGCCCTGTTTATCGTGCTGATGACACCGTCAGTTACGGTCCGCTCCAGCCCCAGGGGATTGCCGATTGCAAAGACCTTCTCGCCGACTTCGATGCTGTCCACATCACCAAGGGGCACATATTTTACCTTCACGTCGCCGAGGTCTTCAACTTTCAACAGTGCCAAATCAACGAAAGGATTAATCGCTTCGATTTTGACTTTTTTGAACTGCTTCTTCTCGAAGCCGTCCTTGGCTTTTTGGAATACGGTAACTTCTATCTTTGTCTCTTTTTCTATTACATGATAATTTGTTATCAGGTGTCCATCTTCGTTTAAGAAAAAGCCCGAGCCTATGCCGGCAGGGCTTGAGACCTTAACCACCGCTTCTGAAACACGGTCTACGCATTTTTCGATAGTCGTCTTTGCCTGCTTGGCCTGTGTATACAGCCGCCCATGACCGGCCTGATTGACCTCCGCAGTTGTCCCCAGAGCCGTCTTATTGGAATCAACGGCAGACTCATCATAGGCTCTTGCATACTCATATTGCAGTATCTTTTCCTTCTGAATGGTCAGGACCGTTACGCCGATATCTATTACCAGCTCATCGTTTCTTTCCGCAAGGATATCTCCGGTCAGCGTTTGGCCTTCCTTTAGAACGACCGTATCCCCCAGGCAGAGACCGTACACGCACAGAAAAATCAAAATAGAAACCGCATACCACCTCATATTAACTCCCGAGTCGGCAATTTTATGCTTAAACTTTAGGTGCGGGTTTTGGCTTTTCTTTTCCTTTTTCCGAAGGTTCGGGCGTCTCAGCCTTTACCTCGGTGGCAGCAGCTTGCACAGCTACCTCCTCTTTGGCGGCCTTTCGGCCGGCGTGACTCTTGCGATGAGCAACCTTGGGCAGACCGAACACCGAATTACCCTCAGACCATCGCTCTTCGTCTTTAAGTTGTTCGACCCGCTCCGCACGCTTCAGCACGTTTCGGTGTCTCCTTAAGGCTCCCCTAATCTTCAAAGAACGGTCCATAGACATCCGATATCTCTCCTAAAAACTATTCGTTAAACCTCTTGCCATACGCATCGTGAAACGGTTGAGGACCAAAACTCGCAGAACCCTGTAGCGGCTCGTATTTGGCCCCTAACTCAATTATCCTCTGCCTAACAGCGTGGCCATTTGTCCCGGGCTTATCTGGATTATCATATTTTTCCTTGGTGACCAGATAATACCAGTCACCTTCACTTATTATCTCTGTCTCTATGCCGCACCTGGCGAAATACTCCTTCACGGGCTCCAATTGCTCTTTGACCCGCCAGGTCTGTATCACGATTCTATTGTTGCTGCCCTTTGCATCAGCTACCACTGGCTTCTGCACTGTCGGCGGGACCTTTTTAACAGGCTCAGCTTTTTCCGGCACCTCGACAACAGGACGCTCTGTCAATTTCTGTGTACTCTTCGGCACAACGATTGAACTTTTTACAGCTTTACTACTCAGGTTTTGGCCGAGCCGAAACGCCACCAAAATTAACAAAACGAAACCCAACAGTATCACAACCGCAAGCTGATACGGCAGAGATATTTCTACTCGCCCGGCGTTAAAGAGCAGCATTCTCGGCCTCCTCGGCCACCTCGCTGCCCTGCCGAGCGATGTCGCAGCAAAGCCGGTTGTATCTGATTTGTGGTCACCAGATTCCTGCGGATGCGATTGCTCTGAGAGCTTGTCATAGCGAGGCTTAGAGCCCGTTTTGCCGATTACCTCATATAAGGCCATTTTTCTTCGCTTACGTGCCATTTGTCTTTGCCGAAAAAGCTTATACAGCCTGTGCAGAAAATTATAAACATTTTTTACTAAAAGGCAAGCATTCATAATCCAGCCTTGATAATCCAAAATTTCATAAAAATGGGCAATTTCGTCGGGGACAATTTCATAAACTTAAGCTGGTTTTTGGGTTAAAAACAGGTTCGACAAGCTTACTGCGAGATGGGGGTGGGGTGTTAAGATGTAACAATTTGGTTCGACACGCTCACCATTTTGGGCGAGATGGGCAAGGTGGGTAAAATAAAAGTGCAAGAAAATTCGCAAAAGCGTTAAAATTTTCGCATCAAACGCGCTTGTTGACGAAAAAAATTGCAAGAAATTTACAAAAATTTACAAAAATTTACAAAAAATGACAAAAATTAGCAAAAATTAGCAAGAATTGACGTGTTTTGGACAGTGATTGAAGTACCCCCTCGCGCGAATTGTTCGAATCGAACAATTCGCGCAATTTTGAGTTCTAAATTTTGAGTTTTAAGTCTGTGCGGTTACTGCCGGAAGCCAACCGCCGAAGGCGAAGTTTTGAGTTTTTAG
>Ga0315293_10000142_pt1 | contig 60739 bp, 59 predicted proteins | sample YL17G13_20_MG_FD_203071 | JGI IMG/M metagenome (GOLD analysis project Ga0315293, IMG submission 203071) | Sediment microbial communities from Yellowstone Lake, YNP, Wyoming, USA - YL17G13_20 | ecosystem: Environmental > Aquatic > Freshwater > Lake > Sediment | place: USA: Wyoming | collected... | reverse complement strand
AAGAGAAGGAGGACAAAATGAAGCAATATGATTATTACATTGGTTTGGATTGGTCGCAAGCTAAAATGGCAATAGCGATTTCACAAAAGAGTTCGGATGAATCGAGGGTAGTCGAGCTGGATTCGGACGTTCGGCGGTTGAAATATTTTCTTAAATCGCTAAAAGGGACGAAGGTTTTGACCCTGGAAGAAAGCACGGCTTCACAGTGGCTCTGGGTGGAGTTATATGACCATGCAGACGAGATCATCGTATGCGATCCGTATCATAATTTCCTGCTATCCTCAGGTCCTAAGAATGACCGGATCGACGCCGGCAAACTGCTGGAGCTTCTCCGAGGCGGTCTGTTGAAGCCGGTCTTTCATTCCGCGGATGTTTTCATGGAGTATCGCAAACTGATCAGCACTTACGATGATGTCGTTAAGACCGGAGTTCGCTGGAAGAACCGGCGTTCGGCAATCCTCCGCGCTCAGGGTAAGGGGAAGCAGGCGCATACGCTCGATACTGAATTTGACCGCTTCAATCTCGCTACGGCTGACAGTTACATAGCGCAATACGGGGACACCAAAAAGGTATACCACGAGCGGTTCAAGCAGTTGATCAGCGGTTCGAAAACCCTTCGCGCGCTCCACAGCATACCTGGAATCGGGCCGATCGGCGCGGTCAGGATCGCCGCGGTTGTTGTTGATCCTGCGAGGTTTCAGGACAAGGGGCGCTTCTGGAGTTACTGCGGGCTGGTGAAGCATCACAAGATGAGCGGCGGCAGGAGTTACGGGAAGCGTTCGCCGCGTTGCAGCCGAACACTTAAAAACGTTTTCAAGACGGCTGCCCTTGCGGTCATAGGCAGCGGAAGCCTGAACTCGTTGAGGAACTACTACGATTCGCTTGTTTCGAGAGGGATGGCTCCGTGGGATGCCCGTAATAAGATGGCGAGGAAGATCGCCGGGTTGGCGCTCTCAATCATGGCCAGCGGGAAACTTTATCAAGCAGGGAGGTTTAAGCAATGTAAAGCAGGTTCAGGGAATTGATGCCGCCGCATCCGCTTTGCTATGCATCGGGAAGGCCGGCGGGAGGCCTGTGAGAGATCAGTGAGAATGATTACCCCGGCATCTTTTAGATGCTGGAGAGTACAAAGTGTCGAATATCCCCAGGCAAATTCCCTGAATTTATAATAGCCGTGATCAAACGTTCTTTAAAACAACAGAGGCTCAAATAGACGCGTAGGGAATTTAATAATCCCTGTGAGCGACGTAAAAAAATAAAGAAGACCGTTACAACGACGAACGGCGGAGCGGGAAAGGCGAGGAAGTGTTAACGACGAGGAGGACGAAGTCATGTGTAAAAACATGATAAGAACAGGTATTTTTAACTTGACTTCCATGGACATAGACATTCTCTGGGCGGCGACGGGGAAATGCGGAGCATTCTGTAATCTTCATTTGAGGTCCTTCAGGCCGATTCAAGTCTCCGTGCTTGAACCACTGTTGATCGCCGGATGTTACCGGCTCCCGCATTGTGGGAACCATTCTGTGGGAGCGGGCCACGCCCCGCGATGAAAAAAATGCCTGTCATTCTCCGGGCTGCTTCGAAGGGCTGCGACGGGAAAATGCGAAGCATTTCTGTAAATCTTCCTTTTAGTATCAACATGTTATGAACATTAAAAAATCTCATACAGCAGCAAATTTGAATTATGACACAGCCTGTGGACACCCGCTCCCGCAAATCAAGATCGCGGGTCGTGGCCCGCTACCACCAAAAAAATGCCGTCATTCTCCGGGCCGCTTCGGAGGGCTGCGACGGGGAATCTTCATTATAGGTCATTCCCATTCTTCCTATAAATCCTTCCAATACTGATTCTCCTTCTCAATTAATGTTTCCTTCCATTCCCGCTTCCACTTTTTAAGTTGTTTTTCTCTGGCTATCGCCTGCCTGGGATTTTCGAATACTTCATAATAAACGAGCTTGTTCAGATTGTATTTTCTCGTAAATTATTTTTTACTATCCTGCGTTTATGCTCATATATTCTTTTTGGGAGATTGCTGGTAACCCCTATATATAAAACACTCTTATTAGCATTCGTCATAATGTATGTGAAATACTTCTTCTTATCCATAGATATAGTCAGTATTATTATACTATCCCGATATTATAATACAAACTATAATGAAGATGCCCGGTTGCCGCCCTATGAAGTAACACCGGGCATGACGGTCATGTTACTGAAGATTCCCCGTCGCAACCCTTCGAAGTATCCCCGGGCATGACATTTCTTTATTTGGAGCAGGTGTCCTGAAGAGACACCAGCTGCGGCAGTGAATCGTCATCCTTAGTCAGGCATTCATTGGAAGCAAGGGGAGTATCTGTTCAGATTCTTTATTAGTTGTTTTTCGATGGCTTTCCTCATAATGATAAAAAACCATGGCTCTTCAAAGGCCTCAATCCTTTTTCTTTTCCTCTGCTTCAACTTCCGGCGGGATATAATATAAGATGCGATTGCAGTTATCGCAGTGCTGAATCTCGTTATCGGTTATCAACTCGGCGAAAACCTGGGGGCGGATTTTATAGCGGCATCCTCCGCAGATTCCGCTATGTGAGATGCCGGCGATGCCGATGCCTTCCTTTTTACCGGAGAGCATATCGAATTTCGCAAGAAGATCGGATTCCACCTGTTTGCGCAATTCATCCTGATTCCCGTGGATTTTTATCAGCTCCGCTTCACAATTCAATTTCTGCCGGTTCAAATCCTGCTGTTCTTTTTCTATCCGGGATTTATTTTCCGCAAGCTCCTTCTGGGCGGTTTTTTTTGCATTACCTAGCTTGTCTTCTTCATCCATAAGAACCAAAATCTTCTCCTCGGTCGCCCCGATTTCATTGCCCAAAAAACTTATCTCGTTCAGCGCGGCTTTGTACTGGACGTTATCCTTGACGGTCATCAATTGATCCTGGAACTTGGCTTTTTTGGTTTCCATAAGTTTCAATTCCAGCTCAAGTTTCATCCTCTGTCCCGTGGCCGATTTGTGGTTTTCCTCAGCGGCCTTTAATACGTTCTCGAAGACGTTTAACTGCTCCATCATCGTGTTGATTTTCTCCGGCACAGATTCGATTTGCTTTTTCAGTCTCCGTTCCTCGTTCAATTCGCCTTGCAGCTTGACAAGAATCTCCAGGACCTTTTTCATTTACAACCCTCTTTCAAAATAAAAAAAAGGGATGCAAGCCGCATCCCTCTGATATACCTGTATTAATGTAATTTTCAGATTTCAAAACTTTGTTTTCCCATAAATATATAACCTTAAAAACTTGGTGGGCCCACTAGGGATCGAACCTAGGACCATTCGGTTATGAGCCGAGTGCTCTACCAGCTGAGCTATGGGCCCTTCCATTGAAATATATCAAAAGTATTTCTTATGGTCAATATCCTCGTTGAAAGTATCCTATCAAAAACCATGCCGGCTGTATGACAATGAATGCGACGTCTTTTCATTTTTCGGCTTGTAAGATAACATAAAAGGTTAGACCTGTTCCAAATGAAAAAACCGGAGGAAGGGTTTTGGAAGATTTTAAGGCAAGGGCAAATATCGTCGGCGAGAGGCTGTATGAGGGACGCGACGAGGCGTTGGAAGAGCTGATCTCCCTTTTTCAGAACAAGATATTTACAATTGCGTACAGATTCACCGGAAATCGCGATGAAGCGTTCGATCTCAGCCAGGAGATCTTTTTCAGGGCCTATTCGAAAGTGAAGCTCTATGAAAGAGGTACCGATTTCAATGCCTGGTTCCTGCGTCTTGCCATAAATACATCCATCAATTACAGGACGAAAGCGGTAAAAAACCCATCTTTTTCAGCCACAGAGATTGATGAAAATATCGAACACCATCCATCGGACGAAGATGCTGCCGAGAGCGGCATCAATCTTCAGAAATTGAACAAGCTGTTGAATGAACTCCCGAAGCGGGAACGGATCGTCCTGATTATGCAGATATTGGAGGAAAGAAAGGTCGGCGAAATCGCGGCTATATTAAATGTCTCAGTCAAATCGGTCGAATCGCTGTTGACGCGCGCAAGGAAGCGGCTGAGAGGCCTGGTTGAGAAAAGTTAAGAGAGAGATGAGGGATTATCATCTTTAGCCTGTTTTAATACATAGGGGAAAGAAATGAATTGCAAGCTTTCACTGAGGGAAATAAACATAAGCGGGACAGCGGTTTCCGCTGAAGCGCTCGCTCACATCAAGGGATGCAAATCTTGCGCCGGTGTATATAATCTCGAACGGAGCATCGAGGGGTTTATTCTCGAAAATTCGAAGGCGGACGTTCCGGACGGCTTCAAGACCGCCATCGTCAAATCCATCGAATCCCGCAAGAAGAAAAAGGCAGTTTTGCCGCTCCTGTCATACGCCTTTAAGTTCACAGCTATTGCCGCCATTCTAATATTCGGACTCTGGCTCGGAATCCAGACAGCCAACGGCTCTCGCGAAAACAACAACCCGACTGAGACCGATGTTTATGCTCTGAATACCTCCCCTGCCTACCCGGACAACCTCGGAGATATCTACTTCGCAGTCCTAGAGGAGGCGCAGAATGAAAAATGAACCGAACTCTAAGATACTGAGACTGGCTTTGGTCTGCTCGATAATCCTCAATCTCGCCTTCATCGGCGGTTTTGTCATCAAAAGAGCGATCAGCTCGAACATTGACAGCAGCCTCGATTCATCGGCAAAAGAAGATTTTAAATGTCCGCCTTCCGAAACCAAAGGAGAAGATAACAAATATCATCGAGATAAGGATTCTCTAGGCATCGGGAAATTATGCAAAGAAAATCCGGCATTCTACAAACTCCATCATGAACACGGCAAAAAAATACATGATAACATGGAAAAAATGTATTTGCTTCGGAAAGAAATGCTCGAAAAGATTAAAGGCGGGGCGAACGATGAAAAAGATTTCGAGGGTATTATCGCCGAATTTAACGTTATGAATTCCAGGCTTGAAATGGATAATGTCAGGCATCTTCTTTCTCTTAAAAAAATATTGGAGAAAGAGGCGTTTAATTCATTGATAGATCGCTTGATATATAAACTGTCAACACATAAAAACAGTCTTAAAAGGTTTGTCGGATACAATAAAACTGACAAAACTGAAAACAAAACCAAATAAAGGAGTATCTATGAAGAAAACCATCAAATTACTGCTGATCGCAGCTGTTGCTCTATCGGTAGCTTTAGCTGCCTACGCAGGAAACCACCCTGAGAAATCCGGCTGTAAAAAGGGCGCCGAAAAGACCATGCTTTGCGATTGTTTTTCAAAGCTGAACCTCACGGACAAGCAAAAAGATGAAATCACCGCCATGAAAAAAGCCTTTATGGAACAAAAGGCAAAGCAGCGCGAAGAGATGTCCAAGATGTGCACTTCCATAAAGGAAATGGTCAATTCAGATAATCCCGATATCGCCGCAATAGATAAGAAGATAGATGAACAGGCGAAACTGTGGATCAACGGTAAAAAAGCGGCTGTGGATCATATGCTGAAAGTGAAAGCCCTTCTCACTCCCGAGCAGCTCAAGCTTTGGAAAGAACATAAAGCTTCCTGCGGTTCCGATTGCAAAGGCAAGGATATGAAGAAGCATGATTGCAAAGCCGGCGACAAAGGCGAAGGCTGCAAAGGGGAACATCACTCTGGATGCAAAAGCTCCGAGACCCACGAAAAGACCGACGAGTAGAACCTGTTCCAACACTCGGATTCAGACCGTCCTCATCGAGGACGGTTTTTTTATTTGGCTGAAAACAAAACTGCTAATTCCTTTTTTACCGCTGAATATATATCTATAATCGTCCCGATACCGGTCTCTGACATTCAGCAATTTCAGGATTTCTTTTCTTTCATTGTCGTATATTAATGGATAAGCTAATATAATCGGAACAAATAAGAGAAGTAAAAGCGGATACGCGAATATATGATTATTAAAAATAAATTGCGGATATTGTTTATATGTACGGGCAATTCCTGCCGCAGCCAGATGGCAGAGGGATGGGCAAATGCGTTGAAGGGCGGCGAAATCGAAGCTCATTCCGCAGGTATCAAGCCGAAGGGGCTGGATAAATATGCCGTAAAGGCGATGGGGGAAGCTGGAGTAGATATATCTCGTAATTACTCGAAAGCCGTCTCTAAATTTCAAGACATCACTTTCGATTATGTGATCACCGTCTGCGGCCATGCGCACGAAAATTGCCCCGTCTTTCCCGGCAAGGCGAAGATCGTCCACTTCGGTTTCGAAGACCCGCCGTTCTTGGCAATAAACAGCAAGACCGATGAAGAGAAGATGAATCATTACAGAAGGGTACGGGACGAGATCAAGGCTTTTATAGAAACTCTGCCCGATTCCCTTCCGGCGCAATAGCCTTCCCTGCTGGACCTATCAGTTTCCTGCCTTCTATCAGAAATATGTTCTACGCAGCTTCGTAAGAACAGGAGAAGTTAATAATTGAAAGGATTCGAAAATGAAAAATATTCTGTTTCTTACTATCCTTAGTCTTTCTCTATCCATCGTCGGCTCCGCGATAAATAGGGAACCGAAGGCTGCCGTGAAAACAATCTATAATTTTGAAGTAATTGATATCGAAGGAAACCCGGTCAAGCTGGAAATTTTTAAGGGGAAGGTTCTGCTAATCACGAACGTCGCGAGCAAATGCGGCTTCACGCCTCAGTATGCAGGGTTAGAAAAGCTATATAATAAATTCAAAGATCGCGGCTTCGTGGTTCTGGGTTTTCCCGCTAACAATTTCCGCAATCAGGAGCCCGGCACGAATGCCGAGATCCAGCAATTCTGCAAATCCAACTACGGAGTTACCTTTCCGATGTTTGCGAAAATATCGGTCGCGGGAGCGGACAAACATCCTCTCTACATTTTCCTCACCGAAAAAGCCACTAATACTGAATTCTCCGGCGAGATCAGATGGAATTTCGACAAATTCCTGATTGACAAGACCGGTAGAATCATCGCCCGCTTCGATTCGCGCGAGAAACCGGAAGACGAAATGATAATGGCCGCTGTGGAAAAAACTCTCGAATAGAATTTATTCATTGCACCTGCATAAAGAAGTGTTTGATGTTGTTTCAGACTAATTAATAGAACCAAATTTAGCTTGACCCTTATGCGGATGAAATATATACTGTTATCGAAGTAAGTGAATTAGCAGTGGCAAAGACTCCGATTATCACGATGATCAGCGATTTCGGCATACGCAGCCATTACGTGGCGGCGATGAAAGCCATCATTTATAGAATCATCTCCGAAGTCAATATAGTTGATGTAACCCACAATATAACCCCTTATAATATATATGAGGCCGCCTTCCTTTTGCGTAACATCTACTTCTACTTCCCTGTAAAGACGGTTCATCTGGTGGTCGTTGATCCGGAGGTCGGCGGGGACCGAAAACCCATCGTCGTAACGACACCGCAACATTATTTTGTGGGTCCCGATAACGGTGTTTTCAGTTACATCTACGAAGACTGTAAAGACACGGGCTTCAGCGTATATCATCTTGTAGAGTCTCATTATTTCCGGACCCAGATCAGCCCCACGTTTCACGGCAGGGATATATTCGCCCCCGCCGCCGCCTGGCTTGCGCGCGGGACAGACGCGGGCGAAGTGGGACCGAAACTTGAGAATTTTACAAGGTTGAACCTTCCGCAGCCGGTTATTCAGGGAAACGTAGTCACTTGCACGATAATGCACATTGATTCATTCGGCAATGCCATCACAAACCTGAGCAAGGAAATCTATACAACGCTGTCCCAAAAACTCGGCACAAACAAAATCTCGGTAAAAATCGGAAATCAAGTTATCAACGAAATCAGCCCGTCTTATTTTGCCTTGAACGACAAAAAGATCGGGGTTGTTTTCGGCAGCACGGACAACCTCGAAATTGCCGTATATAAGAAGGCCGCCTTTCGCGAGCTCGGACTGAACCTCTTCGCGCAAGTCCAGGTAATATTCGGATAACGTAGATTTGACAACCATCGACCTGAAACGGTTGCGTCGCACCAAGAGAAAAAAACTTATAATATCCAAAAGATTTGCTGTCTTCCTCATCGCCGTATTCCTCCTGACGGTTACGGTTATGTGGATTTTATACGCTTTTCTTCATCTCACGTCTGGCAGAAATGAACTCTACGAAGGAAGGCTGGAAAAAGCTTATAATCACTTCCTTGCTGTTTCTTCGACCGGATTATTTCAGCAGAAAACGCATACCGGATTTGCAATACTTAAAATTCTCTACGGCGGCTCAATAGAGTACGCTGGAGCATTCGCAAAAACAGACCGGCAAGCGCTTGATTATTATGATCACTCAAGGTTGCTGGAGCGGCTTATAAAGGACTCCAGATACAAAACCGCATATGAATACAGCCGCCATCTGATTCAATTCAATTCCATCCCTGATGCATATTATTACGGTGGAATCGCCGCCACCGCTCTGGGCAAATATGAGGAAGCCGCTGACCTTTTTCTGGCACTGAGCGGAGACAGCCGATATCACATTAAGGCGGAGGAAAAACTGACTCTGCTCGAAAAGGTTGCCGATGATTCATTTTATTCGATAAGAGACAGAAACGGCGGCCAGATCGCCAAATCATTCTCCAATGCGGATTTGAACGGCGGATCGTCCGATTATCTTGCATTTATAATTCCTCTGATCCAAATCCACGAAAAAGACTTATACAACTCGGTCATCCTTACAATTGATAACCGGATTCAGCGTATTGCCGAAAATACGCTGGAAGACCTGTCTGGGATACTTATCGCCGTCTCTCCAGGATCCGGAGATATACTTGCAATTGCCGCAGATGGAAAATGCCTTGAAAACGAATTCTATCTTAAGAAATTGCAGCCTGGTTTTCTTGTCAACATTGTAACGGCGATTGCCGCCGGAGAAATGAAGGCGGATATTATTTCATTCCCTATGGAGTGTCCTTCCGAGAAAAAATACGGCGATGTCACTATCTACAGCAGTCATACAACCGAGCCTGTCAGAGGAATCCAAGATGCCATTATATATGAATGCAACGCGGCTTTCAGCGAATCTGCGATCAAAATCGGAAAAGAGAAACTCTATGATGCCGCAAAAAGATTATGGTTCGACAGACCCTTCGAGATCGGGGGAAAAAAGGTTAATGTCGCTTCCGCCGAGATCGGAAATAACTCCGCCTCACTTGCCCTTTTCACGAACGGATATCATCGCATATGGACGACACCGCTCCATCTGGCCATGATTGCATCATCAATAGCCTCGAACGGTGCGATTTATCGCCCGAGACTGGTATTAGATAAACGGAACATTGATGGGAACAGCTACTTTAAAGAAAACAGCAGGATTCTGAACATCGCAGCCGAGGAGTCCACTATAAATCCGATAAAAACCGCTATGTCAGAGATCGGCAGGAAGATGATGGCTGATTCCAAGATGAATATGAATAGTGTGCGGTTCGGCGCGCTTTATACATATTCAGGAGGTGTAGAGGCTCCGTTTTCTTGGATTTTAATCGGTTTTTATCCTGCCGATAATCCAAGAATTGCATTTTCGCTCATATTGTCGGATGATTCAGCTTCCAAAGAAGAAATCGTTTCGAAGGCTGTATCTTTCATTTCGGAATTATATAAAAATCGACTACTTCTATGACTGAAAAAAGCGTTTTACTTCATATTTGCTGCGCTCCATGCGGAACGGTTCCGATCAAACGGCTGCTTTCGGAATACTCTGTCTCAGGTTTTTTTTACAACCCAAATATCTATCCGGAATCCGAATATTTCTTTCGGAAAAAAGAATTTGAAGATTATCTCAGTGAATTGGGAATTCCATTTTATTCTGGAACGTACGATAACGATGCTTGGGAGGAATCGCTCAAGGCATTTAAGGATAAACCAGAGGGAGGAGCAAGGTGCGGGATATGTTATCGTTTCCGGCTACGTGAAACCGCCGCAGCGGCTAAAAAACTCGGAATAAGTTTTTTCTCGACGACCCTGACACTGTCTCCACATAAAAACGCGGAATTGATCAACAAAATCGGCATTGAAATAGGGAGTGAATCGGGTGTAAAATTTCTTGAGAAGAATTTTAAAAAGAGCGATGGTTTCAAAGAGAGCTGCCAGATGAGCAGCGAGAGGAATATGTACCGTCAGAATTATTGCGGCTGCCGCTACAGTCTGCGATGTTCAAGATGAGATGATAAGAACAAATTCTATTAAAATTCGTTATAAAATATTGAAATGATTGAAGATTAAATATCGGAGGGGCTATTATGAAAAACAAGATTGCAGCTTATTTATTGATATTCTCGGTGGCATTGGTATCAGCGGTGCTGATCGTCAAGCTCACTCAAAAGAAAGAAATAGAAAATTCCTACGCTTTATCTGTGATTCCTGAAGACCCCCTCTTCTTTTTAACCATCAATTCGTTGGAGGAATTCGCAGGCCAGCTGAAGCAAAAAGCCGATCTTTTAGGCCAGAAAGATTCTACACCTTACAATACCCTGCTGGATAATCTTGGATTGCAAGTTGCCGAACCCGTCAAGAACTCTGAAGAATTAAAAGCTATGGTCGGCCTTTGTCCACTTTCACCTGCCGGTATAGCTGTGCTCGATCCCTCTCCGACCGCCACGCTCAAATTTGTTTGTCTCGATAACGAAGCTATATTTAAAGATTTCCTGAAAAGGAATTATGATTTGACCGAGAATGTTCTCGAAGGAATGGAATACTACAAATTAACCTCCAAGAACAAGGCAGCTTGCTGCAAAATCCTTTATATTAAAAACGCCACTGCTTTTCTATTTGAGAATGAATATACACTCAAAAAGGTATTTAAGGAAGAATCGAGCAAGATAGGTGATAATCGTATCTATGAACAATTCAAGAAGAAAAATTCCACTGCCTCAGCGTATATATATATAAACTCCAAAAAAATCGGTACATATATCGCCAATCTGATGGCATTCGCAAAACCTTCGATATCTCAGCAGATTTCCATTTCGATCAACGATAAGGAATTAGCCGCGAAAAGTCAGGTTTTCGACGATGCCTTGGGAAGTTTTCTTGATGTTATGATCAAATTTTTAAAAAGTCAGGATTCAATTTCGGCAGCGGTTGTTTTCGACAAGGATGGGCTGAGCGTGGAAAGCGATATCCGTTTGGTTTTATCCGAAAACACTCAGAAGATATTTTCGGAAAAACCAAACGAGAATCTGCTCATCAATAACCTGCCTGACGGGGCTATTATGATAATCTCGGACAATTCCAGCGCTGGTTTTAGTAAATGGAAGAATGAAACTCTAAAAAGCGGTTTTGCAGGCGTATTTAAAGAGTTGAATTCAAAAACCTCCGTTTCCGAGTCTTTTCCGCAAAGCGATGAACGCGATGTCTTCGCGATGTATCCTTGCAATGTCGAAAATTCCCCATACCTGCAGTTGAATATAAATCGGAAAAATCCCGATAAAGACCTGTTCAAGGAAAGGGAGCAGAAATTTAACGATCTCAATAATTTATGGGATAGCCTGTCATTCCTGCTTCCCATTAAATTGCATTTTGCAACCGGCAAAATTCGGAGCTTCAATGGAATTCAGATACAACAATACAAGCTTAACTTTTTACCGAATGAAAAAAGCCTTATTAATGAAATTATGCAAAAAATGGAATCCAACGAACGCGTAAATATAATAGTGTCGTCGTTTTATCCGTTCGAGCTGGCTGAATTCAAGGGCATCGAGATCTTTGTCGGCAATGACCCGACCGGTAAATTCATGAACGATTTCCTTCTCCAGTTAGGTGGAAAGAAAACCCCAATGCTTGTGGATACCGCTCCATACAAATTCATCAAAGAAAAAGCATATCCCGAGTCCAGCTATACCGTTTTTATTTCAGCAGCCAAATATTTGTATCAAGTGATAACTCATATGTCTGATATCCCTGTCAGCAGGAAAAATTCTATGAAAGCAAAGATTCAGGACCCGGGAATGAATTACAATATGATCAGCATAAAACTTCACCAAAACGGAATATACTGCCGGCTGTATTTCAATTTCAACGATATAAAACAATTCATAAATACCGCCAGGACTCTGGATTCGGTGGTCAATCGGTAAGTTATGAGAATATAAATAAATACAGCTATGCTGGAAGCGAGAGTGGCATTTCACGCTGAATAATTTTTATGCGCCGAATTTGTTCAGTTTACCCGCGGCGGCAAGCACAAGAGTCATCGCTTCTTTGGCTGGAAACGTTCCGAATACACCCTTCGCACATTCTCTTTCCGTGAAACGGCGGACATCGTCGGGCCGTTCATTGGACGAAGACAAAATGAATGGAACAGGATGCCAGCTGTGTGATTTCAACACGCACGGCGTAGAATGATCGCCGCACACAACGGCTACCGAAAAATTTAATCCTTCAAGCGCGCCGAGGTTTTTATCGAATTCTTCCAGAACATGGACCTTTTTAATAAAGTCCCCGTCTTCACCTGCACTGTCGGTCTTTTTAATATGCAAATAGAAAAAATCGAAATCATTGTATCTTTTTTTCAATGTTTCGAATTCACTCTCGATTGTTTCCCCCGCATCCAGCGCTTTCATTCCCAACAGCTTTGTGACGCCTTTGTACATCGGATAGGTTGCGATACATGCCGGGTTGAGTTTATAAACATCTTGCATCGAAGGCAGCTTCCTGTATTGATCGAATCCCCGCAGCAGGATCATATTCGCCTTGTCATGCCCCCCGAGCGCCTTGCCCGCCTTTTCTGTCAGCTCATTGACAATCGCGGCGGTTCTCTCAGACTCGGAATCCGAACCCTTTGCCTTAAGCGGCTTCACTCCCAGTATTTGCGGGTCCGTATCGCTCACCCTTCCGCCCAATCCCTTTCCTCTCATGACGAGGGATGCCCGGTATTCCATTTCCGGACCTAACAGCATTTCGACACCAGGTATTTCTATCCGGGACAATTCCGAGCATCTCTGTGCGCAGACCTCGGTTGGTATCCTCCCTGCCCTTCTGTCCGTAATGTTACCGTCTTTATCCACAGTGCAGAAATTTACCCGGGCGGCGACATCGGATTCCCTGAGTTCCGTTCCTATGCCGAGCGCGGAGAGCACACCTCTTCCGATTTCATATTCCAATGGATCATACCCGAAAAGTGAAAGATGCGCGGGCCCCGAGCCCGGTGTGATTCCCAGCGCTACAGGGATGGTCAGACCGCAACTCCCCTTCGCGGCAAGGTTGTCCAGATTCGGGATTTGGGCATTTTCGAGCGGCGATTTGTTACCGTGATCAGGATGGGGCAAGTCTCCCAGTCCATCAATAACAATAAATAATATTTTCGAATCAGTTTTACGGGATAATCGTTTTATAAGTTCAAAATTTGCCATAGTAACTCCTAAAAAGATACTCAGTATAATTTTACAGCAATCGGGTCAAAAAAGGTATTATATCAATGTGCTTCCCTTACTTAGTCTCTTTTATCTTCTCCAGCCATCGAGCTTTTACGTCCTCAGGCAGTTTTTTCTCCCATTCCTTAAAAAGCGATTTGCTTTTCGCATCCCTGAAATATGCCCCTCTGCCATATTTCTCGTAGCCGATTCTCAATTGCGAAACAGCCTGCTGGGATAGAACAAGAGCGAGAAATAATAAAAGAAAGTAAAATGCCCGCTTCTTTTGGAAGTTTTTAGATATTATGCTGACGGCTCCGCCCATAACAAAAGCCGCTCCCGGGATTAGGATATATCCCAGCCTGATTAAAGTGAACGGAAACAAGATCGGTAGAGAAAATAATATGATCCAGGAAAAACCGAAAATCACGAGTCTGAGATCCGGTGACAGCTTGAAATGCTTTTTTCCGATAATAAAAAATGTCACGCCGAATATTAAAAGCGCAATGAATAGAGACCTAATGATCCAGCCTGCAATATTTTCCACAGCATAGAAACTTGTTCCGGGTGAAATAAAAATCAAACCTGATATTTCTCCCAATCTTGTCAGCAAAACGGGGATATTGGAAATTGAGTAGAAATCATACTGATCCTCCATCCCGCCCAGCCCTCCCCAAAACCAGATTCGAAGCAAAAGATATGCGCCTGTTATCGCCATAACCGCAAAATAGAATCCAATCATTCTTTTTATTTTATCGACACAAAAAAGAAATCCGGCGGATATAAGAACGAGGGGAAGCATAACAGAACTTTCTTTCGTCATAAGAGATGCCGTGAGGCAGACAAACACCCAGAACAAATCGCGCCGGGATTTGAAACCGGTGAGGATCAAGACCGATATCAATGCGAAAGAGATCATCATTACATCGAAGAGAGAAGACAACCAGGTTGACGCTGAGAAAGAAAAGATGCTTGCCGCTACCCATAAACCGGAGCAAAATGCAGAATAAGAGCTGTCAGTAACCTTTTTAACGATAAAAAAAACGAGGAGACAATTCAGATAAAGATGGAGATATCTCAGCAAATAATATAAAACATAGGTTTCCCCGAAAATCTTATATTGCCCTTGAAAGAAAAGGAGCGGAAGAGGCCTGTAATATTTCGGTAGACAACCGGTCGCATCAACAGGCCCAATGAAAGCTGACACAAGCCCGGCGCCTGTGTAATCTCTTAACCAAAGGTAATCATCAATATAAAAATCGTTTGAAAATGTGTATGCGGATATTATCAGCAGCAATAAGCCCAGGGAGATAACCAGGTACAGATCCGTTTTATTACAGTTTTTAAGAAAGGCGGATAACTTTGTTAGGATATCCTTCACTCTGTTGTTTTTTATAATCTTATCAAGCGATTTCTTGTCTCTACCTCTACTTGAAACGTACATAATATAGGCACTGATGATGATGCTTGTAAAAATGGTGAAAAAGAATATATAAAGCCCCCACCTCCGGGTTACTAAAATATTTACATACCTGAAATCGTATACATTCAGGAAAAATACAGTTGCCGACAGGCCGACGACTCCCGTCAACAGAGCTATTATCTTTTTCGGAACACGATATCTGAGGAAGAAAAAAATCAAAGTGCCAATTAATATCGGCAATGCTGACGCACTGACAATACGCTTTATTTCTCCGAAATTATCAGATACCGACAACCGGGCAGATACAAGATTAGTATTTCTAATAATATATGAATAGCGCTTCCCCCCGGGAACAGCTAAATTGAAAGTGAGAACCGCCCGTCTGATATCCGACCTTCCTATCTTTGCCGAAATCATATAAATATTCGCCAAAACTCCATTTTTATGAAGAATCCTCTTCATCGAAACACGATAAACAATAGGTTTTCCGTCGAGCTCAAGCCCACTGAAGGTAATATCCCGATAGGTTTTCAATCTGGCTTCTAATTTGTATTCGCGGTTTCTATCGAGATTATCAAAATATAAAGAACCATCAGAATGAGAAAACTTTCCATTTTTAATATTATGAGTCCAGAACTCGGAGTCCTTGATATTTTTTATCAATTCCACGTCTTTGAAATAGAACAGATAATTAGCAAGGAAGGATAACAAAATAAAAAAAAGTGCCGGCAGTATAAAATCTTTAAAGATTTGCCTGTTCTTCATTTATTTTTCTTCTTTAAAAATTGCTCAGATACCGCCCGATCGAAATCCCCTTTGATGGCATAGACGATAGCTGCGGCAAGAGCATCCGTTGTATCTGATGGAACTGGGGTTTCGGCAAGCCCGAGAACGATTCTCACCATCTCCGCTACCTGGTTCTTCTCAGCCCGCCCATATCCAGTCATTCCTTTTTTTATTTCGAGCGGGGTGAGCTCTGCAAGGGCGATGTTCTGATTGGAAATTGTCATCATGAGCGCACCCCTGATATGCCCAAGCTTCAGCGCCGTTTGCGGATTGACAGCATAAAAGATATCCTCAACGACAGCGATGTTAGGATTATGGGCTATCAATATCTTTTCAAGCTGTTTGCATATTGAAAGCATCTTTTCCTGGAATGTCGTGGAATTCAAAGGAACGATGCAGCCATATTCGACCGTCTTGAAGCTATTTGCGTGATAATCAATTATCCCGTAGCCGGTTTTATTTATGCCGGGATCAATTCCGATTATACGCATGATAAAGCAGTCATAATATCTTGGATAATTTTACAAGGTTTATTCCGCGATATCGAAGTTCGACCAGACATTCTGGACATCGTCCAGGTCTTCCAGCGCATCTAGAAGGTTCATAAGTTTATCCGCGTCTTTTTCACTTAGTGTCGTTGTGTTTTCCGGCACCTTTGCGATTTTAGCTTCAACGGTATTGATTTTTGCCTTTTCCAGAGCTTTCATTATTGCATCGAATTTTTCCGAAGCGCTGTATATTTCCCAGACGTCATCCCCATCCTTCATATCATCCGCACCGGCTTCCAGGACAATCTCCATCAATTTATCCTCCTCGACGAGGCTCTTGTCCACAGTGATGTAAGCCTTACGCTCAAACATCCATGCGACGCAGTTCGAAGAACCGAGGTTGCCGCCGTGCCTGGTGAAAATATGCCGAATCTCCCCCGCCGTCCGGTTTTTATTGTCGGTCATAACATCAATTAAGATCGCGGCGCCGCTGGGTCCATAAGCTTCATAAACCACTTCAACGTAGTCTTCAGCAGCTCCAGAGCCGGTAACCTTTTCAATCGCCCGCTTGATGTTTTCCATAGGCATATTTTCCGTTCTGGCAGTTGCCACAGCCGCCCGAAGACGGGCGTTCGATTCCGGATCAGAACCGCCCAGACGGGCGGCGACGCTTATTTCGCGGATTAGTTTTCCGAAGACCTTGCTGCGCTTCTGATCCAACGCTCCTTTTTTACGCTTTATCGTGCTCCATTTTGAATGTCCAGACATATTATAACCTCTTTAAAAAACAATAATTTCTGAAACAATTATATCAATTTCTTTTTCTGTTGTCATCATAGAGCAGCAAGAAAGTTCCGGCAGATTGACACCATTGCAGCTGTAAACTAATATAATTCTCATTAAGATTCTTTTCGTCGTGTATGTGGAGGTTTCAGATGTTGGAAAAAATAAAAGAGGATGTAAAGACCGCCATGAAAGGCGGAGATAAACTCAAAGTTATCACGCTTAGGATGCTTCTTTCCGATATTCATAAGAAAGAGATAGACAAGAGAGGAGTCCTGACAGAGCAGGAAATACTGGGTGTCGTCAGCAAATCCATCAAATCGAGAAAGGACTCCATCGAGGAATTCAAACGCGGCGGCCGCGAGGACTTGGTTCAGAAAGAAACAAAAGAAGTGGAAATACTCAACGTATATCTGCCTAAGGCTCTGTCAAAAGAAGAAATAATCAAAGGGATCGAAGATATAATCAAGGAAACCGGCGCTGCCGGCGGCAGGGACTTCGGCAGGGTGATGAAGGAAATGATGACTCGTTATCAGGGCCAGGTGGATGGAAAAGAAATATCGGAACTGATCAAGCAGAAACTTGGCGGTTGAACGGGGAAATGATCGAATCCCTCGTGTGCTTCAAATGCGGCAGAAAGATCGAGGAAGGGGCGCTCTTTTATCGCCTGGATTTGAAAATCACTTCCGGATTCGACGGCACGATCGTCGAATCGCCAGATCCTGAAAGGTATCGAGAACTTCTTGCAAAACTTGAAAACGAACACGCTCTCTCCGCTGAAGAAGACGTTTATAAAGAATTAAAAATTATCTTGTGTAAAAACTGCAAAGACGTCTTTATCAGGTTTCTCGGCAACACGGATGACAGCGCTGCTTTTTAATGTATATGCAACAAAATCGAGGTTCATCTAAATAAACGTAGAAATTCCGCATTGATCGCTTTAGATGACTTCACTCGAACCAGCTTTATTGCATTTTATTATCGTCTAAATTCGGACCCGGACTATGCCTGATTATATCGCCCTGTATCATGTAAATTACATCTTCCGCAATATTCGTCGAAAGATCGGCTATCCTCTCGAGGTTTCTTGAAATCTGCATCAGGTTCATCATATAACCGGTGGATTCCTTGTCTTTTTTAATGGATTCCTCTACTTTCACATACATCTGCCTGTGAAGATAGTCCACCTCGTCATCGGCAATTCTAACTTTCTGAGCAAGTTCGGTATCGAGATTCACCAGGGCATCGAGGCTGTTTTTCAGCATCACCTGCACCTTTTCCACCATCTCCGTGAAATCAAAATCTGTGCTGCCGGAATGCTTTTGATGCAGAGCCAGGCTTTGATTCACGATGTTTACGGCATGGTCCCCGACCCGTTCCAGGTCATTGTTAATCTTAAGGACAGCAATGATAAAGCGCAGGTCTATCGCAACCGGCTGATGGAGAGCAAGTATCTTGAGACACTCCTCTTCAATCTCCACCTCCCATTGATCAATCTTGTCATCAATCTCATTGACCTCATTCACGACCTTTTTATCCATATTCTTGATCGTTTGTATCGAACGGCGGACATTTTCTTCCACAAGTGTCCCTATAGACATTATTTTCTTTTTAAGCTTGTCTATTTCACGTTCCATCAACACAGACATCTTCTCCTCCTCTTCCGTTCTAACCGAACCTTCCAGTAATATAATCTTCGGTCTGCTTATTGTCAGGTTTTGTAAAAATCTTTTTTGTCTTTCCGAATTCGATAATGCGCCCTTCGTAAAAGAACGCAGTATAATCTGATATTCTCGCTGCCTGCTGCATATTGTGGGTGACAATGACGATAGTATATCTCGCTTTCAAAATCCCGACAAGGTCTTCGATTTTTGATGTGGCAAGCGGATCTATAGCGGAAGTTGGTTCATCCATCAACAGTATTTCCGGTTCGACGGCGATTGCGCGTGCTATGCATAGCCTCTGCTGCTGGCCGCCGGAAAGATCGGTGCCCGGTTTGTTCAGGATGTCCTTAACCTCGTCCCAAAGCGCGGCGCTTCTCAAAGCCTCCTCCACCCTGTCAGCCAATTCGGATTTGTTCGCTTCGTAATGAAGCCGAAGACCGTATGCGACATTATCGAATATACTCATCGGGAAAGGAGTCGGCTTTTGGAAAATCATTCCGATTTTCTTCCTCAGCTCGATCAAGTCCGAGTTTTGGTCGAGTATATTTTTGCCGTCAATGATCACTTTCCCAGCCGCCTTCTGGTCGCGATACATCGAGTAAATCCGGTTATAAACGCGTATATGAGTGGACTTACCGCAGCCGGAAGGACCGATTATCGCCGTTACTTTATTCGGCGCAATATCGAGATTGTTCTCGAATAAAGCCTGTTTATTTCCATAATGAAAATTCAGGTCTCTGACCGCGATCTTCGGTTCCCACCCGATTCCGTTTGCTGATATGAAATCCCGCCCAGGAGCAGATTCAGTTTTGGGGAGCATCTCCTCGTCATTCCTGCTCCTCATTTCGCTATCAAGTTTCATCTTTGTTTGACCTCCCTGAAAATGATTCTGGCGACCAATGTGAGAAAAAGAACCGCAAAAGTGATAAGTAATGAAGCCCCCCACGCGGTCCGGTTCCAATCCTCATAAGGGGACATCGCAAAGTTAAAAATCGTAACGGTAAGATTGCCAGTCGGCTCGTTAAGAGACTTCGTCCAATATACATTATTAAGAGATGTAAAGAGTAACGGCGCCGTCTCGCCGCTTACCCTTGCGATTGCTAAAAGAGCGCCTGTGATCAAGCCGGTCTTGGCGGCTCTGAAGATGACACCAAGCGTCATCTTCCATCTTGGCGCGCCGAGCGCCAAAACCGCCTCCCTCAAAGAGTTGGGGACGAGGGAAAGCATATCCTCCGTTGTGCGGGCGACGACGGGAATCATTATTATGGCAAGCGCAGCAGCTCCTGCCCAACCTGAGAAATGCCGCATTGGGAGTACAATAAGCGCATATACGAATAGACCGATAATGATCGAAGGGATACCCATCAGGGCGTTTGCTGCAAACCTTACCAATTCACCGAACCTGCCATGCCGGCCGAATTCCGAGAGATAGACGCCCGCTAAAAGGCCAATGGGAATGCCGACCAGCGAGGCTAACAGGGTCATCAGAAAAGTCCCCACAATAGCGTTCGAGATACCCCCGCCCGTCACGCCCGGAGGCGCCGGAAGCTTTGTAAAAAAATCCCAATTGATGGAGGATGCTCCTCTTTGTATGACTATGTACAATATCCAGATGAGAAAGAAAATTCCGATGAATGCACCGAGACCGGAAACCATTTTAACTGTTTTATCCACAATTTTTCTTTTTGCGGCCGGTTTCGGATTCATAATCCTCCTCCCATTTTTCTCTGGACGTTTTTCAACCACAACTGAGCGCAAACCTGCACAACAAGCGTCATAAGAAACAGAACCAAGCCGAGGTGAATCAATGAACTGATATACAGCGGTTCCGAAGCCTCTGCGAATTCATTTGCCAGTGTAGACGCGATCGTATTGCCGGGATCGAATAATGAAATGGATATCGAGTGCTTGTTGCCTATAACGAATGTAACCGCCATCGTCTCGCCAATCGCCCTCCCCAAGCCCAGGAAACATGCGCCGATCAAGCCTTTTATCCCATAACGGATGGTCACTTTTCTTGTAACCTCCCAGGTCGTTGAACCCATGCCATAGGCCGATTCTTTCAAAACCGAAGGAACCATCTTGAAAACGTCGCGCATCACGGAGCTTATAAAAGGCAAGATCATTAGAGCCAATATTATTCCTGCGGAGAGCATTCCTATTCCGATAGGCGGGCCCTGGAATAGAGGTATGAAGCCGAATTTTTCTGTTAAAAATGGTTGGACATGGTCGGACATATACGGAGCGAAAATAAATAATCCCCACATTCCGTAAATGATGCTGGGAACCGCCGCAAGGAGCTCGATCGCCGCTCCTGCCGGCTTGCTTATAAACGGCGGAGCCAGTTCCACAAGAAAAAGCGATATCAACAGGCTTAGCGGAACGGCGATCAGCATCGCGATAATGGTTGAAACGAGTGTTCCATAAATGCTGCTGAGCGCTCCGAAATTCTCGGTCACGGGATTCCATTCGGAAGATGTCAAAAAACTCAGTCCGAATTTTTTCAGAGACAGCCTTGAGCCCTCGAACAATTCCAGCAGTAAACCGGACATTATAAGTATTATAAACGCCGCCATGCCGACAGCAATTATCTTGAATACTTTATCGCCGAATCCATACCGCAATCCCTTCTTGGTTTTTTCCATGCTTTCCATATCAGCTGTTAAATAAAAAAAGAGGGGGCCGCAGGAATGCAGCCCCCTTCTTAATATTCATAGTTCACCCGCCTGCTATTTCAACACAGGGGATCCGTTGGATTTTACCTCGTCCTTCAGAGCACCCATAACCAGGTCAGTCACTGCTTTCGGCATGGGAACATAATCGAGTTCCTCAGCCATTTTTCCGCCGCTGTTTAAACACCATTCGAAATATTTCAGCAATGCCGCTCCGACCTTGGCATCAGGTTGATTTTTATGTATTAGTATGTACGTCACGCCTGTGATAGGCCAGCTCTCGTCCCCAAGCTGATCCGTAAGTATCACATAGAAGCCCTTGGAATTTTTCCAGTCGGCGCCGACCGAGGCCGCCTGGAAGGATTCACTGCCGGGTTTAACGAACTTGCCGGCTTTGTTCTTAAGTTGGACATAAGCCAGTTTGTTCTGTAGAGCATAAGCGTATTCCACATACCCGATGGACCAGCGAAGCCGCATAACGTAAGATGAAACACCCTCGTTGCCCTTGCCGCCGTAGAAATTGCCCGAGGGCCAGGCGACGGACTTCCCGTTGCCTATCTTTTTGCTGAACTCGTCTGATACCTTCGCAAGATAGTTAGTGTAAAGCCAGGTTGTGCCAGAACCGTCCGACCTGTGTACTACGGCAATCGGTTTATTGGGGAGTTTAATTTCCGGATTCAGCGCCTTGATCTTCGGATCATCCCACTTGGAGATTTTCCCGAGGAATATGTCCGCAAGCGTTTGACCGTCAAGCCTCATCTGTCCGGCCTTGATCCCCTCGATATTGACCACCGGAACGACACCACCCATAATCATCGGAAACATTACAAGACCGTTCTCATCCTGTTCCTTGGCTGTAAGAGGTTCGTCCGTTCCGCCGAAACTGACGGTCTTCGCTTTTATCTGCGCGATACCGCCACCCGAACCTATCGACTGGTAATTGATTTTTACGCCGGTAAGCTGATAGTATTGAGCGGACCACTTCATGTACAGAGGGTTCGGGAAGGTTGCACCTGCTCCATTGATCGTGGCATCATCGGCCGATAGAGGCAGATTGAAAATCAACGCCCCTGTCAAAGCCAACCCTATGATCAAATCTCTTAGTTTCATTTCTTTTCTCCAGTTATTTTTTTCAAACATCTCGAATAATGCTATCCACCGATTGTTAGGATTCTATTAGGAATCAGCTAACAATTTGTTAAGGTAACATTATGATGATAAATCCGCATTTCAACTGGAATTATCAGATTCAAGAATTGAGCTTTGTTATAGAAATGTAAGTTTTATATTTATGACTATTATAAGATAAATCAGAAAATCGCGGGAATGCGGATGGTAAAGACGCTTCCCTTCCCGGGCACGCTTTCGACACTGACGCTCCCTTTATGAGCCTCTGCCACATGCTTCACAATTGATAGGCCCAAACCCGTTCCGCCGTCTTTGTCCCCTCGGCCTTTGTCCGCCCTGTAGAACCGCTCGAATACTCTCGGAAGGTGCTCTTCGGCGATGCCCCTGCCGTGATCCTTGACGGCAATTATAACTTCGCTTCCTCCTTTGAATGAAGAGATTTCCACATCGCTTCCGGTGTCGCTGAATTTTATTGCATTATCCACAAGGTTGGCGACAGCCTGTTCAATGAGCTCGAAGTTAATCTTCGCATTAAGTTTTTCCTGGCAGGAGATTCGCAGATTGATTTTTTTTGCCCGGGCTTTCGTACCGTATAAAGATATTACAGATTCGAGAACATCGTGGATGTTTTGTTTCTTCGTGACAATCTCTTCCTGTTCAGTCAGTCGTTCGATCCTGGAAAGACTCAATAAATCCTCTACAATGGCATACAGACGGTCGGAGCTTTTAATAATTATGTCCAGGAAATTATCCCGAGATGTTTTGTCCTTCCATGCCCCTTCCAGCAGCGTTTCAGCAGAACCTTTTATAGAAGTCAGTGGTGTCTTGAATTCATGAGATACGTTCGCCACAAAATCCCTTCGTATATTCTCGAGCCTATGAAGTCTTGTAACGTCATTGAGCACAATCAAAGCTCCGAATATAGAACCGTTTTTATCTTTCAAAGGCGTTCCGTGAGCTTGAAAAGATTTCATTCCTCTTTCGTCGGTGATGACAATTTCCCTCTCGATTACTTCCAGGCTTCGAAAAGTATCCGCGACAAATTCCTGGAGCCCTGTGTTTCTGATCACACCATGGATGTGCTTGCCGATCGCGACATCGGCTTTTATTCCGATGAACTCCGACGCGGCGGAGTTGATCTTTATTATTTTCTCGTCCTCATCAACGGCGATAAGCCCTTCCACCATGCTGGATAGCATGGAATCAATTTCGTTCTTTTGCCTTTCATAAGAATGAATCTCCGTGTCCAGCTGCAAAGCCATAGTGTTCATCGCCTCGGCAAGGTTCGCGAATTCACGGGATTTCGGGACCGGGACGCGGTGATGCAGATCGCCTTTTGCAAAGCGGTTTGCAACATCTTCCATCTCCCCCAACGGTTTGCTTATCCTTCGCGCCACAAATAGACTGAACAGAGCTGCAAAAGCTGCAAAGATGATTCCGCCGAACAGTATCTTTATATAAATCTTGTTGAGGGCATCTTCCACGGATTGAACCGAGCGGGATGCGCGGATCACTGCGGCAATTTTCTTTCCGTCTCTGAGCGGCACGGCGGCATAGATTATATTCGCATCGAGAGTGGAACTGTGCCTCACGGAAAAACCTGTTTTACCGTTCAAAGCCGTATAAACCTCCGGCCTGTCAGAATGATTCTCCATCTTCGCCGGGTTTTCGATTGAATCGCCAAGGACATCCCCCACAGCGGAGATAACCGTAAACCTTATCTCTGAATCTTTATGCAGCGATTTGCAGATGGCGTCTATTTCCGCCCGGTCTTTTAATATGCCATTACGGAAGAAGGCGTTTCTTGCTATATAGGCATTGGTTTCGAGGCTCTTCTCGGACCTGAAATAATAGAAGTCAGTAATACGGTAGGAAGCATAAAAGAACATCCCGGCAAGAGATATAATAGCAATTATCAAATATGATGGATAAAGCTGCCAGAAAAGCCTGATCTTTTTCATCTTAAATCAATCCTTGAACCTGTAACCGACGCCCCTGATTGTTTCGATATATTCACCGGCAGCTCCAAGTTTTTTCCGAAGTCCCACAATCTGGACATCCACGGAACGGTCTGTAACCGGATAATCCTCTCCCTGGACGGCGTCAATAATCTGGTTGCGGGTAAAGACCCAACCTTTTCGTTTTGCAAGGAAATAAATAAGGCTGAATTCCGTCCTCGTCAATTCCACTTCGCCGCCGTTTACAAGTACTTGGTGCTTTCCCGGGTGAATGATAAGCTCATGTATTTTCAACGCTCCCTCTTCCACGGTTTCCGTAGTGGATTTCCTTCGCAAGACAGCGCGTATCCTTGCAAGCAGTACTCGTGTGCTAAAAGGTTTGGTAATATAATCATCCGCGCCGAGCTCTAGGCCCGCCACAATGTCCGCCTCCTCCCCTTTAGCTGTCAGCATTATAACTGAAATATTATTTGTCTTGTCATTCGACTTCAAACGTCGGCACAGGTCGAGTCCATCAATCCCCGGCAGCATCAGATCGAGAAGTATGAGATCAGGAATCTTGGATGCCATCTTGATTAATGCTGTCTCGCTGTCCTCGGAATGATCCACCTGGTACCCTTCCTTCGCCAGGTTGAATCTAATGACTTCTTGTATGCTCTTATCATCCTCGATGATGAAGATTGATTCTTTGGCCATAAATCAAAATCCTAATTGAATAATAATATTCAACCCACTCTTTAAAAAAAATGTTAGCGGATGATGAGGACAATATTAGCGGATTGTTAAGAAAAAGCGATATTTCTTCATTCGAAGCCGATAAATTTTCCGTTATCATTGAACCTCGGCGGCAGATCCACGCCGACCGAATTCCAGATTATATCAAAAATAGAGCGATGCGCGATATTGATATCGAATTCGTAATCCTCAATTATAGCTTCAGGAAGGAGCATCACATCTCTGTCGATAGGTATCATCCATTTTTCTATTTTATCAATGATGGCATAATTGTTATGAATTGCATCGGGAAATTTGATTCTATATCCTTTGACTCCATTCATTGTCAACATTACAACAATCGGTGTATTGATATCCAAAATCTTCAATCCTTCGAGATAAGATTTCAAACATTCGCCGAAGTATATTTGGTATTCGAACAGTTCCGTTAGGTTTTTATTTTTATCATCATATCCAAGGCAATAGCAATATTCGAGTGCTCCGTTCCTGAATACCTGCAAATAGCTCATTCTGACCGGTTCTTTGAACGGCGTAGAAACCAGGAATCCATCAAAATTATAATTCCAATAAGCTCCATTACCCGCGCGCCAGGGTTTGAATTTTTCATAAAGACTACGGTTAGTTAGCGTATCTCTACTATTAGGAAATTTTGAAAGGTCAATCTGGAAGCTCGAATCGAGGCCGGAGAGCGGAAAAAGATGAACTATGACCTTCGGGCCTCTTTCCAATTTCACCGGGGTTTCTCCCGCAATTATTCTCGAAAGCCTCTCATCCCTAAATCTCTTTATCCTGTCCTCGACGCCTATGGAACGGAGATAAGCTGAGCGTATCTCCGAAGCCTCCATCAAATACTTGCCGGCGCTCGTCCTCGAATAGAACCGTCTTGATTTCCCCAGGGTGACCATATGCGGGGCGATCCAGCTCCTCGGAATCCTGACTACGAGGATTCTTTTACCGGAGCCGCATTCGACCTTCTGCCATCTTACACTGGGGATGCGAGGCTGGATACCGTTGATGATTATGCTATCGAGAGAAAGGACTGTTTCGTCCCAGTTTTCTATATCAATGCCTGTAATCTCCGAAGGGCGGCCTGTGGTCTTGTTATGATTGTTCCGTTCGGCGCTCAGCCCGAAAATGATATCGCCTCCAGAGACGTTCGCGAAAGATGAAATGTCGGCAAGGAGTTCCTTCCTCTCCTCATCCGTCTGGAAGTTCAATCTTTCCTTATATTCCAGCGTGAGGCTTTCGGGGATTCCATCCCGGATCAATTCGAGAATATCCGATTCCCGTATCTCTTCGAGGTCCTTTGGTATCAAAACGGCGTTTCCTTTTATCGCTGATTTTACCCTAAGCGCGAATTATATCAACTTTTTCGAAAGCCGAAGGCTATTGAGAACGACGGTGATGCTGGAAAACGCCATTGCCGCCCCGGTTGATATGAAGTTCTTTAATGCTTACTAAACTACTAATTCCATTTTTTATTGTAATTCATAACACACATTGATAAATAATAACTTTATAAGTTTCACTTACGTCTTTTATTTAATTCTTCTTTTATAAATTCTGGTTCATCGTTTAAACCAACAGAATTCCATAAAATGGAAAATGTTGAATCAATGATCTCAAAAGTTTCATTAGTTAAATTTTCAACAAGTGTATCAGGCAATAAGATATATTCTCTGTTAAAAGGTTCTATTTTTGAATTATCTAGTGATGTATCATAACCATTATTAATTAAATTAGGTAATTGAATTTTAGAATTTTTTATATTTATAAGACAGAACATAGTTATAAAAGGAGGATAAACTTTCAGAATCTTCAATCCATCTATGAATCTTTTAATAATATTATCTATATTTATTCTATAATAATATAATAGACTTATATTAAGGATATCATTATCATTTGAGAGGAATGATAAATACTCTATTATCCCATTTCTATATATTTGAATATAGCCACTATACTCCCCATCAAGTTGATCACATATTAAAAAACCTTCATAATTATATTTTTTGATTAAATTCCCACAACTATTTTGAGGAACAGAGGCAGGATCTGTGTCAAAGAATTTGGAAACATTTTCATTATATCTATTATTTTTATTTGGCATTAAAGACAAATCGATATAATTAGAAGATAATATGCTCGATAAAGGATAGATATGAAGTATAATGCTTGGTTTTTTCTTCAAGACAACTGGAGCCTCATCAGAAATAATTTTTGCAATTCTCGTTTCTCTAAATAATTTCACTTCATTTTCAGATTTTAATGCCTGAATGAATGAAGAACGTATTTCGTGACAATCCATTTGATGCTTACTTGCACCTAATCTGGTATAAAAAAGAGTCGATTTATCTATTGTTACAATATGAGGGCCTATCCAACTAGCTGGAATTTTAAATATTAAAACAAACTTATTCTTAAATTCAATAAATCTCCATTCCAGGCCGATAATTCTTGGATTAATTAAAGATGTTATCCAATTATTTAGTAAAAGCCCTAATTTATCTTTATTATCTATTTCAAATCCCGTGATACATTTAGGTTTACCAGTATTTTGTTTCTTATTATCTGTTTCTTCTTCTATTCCATAAATAATATTCCCGCCTTTAGCATTTGCAAATTGAGATAGATCACAGAGAAATTCTTTTTTATCTTTTGGCAAATCAATATTAAAATCTCTTTTATATTCTAAGAAAATATCCTCTTCAATTTTGTTTTTTACTAAATCCTCTATTTTTCCAATGTTTATCTCTTGCAAATTATTAAACCACACAACAACATCTCCTTGAAACTAGATACAATATAATTATACTATTTTCTTATTTAATCTCAAACTATTAAATACAACAGTGATGCTCGAGAATGCCATCGCAGCAGCTGCGAGCGCGGGATGGAGGTTGCCGATGAAATGCGGAAGGAATGCGCTATTATGAAAAACACCAGCGGCGACCGGGATCAGCGTGATGTTATAGAAAAAAGCCCAGAATAAGTTCTGCTTGATTATCCTCATTGTCGCTCTCGATAGCTTGATCGCCCGGACGACTCCGCCTATCCCGCCTTTGATTAGTGTGACATCCGATGCTTCTTTGGCGATATCGGCGCCGCTGCCGATGGATATTCCGACGTCCGCCCTTGCGAGCGCTGGCGAATCGTTTATCCCGTCGCCGACCATTGCTACAATCGAGCCGTCGTACTGCGCAAGACGAACCTCGGTTTCTTTTTGATCCGGAAGGACGTTAGCCTTTATATTTTCTATCCCCGCCGCTTTCGCGATCGCGTATGCTGTTTTTTCGTTGTCCCCGGTAATCATAACAGGGAGAATTCCCATTTCTTTCAGCTGCTTCACAGACTCCGCCGCATCATCCTTGATCTTATCCCTGATGGCTATTATCGAAGCTGGTTTTCCGTCAATTGAAACAGTTATTAATGTTTTTCCCTCATTTTTCAGCCGGTCTATGATAATCAAATCATCTTTGCTAAAAAGCGAATCTTGAGATACCCATTCCGGTCTGCCAGCCTTTATCTTATGGCCGTCAACGCTAGCGGTTATTCCGGCCCCTAAAGTGGAATCGAACCTTGACGGTTCTGTTATCTTCGCGCCTTTTTCGAGAGCATAACTTTTTATCGGTTTCGAGAGCGGATGTTCCGATAAAGACTCGGCCGAAGCTGCGAGCGATATAATGGTTTTATCATCAAGACCTGCTGATGGAAGGATTATCCACTCCTCCACCGTCATCTCACCGGAGGTCAAGGTCCCGGTTTTGTCAAAGAGGATGGTCTTTATCTTGTCAGCTTTTTCCAGCGCCTCACTGTTCTTGAACAAGATTCCCGACGATGCCCCCTTCCCCATCCCGACGATGATCGCGGTCGGGGTCGCAAGTCCCAATGCGCATGGGCAGGCGATTACCAGGACAGCAACCATCCGAACAAGCGCGATGGAGATATCACCTCCGGCAGTCCACCACCATATAAACGTCACCGCTGCTATTACTGCTATTGCCGGAACGAAGACTGCCGAAACCTTATCGGCGAGTCTCTGAATAGGCGGTTTCGAGCCCTGAGCCTCTTTGACGAGTCTGACTATCTGCGCGAAAGCGGTTTTTGAGCCGACGCCCGTAGCCCGCATCCTGAACGCGCCCTGCATATTTATGGTTGCACCGAATACTCTATCCCCGGCCTTTTTATCAACCGGGACCGATTCACCCGTAAGCAATCTCTCGTCAACCGTCGAAAATCCGGTGATTACTTCGCCGTCCGCTGGAATCTGCTCTCCGGGTTTGACTGACAGAATATCGCTCTCTAAAACCGATTCAACAGCAACATCAATTTCGCTTCCATCCCCCAGGATTTTGTGCGCTATCCTCGGCGCGAGGTCCATCAGCTTCCGCAGAGCTGCTGAGGTTTTTCCCTTCGCGCGGGCTTCCAGGTATTTCCCGACTTTGATCAATGTTATTATTAGAGCAGATGTCTCGAAATAGACATGCTCTCCGAGGGTCGGCAGGATCATCACCGCAATTGAAAAGAAATAGGCCGCAGAAGACCCCAAAGCCACAAGAACATCCATATTCGCTGAACGATTTCGAAGACTTTTATAGGCTCCGATGTAGTAGTCCCTTCCGGTATAAAACTGGACGGGGGTCGCCAACAAAAATAAAAGAATAGTGAACCACGGAGCGCTGAAGCCTGTGCCGAAAGCGCCGGCATCTTTTAACATGCTCACTATAAAAAGCGGAGCGGTGAAGATTATTCCCACGATGAGATTGAGACTTTGCCGCCTTATCTCCCTGTCACGTTCTTCCTGTTCGGCCCCCTTTGCGTCTTCATCAGGGATGATAAGCCTATATCCGGCCGCCGAGACTGCCCTTACCATAGCTTCAGTAGTCGCTATGCCGGGGTCATACTCAACGAGTGCTGTTTCGGATGCGAGGTTGACGGCGGCTGACAGGACTCCATCAACCCTGGCTACAAGCGCCCGCTCCACTGCCAGAGCGCAGTTGGCGCAGGTCATCCCTATTACCGGCAATTCCAGCTTTTCGGTGGACATCAGCGGTTCTTTATTTAATTATTAACGAAGGAAATTTAAATCTCTTCGGCGGGGTATCCCTTTTCCTTGAGATTGTGTGATATCGAAACCCATTTGTCGGGACTTTCCAGGGAAAAAGTTACTTCTTTCGTATTCAAATTTATTTCTGTAACCTTAACTCCCTCCACTTGGCGAGCCACGTCTCTTATATGCATAATGCAGTGATTGCATGTCATATTTGGAATTTTTACTTTTTTTTCGTTCATAGTTATCACCTGCCTTAAATCAGCTACCTACAACTATAAACGACCGTACGCACGACTTTATTTCCTTCGATCTTATCGGTAATCGTGACCTCTGTGATTTTATCGATCAGCTTGAAAAGCGACCGCAAGTTCTCGGAGAACAGGTCTTTGCGTTCAGTGCCGGGCCAGCCGGGAGCGTTCTTCAACAAATCGAACAATTTGAAAAATTTTCCTCCCGCTTTTGAGAATGACAATCTTGAAAACGTAACCGATTGCGGGTCGAATCCCTGCGGCTGTGCTGCGTTTCCGAACTTGGATATATTGCTGATCCCGCGCATAAATACAACCGCATTCGAATTGTAGCCAATTGTATAGGTTTCAGAGAGATAAATCGGGGTTTCGAGGTAGAAGAACTTCCAGCCGTTGCTGGCAGTATTCTTTATTGGATATTGGTATGACTCCTTGAAACTGGTCTCGGCGGAAAACCATGAACTCACGAAGCCGAGCATTTTCTTGATATCATCCTCGTTCACTTTATCTGCGAGAAGCATAATCGGAGACGAGATATTTGCGCCGAAGGGATCTTCGCCGACCTCAGAAATGACTAAATCCAGCCTCTCACGCGGCGCTATTTTATTTATGTAATTTAGAAGATTCGTTCTTAATTCCAGCAATTTTTTTTGTTTTTCGTTTCTTGCCTCTTCTTCTGTGGCAACGACCGGCAGACCCCATGCGTTGGATAGCACATCGTTCGTAATCTCATCCGGGCTGACGGCGGAAGTCATAAGGAAATAATCGTATTCACCGGGAAGCATTTTTGCCAATCCGTCGCCGCTCAGGGGTTTAAGCTTTGGAGCCGATCCTGCGAACGGAATATAGATCCTTTTCTCGTTTGCGCCGCAAGACTCAAAGTTCAATGCGGCAGCTGAATACTGTATCCATTTCAAGGATGAGATGTTCCTGTATATCCAGTATGAACGGAAATAGGTGTCCGACACAAGTTTGCCCATATCCGTAAACATGACCAGGTCTCCGTCCATCGCGGCGGCCGATTGCTTGAATTTATCAAAATCCGCAAGCGATGCCGAGGATTTTCCCTTGATGAGGTCGAGGGCTTTTTCGAAGAGGGCGATATCCGTTGAGATCAGCAGGACATTTTTTACATAACCGAAGGCGAACGTCTCGCTTACCTCTCCGCTCTGTTTCACATAGTACTCGATATCATCTTTTCGCTTCACTTCGAAACTCGATTTCAGCTTGAACAGCTTCGACTTCGCAGCCTGGGGATACGTTATTTTTGTAGCGAAGAGTATCTGAATATCGCCGATGTTATATACCGCAACGGCTGATTCGCTTCCGGCGAATTCACGGACGTTGTTGATATGCAGTTTAAAACCCGTCAGTTTCTCCCAGTTCCCAATCCTTTCCTCCAGCTTGAGATAGAGCTTCGAGTCTCCGAAATCCTTGAATGCAGCTGTTTCGAGATATTTCCGGCCGAAGTCTGACGCCTGGTAGGAGTCTATCAGCGAGACCATATCCCTGCTCTGGAGATAGACCAACGCATCCTCAGGGAAAAATGATGCAATACTGTTCTCAGTAGAGACAGCGGTGAGAGGCATCAGCAGAAAAACTAAAAACAAAGGGAATATTTTATTTTTCATCAATTATAACTCCCATCGAATAGAAAGCGCTTCTTTTTCTTTCCTGACAAGCTCATCGTATTGCTTTTTATACTGAGCCTCGGTGTCTTTCCATTTCCTGTAAAGCGTTTCATCATTGCGCACCAGCGGCAGCAGCAAGCTGTTGTAATAGCTCGCCCGGCTCAGAGAATTTATCTTCAGAGCTGCCGCTTCCATATTGTTCAACAATTCGATCTTATCCTTATCAGAGACAAGGGAATCCTGGATAGGGACGAATCCGGTTGGCTCACCACCGAACTGTTCATCCGGCCGTGGGAAATATTCATAGTTCTCGGTGATTTTTATTGCGCGCAGGTAGTCGCCTTTCTTGTAGTAGAGCATAAACAGTCTGGCAAGTATCTTTTTTTCTTGCGGCATCCTGTTGAAGATCAATTTGTATTCCTCAATCGCATTATCGAAGGAACCCTCCTTGTCGAATATTTCAGCCAGCATCAGACCCGCGCGGTTCGTGCTCACGAGCAGCCGCCGTGCCTTTACGAGCAATTCTTTCGCTTTCGGCTGGTTGCCGTTCTTCAAAGCTATAGCGGCATTAATCATAAATATGTTCTCGTCCAGTATATTACCTTGCTTTATCATAAGTTGATCGAACAGCGCTGCCGCAGGAGACGAGAGAGGGTCGCCGGCCTTGACCTTTTCGATAATGAAATCCGCCGTGCGGCTCCTGATATCTCTCCCGGTGAAACTTGAGAGCAGTAACTTCTGGGCGATATCCAGCGCTTCTTTATGCTGTTTCAACGCAGTATGAATACGCAGCATTCCGAGCAGATTGTCATAGTTGTCTCGCGCAGCCTTGGTGATATTCTTTCTGACATCTATTGCTTTGTCAAAATACCCATATTTCTCCAGAACATTCGCCGCGAGATCCATACCCTCTATGTTGTCTGTCTTATAGGTCAGCAGGGTCTTAACGGTCTCTTCGGCCTCTTTCGTTCTGCCGGCGATATACAATTCCTCTGCGAACGCCTCGAGGGAGCTGTCATTGAGGTTTTTCCTGACCTTGATTTCATTGTTGTACCACTCAAGACGCAATTGGTTGCGGAGTTTTTCCTGTTTCTCTTCTTTCAGGACGCTTACGAATTCCCCGTAGGCATACGACCCTCTTTTTTCCATATATCTGCGGTTCCAGTCGGATAATATTGGATCCATTTTCAGCTTGCTGCGTATTCTGATCATCTCGGACGGAATCCACAGATCCGAGAATTCCTTATCGGCCAATGCAAGTTTTTCGAGGAGCGCCAGGGCGTCCTTGAACCTTGAGAGCGCAGTAAGATGATAGTAGTATTTCTGATTCCATTCCTTCAGCGCCGCGACGGTTGTCTGGGGAGAAGAGGACAGAAGAACCAGGACTTTTTCATAATAGAATGTTTTTTCTCTGTCTGTTAAAAGCGTGCCGTTTTCGATGATAGAGTTCAAGAGTTGGAAATCGTTTTCTCTCGAAAGGTAGAGCTTCTTTACCAGATCTGGGGCATTCATCCCGACTTTAGATTCTTCCGCTTTAGCCTTTGCACGATCGAGGTAACCCAGGATTTCATCTTTGTATTCTTTTTTCTCTATCGCCTCCGAAATTCTTTTGATAAATGCGGCTATTCCTTTCTCCGCGAAACCGTTTTCAATCAAGATGGACATATACAGTTCATAGTCGGACAGCAGGTTCGGTTTCAGGATTTCCGCCCAGGTTTCGAGGGCTGCGTCTTTCTTGCCGGATTTCAGCTGCGCCTCTCCGAGATTCCTGATCGCGAGATTATTCTTGGGCTGCAGTTGAAGGGCAAGCCGGCAATGATCTATCGCCTGGGAATATTTACCGAGCTCGCTGTAGATGTCAGCCAACAAAACCTGCTTGTCCGCCGCTTTCGGCAGTTCCTCCACGGGCGCGCTCAGGTAGAGCTCCGCAGTCTCGGGCTTTGGAGACCTATTGATATATTTCGCATAGATGAATGCCAACCTGAACCAGAGGTCCGAAGTCAGTTCTGTCGGTCGTTCCTGGCCGACTAACATTTTTACGGGATTGAGATTCAGCATTTTACTAATTTCGGCCGCCAGCTTCTGGTCAAACCTTTTTATCTTGAATAATATCTCTGCTTTTTTTGCGGCAGTCCAGTAATACGGTTTTTTCAAAGGGTTCGCATCGAGAAGGGAAAGCGCCTGATCGTACATCGAGCTTTTCAACAGGAAATTCAACAATGCTCCTGTATAATGCGAAAGTCCGCCGCTATAAAGGCTTTCGATCCGGACATCTTTATTCTGGAAGCTCAATTCGAGCCATCGGTCAACGGGATAATAGCTGTTAGTGAAGTACCATGCGGGAGTACTCGAACTGTAAATTTTAAGATACTTCTCGATCGTCGCTAATTCCGATTTTGAATCGCCGATAATCCTGTAGAGCTTGCCGAGTGAAACCTGATAAGACGAATTCGACCCGCCAATTTTCATAATAGAATCGAAGAATTTGATCAATTTCCCATAGTTTCGCCTCTCGGCATAATAATTGATCTTCGAGTTCGTATCCCAGTATGAGGGATCTGTCAGCACTGCCTCTTCCAGTTCGAACAATCCTGCCTTCGTGGCAAAATTCAGGAAAAGATCCCTGCGTTGATTCTTGCTCTTTTTGAAAAGATCTATCATCCTCCGGTTCAAGACCGCTACATCGGCATCCGACATGTAATTTCTGCAAAAATCCCCCAGTTTGTCGTTGATTGCGGCAGTCACGGCATAAATGGAGTCATTAAGAATATATGCGGCATCGTAGTTCCCGTTTTTATTCATTTCTCCATGCTTGGCCTCCAGCCAGACAAGCAGGTCTAACAGGCCAAAAACACCTTCCACGCTTTTCCCGTTTTTAAAATAAACCTGGGCTATCAGCTCGGCGTTCTCCCGCATTAAATATGTTTCAGCCGATTTATCCTTGAATTTGGTCGTCCCACGTTGAATTTCAGCTAGCGCCGCGGCATATTCGCCCCAGCTTTCGAGTTTGCCTGCCGTCTTGAAGTAGATTGTATAATCGGCCGGGTTTTCTTTGGTGGCGAGCTTCACGATATCCATCGCCTCGCGCTTTTTCCCCGCCCGCATCATCATCTCCGCCTGGAGAAGAAGAACATCTTTATCGCCCTTGGAAATCCTGTATAGCCTGCTGTAGATATCCGCGGCATCCTGGTACTTATTCAGCTTGACGTAGATATCCGCAAGCGAATAGTACAGCTCGGTCATCTGGGGTTCATTCTGAATGGCCGCTTTGAATTTCTCCACCGCGGAGTCATATTTTTCCGACCAGGAATAAAGCCTCGCGAGGATCAGCTGCCAGCGAAAATCTTTAAATGATTCCTTAGCCGTTTTTTCATAATAGCCGATCAGCTTCGCTACCTGCTTGTACTTTTCCGCGAACGTGAAAGCCGCATTCAGGATATTTTCATCCTTTGGGTTCTTATTGATTATTTCGATGTATTGATCTATCGCCTCGGCATATCTCCCCAGCTTCTCGTAACCGCCGATAAGGCCTCTGCGAAGATCATCAAGAAGAGCCTGTTTTTTCACCGGATGTATGGAAGCTTTTTTGACACGAACCAGGCCGTCGGTGTAAAAATCCACAAGACCGCTGAAATCATTCTTTTTCGTGTATATTTCCGCTAAAGCGTTGAAATAATCGGCCCTGTCGGGGTAATTCTCCACAAGCGATTTCAGTATGGAACCGGCCTGATCTAATTTATCTTCAGATATGTAAAAACGGGCAAGCTTTACCTGGAAATTGTGTTTTTGATCTCCGGAGGTGAACTCTATAAGCTTCGTGAGCATATCAGCTTGTTTTATTTTATTCGAATGCCTTTCGAAATAGTTATAGGAATTGTCGAGTGCGCTGATATAAGCATCGGGAAATTCATCCGCCTCTGCCTGGGCTTTCGCGATCTGCCGGACAATCAGGCTGTCAGCCTTAGCCAGATCGCCGATGTCTTCAAAATAGGATATAGTATCCTGAAGAAGCCATTCGTCATCTTCCGCAATATCCACTTTCCTCATCCAGATTCTTGCCAGATTCTCCTTGTTGTTTCTCTCCTCGAAGAAATAATAGATATCCGAAAGAATACCGAAATCCTCAGTCCTGTTTATCAAACCGGCATAGACGGCCGCGAGAGAATCGAAATCCGTGGTTGATTCATAGAACTGCGCGCAAGCCCTGACAAGGTTGTAGTTATTGGGTTGATTATTTAAAGCGTCCGAAAATCCGGTCCTGATGATTCTACCGAGGTTACCCCGAGAACTCAAGGTTACAAGCCTGTCGATCTCCTGCCACCAAGATCCATCGCTTGAAGCGATGCTTCTGATATATTCCGCGATCGCCTTTTCGTTTTTCTTCGCGGATTCATAGACAGCCGCAAGTTCCGTCCCGAAGAGAGTTTCGTTGCCAAGATTCTTTCTTATCTTTAATATCACCGCTTCGGATTTATCGAATTGATAATAATCCCAGAAGATCGTCGCCACTTCTTTGGCTATGTCACTGTTTCGAGGATTTAGCTCGAATATTTTATTCCAGTAAGTGACAGCCAGCTCGATTTGATATACATCGGCGAGTACTTCGCCTGCGAGAGTGAGATATTTCGTATTTGTCGGATAGGTATTCGCAAGACGTTTGTAGTATGAAACCGCTTCTTCCGTATGCTTCAAGGATCTGTGAAGTGAAGCGAGAAATTCGACGACGGAAGATTCCTCCGGGTATGCGGTGGTAAGCCTCGCCCAATATTCGACCGCTTCTTCGTAGTATGAAAACCAGGAAAGATGGAAAGCGATCATGAAATCTTCCATTACTCCTGCTATTCCCTGTGAGCTATCCGTTGGCATCGCAGAAGCAGGAGAACCTGCCTGAAGGCCGGAAATAATGCGTTGTGAAAGCATCGAGATCGTTAGCGGAGAAAGTGCCTTATTTTGCTGATAGAATTCCGAGAGGACTATCCTGCGCAGATTGTCATTTATAAAGAAATATCGCTTTGCGAGCCGGTAGTAATCGTCCCAGTTCCTGAAGTAACTATAATATTGAAGCAAACCGTTGAGATAGACGCTGTTGAAAGGAAAACGGTCGAGCGAATACTTGTATAGCTGAAGGTACAATTGTTTTTTGAAGTTGCTATCACTCTGACCTGGAACGTAGCCTTCGAATTCGAGAAGGTATTGCTGCACATCGCTGTTCTTGAAAGTCGAAACTATCTTTCTGGAGAATTCTTCGTACTCCTTCCATTGTTTTTGGCGGATATACCACCGCGCGAGAGCATGAGTCCATTTGGCGTCTTGGAACCGCTCGAGGGCATACTTATAGATCTTTATCTCTTCAGGGGCTACGTTGTTGTTCATCACGAAATTTAAAAAATCATCATAAATGGCTGCGTTTTCCGGATGACGGCGAACCTCATCCCAGTAGATCTGGACCGCATCAGTCATCTTTTTCTTCGAAACCAGCCAGTTGATCAAACCCTCGAAGTATTGTTTATACTTGCCGGTTTCTCTTTTGGATTCCGCAAAGTTCATAACATCCAGGTAGGCTTGCTTTTCCTTATCGTACTGCTTCAAGACATCATATGCCTTTATGAGCAGATCGTAAGCTGTATATCTCAATGAGGAATCAGGAAACGTTTTAATAAAATCCTGCAAATCCGCGACAGATTTGCCCCATAATCCGTAATCCTGGCAGATTTCCGCTTTATCGAGCATCAACTTCGCTGCGAGGCCGGACGATGGAAAGTTCTTCCTGACGGAGCCCGCCAGATCGAACAATGCCTTTCTCGATGAACAGGTAGTGAATGCGGCCAGCATTCCATCGGCGCTTTCATTCAATTGCTGCTTATTGTAAAGAAGCGAAATGATGCCTCCAAAAATCGAAGGAAGATCATCAGCCGTAACCGATTTGAACCAGCCTTGCAGGGATTTATCCTGCAGGTTCGGGTAAAGACCGGGGTGCGCATAAAGAATTGATTCGATTTCCGCAAGGAAACGCAGCTTCTCGGCATCGCTCTTCGCGCGCTCGTACAGTTCATTATATCCCCGGAGCGCCTCGTCATAGTTTCCAGCAAGCTTATAGCATTGCGCCAGGATGGTCACATCCGAAGACAGGAATCCCTTGGAAGCGAAATCCTGCTTGATTTCGGACAAGATCGCGGCTGCCTGCCGGTTCTGATCATTTTTCAGATACATCCTGAGAAGAACTATCTTATCGGTCGTCGCAGCGGTCTTCTTTCTCCATTTTTCGAACAGCGATCTGCGGATGGGATTAAATTGGTTCGCTTTCTCGAGAGCGCTGAAATATTCCCCGAAATGACCGTCTTCTTCGGCTGGGTTCAGGATGTCATAATACAGGCGCACCGCTTTTTCGGTGCGGTTCGATGCGAAATAGATATCCGCTTTCATCCTGTTGAAAAATACGGACAAGTCCGGATACTCCTTTTGATACTCCGAGATCAGGGATTCAGCGGCATCGCTGGAGCCGATTTTCTTTAAATCCGTAAGCCAGCGTTCGAACCACTTTTCTTTGTCATCCGCGGACCTGATAATTTCCCGATAGGTCTCGTTACGAAGATCGGTCTTAAGTTCAAAATCATTGATAAGATTGAGAAGTCTGTCAGCGACGGCTTCTTTTTCGTTTTTTCCATACTTCTTAAGACCTGAATAGAGAGTTTCTATCTCTTTTTCGAACATGGCGACTTTATGATAGAAATCCGCGGCAGTTACAAGCTGGGAAGTTTTGGCGCCTGAGATGTAGCTTTCCACCACCTTCAACGCTTCCTGGGTCTTGCCTGCGGAGAAATATATGGATGCAAGCACGACAACCACGTCGCTGTTTTTGCCGTATTTGCTTACCAGGTTTCCGAGCATTTTGACCTTTTCGGAATAGGGCCTCGGAAAATAAGTTTTATTGAGGCTTTCCTTGTTCCAGAGGTCCATTCGCAGGGAAATCTGGTAAGTGCCGATGGTCTTCAGATTATCATCGGCGTTCCTGAAATCCACCATGATGAAAAACGCGTCCCAGACTTCCGATTGCAGCTGGTAATCCAGATCAACGCTTTCCATGGCGGCGATGAAATTGTTTTTAAATTCCTCCTCTTGTCCGAAAACCTGTGATGAGAGGATCGGAAGAAGGAAGATCGCCGCAATGACTGATACAAAGATATAAGAAGAGTAATGTTTTTTCATAGGACACTAACCCTCAATAATCTCAATTATAATTTCGGATGTTGAATTGTTATGGGCAAAATCCTCGGAGAATACGCTTATCTTGTACTTGCCCGCTGGCATAGACATGGGAACATCTAATATACAAGTCGAAGCCTTGATCTGAGTTTTATAATGAAGCTCGACCGGCATGCCGATCCCAAGCCTTGCCGTTATCCTTCTGGTATCCGCATCCGACTTAACGTTCAAGATGATTTTATCGCCCGCCTTATAAACCTTTTTATCAGTGGAGGGAGCGCATTTCGGCGGTTTGCTGTCAATGATGAAAGACTTGGATTCCCTGTAAAGGTTTCCGCCGATGTCTTTAAGCATCAGCTTGCACGAATAACTGCCGTCCCTCATATCTTTCGGCGCGAGGAACCGGACTTCCCAGATATCCTCGTCCTCGATATAACGGAGGCTTTTTACCAGCCCAAACGGAAACTGAGCCACAACCGAAATAATCGCAGGGTCAGTCTTCACCCTAAGTACCGGATCGCCGGGTTTGATGGCTCTCGGTCTCAGCAATGATCTGGGCGCTGCGAGGAAAGAAGTGTAAGGGGTGATGAATTTATACTGCTTTGAGAGAGCTATAATCTCCTTGATCCACTCATCTTTTTCACCCTCGAAATTAATCAGGTCGAGGAGTTTATCAACTCTGGCGCGCGCCCACATTCTGGGAAGATGGGAATGAACGATATCTTTTTCAGGCAATTCCACGCTTATATTCCTCGTCACATCCTCATTGCCCCTCTTACCGGAAACGGTGAGGCTCACTTTATTCGAAGGAGTTTTATATCTTCCCACGTAGGAAACCGAAGAACCGTTAAAAGCCGTTCCTTCACCTTCGGGATATATCATCTCGATCCCAATTCCCTGCTCGAAGACAAGCTTGACGCCTTTAACTAAATCCGAACCTATCATATCGAGGAATGAGCGGAGCTTGAACTCCGCCGATTCGGTGTCCGAAACCCAGGTGAAGTAGCCCTCGCTGTCCCCGATGAGCTTTTCCAGCAGCATTGTGTTCGTTTTATCGCCTACGCCATAAATGTAAATATGAGCGAGAAAATTTCGGCCGCTTTCGGATATTTTCCATTCCTTGTTCAGCCTGATGATTTCATTCGTGATTTCCTTGTAACGAAGCTCTTTCACGGTCGGGTGCCCGTCAGTGATGATGACGAGATAAGGTTCGTTTATATTTGGATTGTCTTTTACCTGCTTCAATCCTGCCCGGAATGCCCCGAGCAGATCGGTTCCGCCCGTCAGATATGAATCCTTGACGAAGTCAAGAGCCTGCTGCGCGCGCTCGGATGAGAAGGGAACAGGTTTCGAATTCCATGATTTGACTTCGTCGTTAAAGACAATCACCTGGAACCTGTCGCCCTGCTTCAATCCCTTTATGAAATATTCAAGCGCTTCATAAGCCTTTTCCAGCTGGTTCCACTGCATTGAGAGGGACAAGTCCAGAAGTATCACTATATCCCTGTTCCTTGAGACTTTCGCCGTCGGGGGTAAATTGTAGATCATGGAAGCGAAGAAATATCCGTTTTCATCTTTATATTTATAACCCTGGAAAGGATCGGTGTTATAGATGAACCTGTCAGCGCTTCTGTATGTGAGGAAATCAAATTGAAGATCCTGGATATCCGCGAGATATTCGAACGATATATTTTCTTCAAGCGCCGCGTTCCTGATCTCCCCCTCAAGCGTTATACTGTCCGCAGTCTGACTTTTTACGGTAAGGGGATATTTGGAGAAGTGAGTTTTAAAATCCTTGATTTTGTGCTTGGATAATATTTTTATCCTCACTTTCAGGTTCTCGCAAGTCTGAGCCGGATAAAACGTCGGTTTCATCGGAAAGATGAAATAGGTCTTAAGCTTTGAGATGTCGAGCCTTTGGGTATATTCCATCTCCAGGCGTTTGGTGCCCCCTACTAGAATCGGAAATATCCTCGCCCTGAAGCGGTTGATCTCCGCGGCGTCGTCTGTCGTCTCGAGCAAGCCTGGATCGCGCATTGAGCTGACAATTTGCTCATAGATTTCGCGCGCCTTCCATTTTTCAAGGATAATCCCTGGAATCCTCACCTGATTATCCCATACGGCAAAATCGGAGATTTCCGACTGGGACGGAATTACGAATACAAACTGCCCTTCCAGGTCATTCTTAGTATGATTTCTGAATACCTGCAGCACCTTGACTGTTGCATAGTTATTATTAATGAGTATGTCCAATTCCATCTTGTGGATGGACAGGATATTTTGATCCGGCATGTCTGAGCCGGAATCAAGCGGAATTATCACTCCCACATCAGCCTTCGATAAGCCGGCGGAAAGAAAAAAGGAGCAGACAATCAGGAAATTTCTAATGAGCGTTTTCATATATAAATCCCCTTATTTGTAAGAACTTATATCCGATACTACCAACCCGGCATCCGTCCCGATAACAAGCTTATTTCCAATCCATAAAAAGGCAGTAACATTCCGTGAGGGAAGAGTCCCGGAAAAGCGCTGCCATTCTTCTGTATTGAAATCATATACAATAATTCCATCCGAAAGAGTTCCAGCGAATAACATATTACCGGATGATATCATAGCATTGTTATTAATTTCAATGTCTTTATACGGAAATTTCACGTCATCCCACTTACCGCTTTTTCCGATCCTCGAAATCCCTCCCCCGTATGTGCCGATCCAGATGCTTCCGGTCTCGTCCTTCAGGATTGCCGTAACCCAGTTGTTGGGCAGGGGCGAGTTCAGAGGCGTTAGATTATCGCGAACCGTCAGGTTTTCGATTATGCTCAACCCTCCCAGCGTTCCGACATAGACTTTATTGCTATCATTAATTGAGCAATACGTATGATTATTGGCCAGATTGTGAAAGGCGTATATGGAACGCAGTATGCCTCCCTGGTCGAAAGTGACGCCCCCGGCTGTGCAATACACTGCGCCCTCTTTCATCAGCGAGATATTGCTTACCTCGTTGCTGATCAGTCCCCTTGCCGTATCAATTTTCCTGTATTTGAATGCGCTGTCAAAGACTATAACCCCTTTCGATGAGGCTGCATACATTAAGCCACGCCCTGCATCGAACTTTAAATGCCTGATCACCCTTACATCATCGTTTTCCAGGTGGGCAATCACCCTTAGATCGGAATCGAGAACATCTATTCCGTCTTCAAAATATCCAACCCATATCCTGCCGTTATTATCAATCTCCAGGGATGTAATGAAGTTTGCGCTTAAAAAATTCAACTCCGCTGATATACCGATCCTGCCGACCGAGTTTCCGGAATTTAAGCGAAGAATCTCGGAACCGGTCACGGCAAACCGCGCCTCCTGCAGGCTGCCACCCTGTGACAGGTTCATTATCGAGATTGATTCGACGGGTTCGTTCTGCTGCGACACTTTGATGCTTTTAATTCCGCCCCTCCCGTTGATTTCCAGCATTTCGCCGAAATACGTTCCGCATAAAAGCGTGCCGTCATCTCTGACTGCCGATGCGCAAACGGGGTAGTTTTTCACTATGGGCAGATAATCATTATAAGAGCGTCTCTTATAAACCCCGGATTCGGAATTGATAAAAACCCTGTCATTGAGATTCAGAATGCTGTTTATTTTATTCGAGACAAAGATTTCATTTTTCTCTGCCACGGCTTTGTCGTAATTGTAATAAAAAAGACCAGAGCTGACCGTTCCAATAAGCGCCCCGTCATTCAGACGGCATAGGGAGGAGATTATGTGTTTTTTCGGGTTTAATACCTCGTTCTTCAGAAGCTTGAAAGATTCTCCGTTAAACTCGATGATATCGGCCGTATCGGTGATCATCAGGATATTTTCACGGCCCGCCGACACCGCGCAGACCTTGTTATACCGCTGCTGCTTAAAGATATAGTTGTACAGCATTTTACCGTCCATCAAGGCGATTCCGAAATTGCCGTAAACAACCAGCAGTTTGCCATTCCATGGTTTCACCGCCTTGATCCTGTTTTCGAGAAGACCATCGGAGATCGTGAAAACAGCATCCACATAATAGTCTGTATCAAGCTTTGTATTTTTTTTCCGCCCGACAAGACCGGAATAATATTTTCTTAAATAATTTCTTTCATAAGGGGTTAGAGATGTCAGTTTCTTCGACGTCTTTGCGCCGCCAGGTTTTTCATCTCTGTAAGGATCCGGGGTTTCGGGCGCAAGCGACGCCGAACCTTTCCTGATCCGTATCAGTCCGCCGTCCGATGCGGCATATATATACCCATTTAAAAAACAAATATCATGAAAATCGGAATACCCGGTCCTCGATATGATTCTTTCATGTGTTTGTGTTTGAGAGAATAGAGTCGGGTTCACTGAGCTCCGCTCAAATTCAAGAGGCAGGCCTTCAACAGCCAGCCGGGCATCTTCAATAGCCTCTTCCGCCGGTTTGATCGCAAAAAAATACACAATCAGGAATAGAGAGACAAGAGAACCGCCAAAGATAATCGCAAGAATTTTAAAATTTGGCGGATGATCCTTTTTTCTCATTTTTGCTCTGAGCCTCCAGGCAAATCAATAAACATCGCCCTCGAGCGACGTTACCCTTTAAGGTATCCCATAGTCCGGTTTCAGTCAACGGGTACACGCAGAACATAAAAGGAGCTTTTCTTTGATTTGGATGAAATATTATATCTTCAAAGGAAATATTCCCGAAGAAACAGCTAAAAGAAGCCGTCTTCATCCAATATAGGCGGATGAAATGATTAGCTATTGATAATATACACACCAGTCCAATTTTTTACTCAACTTGACATTTCCAATACTTTGGGTTAATATACATATAATTGGAGGTAGGGTTTAGTGGAAATGATATTTTTGATGACGACTGTTGGCAGCGAACAACAGGCAATAGATATAGCGCAGACGCTTGTCCAGAAAAAACTGGCAGCCTGCGTTTCTTACTCGATGCGATTCCATTCGATCTATTGGTGGGAAGGAAAGGTCTGTTCGGATCAGGAAGTTCTTTTGATGATCAAGAGCGTCAAAACGCATGAAGCGGCAATAATCGAACAGGTCAGCAAATTACATCAATATGAAGTTCCAGAAATTATTTCATTTAAAGTTGATAACGGTTCCGAGAAGTATCTCAAGTGGATTGAAAGCATTTTAGGCTGAACGATCCCGGCATAGTTCGATGAGGTTGTTTTAGTCGCTTCGAGATATCTTCTGTTGTTTAGCTATTGATCCAGTTTATATTTAAACGGAAAGATTTTATATAAAAGAATAAAGCCGGCTTTGGGCCGGCTTTATAATTGACAGGTGTTTTAATTATCCGATGATACCGTAGTCGAGCATGCTGTCGGCAACTTTCAGGAAGCCGGCAATATTGGCTCCGTTTACGTAGTTGCCGGGAGTTCCGAATGCCTCAGCTGTTTCATAGCAGGCTTTATGGATTTTCTTCATAATGTCGTGAAGTTTGTTGTCAACTTCTTCACGGCTCCACCCGTATCTCATCGAGTTCTGGCTCATTTCGAGACCTGACGTGGAAACGCCGCCGGCATTCGCTGCCTTACCGGGACCGTAGAGAATCTTCTCTTTCAGGAAGATATCCACGCCGTCGGGAACTGTCGGCATATTGGCGCCTTCGGATACGACATAAACGCCGTTCTTGATGAGGTTCTGCGCGTCTTTCACATTGATTTCGTTCTGTGTGGCGCTCGGGAATGCGCAATGTGCTTTATGATCCCAGAGCGGATTGTGATCAGCCTTAGGATCTATCTCAGTGTAAACAGCGCTCTTGAAATTATCCGCATATTCCTTGATTCTGCCGCGCTTTACGTTCTTAAGTTCCTTAACGAACTTCAGCTTTTCACGATCTATTCCGGCTTCATCAAAGATGTAACCAGCGGAATCGGAGAGTGTTACAGGTTTGGCTCCGAGGTCGAGGAGTTTCTCGACGGTATATTGCGAGACGTTACCGGAACCTGATACCAATGCGATCTTATCCTTCAATGTTTCATTTCTGGTGCCGAGCATCTCTGCGGCAAAGTAAACCGCGCCGTAACCGGTCGCTTCCCGACGGATTAAGCTGCCACCCCAGTTCAAACCTTTGCCAGTCAAGACACCGGTGAACTCGTTGCGCAGTTTTTTATACATAGCGAACATATAACCGATTTCACGCCCACCGACGCCGATGTCTCCTGCCGGAACGTCTGTATCGGGACCGATATGACGGAAAAGTTCCGACATAAAATTATAGCAGAATCTCATCACTTCGTTATCGGATTTGCCTTTGGGATCGAAATCAGAACCGCCCTTGCCGCCGCCCATGGGAAGGGTTGTAAGGGCGTTCTTGAACACCTGCTCGAAGGCGAGGAACTTCAGGATGCCGAGGTTAACACTCGGATGCAACCGAAGGCCGCCTTTGTACGGACCGATAGCACTGTTCATCTCGATACGGAAACCGCGGTTCACATGAACGTCACCCTTATCATCGGCCCAGGGAACACGGAACATAATCACACGTTCCGGTTCGGCTATTCTTTCCAATATTTTAGCCTTCTTGTACTCAGGACGCTTTTCAAGCACGGGCATCAACGATTGCGCTACTTCGAAAACAGCCTGATGAAACTCCGGTTCCGCCGGGTTTTTGGCTTTGATCATATCCATAAAATCGTTTAAGTAACTGCTTCCCATTCCAACTCCTTTTAATTTAATAGATTTGTAGATGCAAGCATTGCTGTCAAAGGATAAACCCACATAATTACCCTTAACAATAACAGCGAATCCTTTAAGCATATCGGTTGATATACAACCAATAAAACCAGGGACGCTGCTTTCAATCAAGCATCAAATCACAGGGAGGCCATTATACAAGCTCTGAAAACTTGATGTCAAAAGTTTTTTTAGATGTCTGAAGAATAAGAATAAATGCTTAACGGCCGCAGACTACGTGATTCTGTCAACAAACATAATTAAAAAATATGCCGCGCAGATCAGAAGAACAATATTCAAAATAATTCCGATTTTTCTAAAAATTTCCTCGCTCAGCAGCTTCTTGAAAATGCTGGTGAACATCGCTTCAAGAGTGAACAATATGATGACTCCGAGCGCGAAACCGATGACGAATAGGTAGGCGTAGCTCCTGTTATCGGAATTTAAAATCTTTGCAAATATGGGAGGAAATAAGGTTATAAAAAACAGGAAGCCGGAAGGATTGAATAGAGCCATCGTAAAACCGAGGATAATGCGTTTTACAAAATGAAAAATATGATAGCCTAACTTTTTTTGTCTGCTGGCATCTCTCGGCAGAAGTGTCGTCGTTGTGGTATCCACTCTGGAAATCGGCATCGGATGTAATCCCTTTCTGATATGCCAAAAACCCCTGATCGCCACACCGATCAATAATAAGGCGCCAACCAGATAGATACCCGTCCTGAAATGAGGATTTTGATCTAGCAATTTCATTGCCCCGAAATAGACAAGACTGGCATAAAAAAGGTCTGCTAAAGCTGCCCCGATGCCAAGAGGGAAAGCCGGTATGAACCCTCTGCTAAGGCCCCTCTTAATCACTTCAAAAGCCACAGGTCCCGGGGGTAAAGAGATTGTGAAACCGACTGCGATTCCCAGAAAAAGTAAATCCATAATTATGATCCTTTTGAACCACAACTATCACGATAACAAATTCAAAAAACCATATCAATAAGCGGAACTGAATGAAAGTCCGCCTTGCATTCTATAACATATTCTACAAAAAAATTGAAATTCTTGTTCATATTTCTGAGCAATCTCGCATTTTACAAGGGGAAATACCAGATCATTCATCGATGATAACCGACAATAAACATATTCTCCACTTTTCTCTATCCCATCTGATCGGTCCCAAGCAAGAAATTAGGGAGCAGAAAAATTAAAACGGATACTGGGCTTTGCCCGGTTGGACATTCGACACACTTGGCCGGAAAATCATAGAATTGATCTCTCGTATATGTTAAGCGGGCATGACCCGCAATCGGGATTTTTCTTGAAGCAGTTCCTTTTCGCCAATGTAACGAGAAGGCCGTGATAATCCTTGAATATTTCCACATCTTTTGGGACTTCATATTCTATAATCTGTTGAAGTTCATCATAGCCGATGTCGGGACTGCAGATGAGATGCCTGCTCATAATCCTTTTAGTGTATGCATCAATAACAAAAATCGGCTTTTCCGCCGCATAAAGGATAATGTCATCCGCCGTTTCTGGACCGATACCCCTGACAGAGAGAAGAGCATTTCTAAGGACGTCCATGTCGAGCGAATATAATTTATCCAAATCCCCATCGCATTGTTCTGTCAGGAATCGCACGAAATCCTTTAAGTATCTTGTCTTCTGGTTGAAATATCCAGCGGGGCGGATTAGCTCTGCTAACGAATCGCTTTCGATATCTCGAAGAAAATCCAAAGAGAGGCCGCCTGCTTTTTTTATGTTGTCGAGCGCTTTGACGACATTCGACCAGGCGGTATTCTGGGTCAGTATGGCGCCTATCATTATTTCGAATTTCGAATCCGCCGGCCACCATCCCTGCGAGCCGAAAGAAGATAAAAGCCTTTCATAAATTTGCGGATAGATAAGCCCCAACTACAGCATCTCCGTAAAGGCTTCCAGGCGGATCTTGCTACGGTTATCAAGCACTCCAGGTTTGTCCATCTCCAGCGTCAGCAACGGGATATCGAGCCTCTCCCGCAGGATTATGTCCTCGATCTGCCGGTGGCAGAAGGACTGGACGTAGTGTATGGCGCCGATACAGCCTCTTTTCTTTATCTCCGGCAAAATATCATTTTCAAGCCTGAATGTAATGCCATAGGGATATGTGTACAGGGAGTATTGCTCAACCAGCGTATCTGAAGGCGATACAAATGCGAACTGCCGCTGCGTTTCATTATATACGGCATCCACTCCCAACTCGTTCAGGAAGGAATATAGGTCTTTGATAATTGGCGGAACACCGATATACGCGATAGGTTTATAATCCGGCCTGTCTCTTTTCTCTGCCAAGGAAAGGAATATATCCAGTTCTTTCTCAAATTGTATCGGATCTCCGTTGAAATCGCTTGAGCTTACAAGCCAATAATGATTTTCCGCGCCGCTCACTTTCCCTTCCTTCCAGGTCAATTCGTCCAGTTTGCGGAGTTTGGCGCGCACAGCGGATAATTTTATCCTGGCATTTTCGGCTTCTTCCAAGGTTGTTCCCAATCGTTCGGCGAGGTGCTCGATTTCATATTCAAGCTCACCAGGTTCTCTGCGAGCAGGGTATGAAAACGGTATTATTTCGATCCCTTCTTTTTGCGCAACCTCGCACATCGAGACGGAGCTGGCGCAATCCCCCTCGCCGATGCAGATAATGCGCCCTATACCAAACTCCTTTGCGGCAGTATATATGCCTTTTATCCAGGCGCATAAATTCCGTGGAAATCCCTTTCTTTCGGCTTCGAGAACAGAATGAAGAGGATCACCGGAATTGATAAAGATATTATTAAGGTCCACCGGCGTATAACCGGCGGCAAGAATTACCTCCACCGGAACTGTGGATGTAAAACCGATTTTTTCAGTCATTCACTTTTTTCTTTGTAAGGCGCCATACCTCGAATTTGTCATCAACAATATTCGCAAAATAGTCTTTACCCACTCCGTCCTTGCCCGCTGCGATAACAACATCGGTCCCGTCGAAATGACCGTCAGCCTTTGCATCGAGACCGCCGTCCGAATACAGAACAGCCATATTTCGTTCAGCTCCCCAGACGATGATATCTCCGGATCGGACTCCATTCTTGCCGAAAGCCAGCATCTCCCCGGCTTTACCGAACGGGTAAATATAGTTGCTCGAAGCGAGATACAAATCCTTATAAACCACTTCGCAGGCTCCGCGAAGCCCCTGTGTAGATTTTTCATCGAGATCGTAGCCAGCCTGGATTGCGGATTCGAATATGTATGATCGGTTGCTCACAGCAATGAAATGCTCCGTGGCATTGGTTTTCAAGACCAGCTCTTCGTTGCCTTCGACATATGGAACATTGAAATAGCCGGTGCAAAATCCTCTGAACGATTTATCCTCAATAAAGGTCACCCGCATTACTTTCTGGCTCAATCCCATAGGGCCGGCCGTTTCGACCCCAGGCGTTTTGGCTTCACGCAATGGATTCATAGTATCGTCATCGCTGTGAATGTACGCGTAAATCCTGAAATACATCGTCCCGGGATATTTCGTCGAATCTGTGAAGGCTTTTCGATGTTTTGTGCGTACCTGCTCAACCTCATATTCTATGATCGAGACCGGCTTGGCATCAGCAGGGAGAGCCCAATAATAAAGTCCGTCAAAGCGCCAGCGGTACTTGTACTTGATAAAACTCAAATCGGTTTCGCCATTGCCGTTGAAACGGGGGATCAACGGCTCGATCTTTATCCAGCCAACCTTCAATTCCTTCCAGAACCTGTCCCATTTCTCGACCCGGTCCTCAGGAAGCTTCTTGTCATCTATAACTATATCTTTGATTTGGGAAAAGAACGTTGTTTCTTTTGACAACAACTCCTTGCCCTCGATGACCGCGAACATAATGATATTCTCGCCGATCACGGCCGTTCGGGACTTATTGATAGCTGTCTTCTCATTTTCTTCTTTTAATACAATATATGCATTGGATAATTTTGGTAACGCCCGCTCGTACACCTTCGGGGAGGCGAACAGATATAGCAGAGCTACTACCGCCATGACGGATATTGTAATGATCAGCAGTTTATTCCTTTTTCTCGAAACGTACTGCATCGGGTTAAATTTTTCTTTCAGATTTTCTTTTTTCATCCGGATTGACCTCACTTTTTAAACCATCGTATATAACATAATGTCCTGCGGGAAAAAGGGCTTCCCTTGCCGTCCCGAACCCTTTTGTTATCAACAAGTTATAATTTCTCATCTCATTATGCTTATGATTTTTGTTACGGTTTATTACAGACTTTCTTCTGGCACAACTTCAAAAATTACAATAATCTCATCACATCCACTGGGTATTAAATTACTCCATCTAATGACCAAACTTCCGGCTGGGAATCCTTCATACTCCTCGGTAAGCCTTTGAACATAGAAGGCACTTTTCTTAAAAAAGATTTGATCAACAATTTCTTTCCCTGAGAGAGAATATTCAACCTCACAATTAACCCGCTCAACCGGCAAATCTGGTATCTCACTGTTTTTAACTGAACAGCAGCGTAAATCAGCAACTCTAAATTTCTTTTTATTTTCCATTTTTTCTCCTTTAAACGGCTTTTCTTTTGTTACCAACAAAGTCCATCACATTTGAGCGTTCTTTCTGGGTAACTTCCATGTAGTGATTCGTTGCCACCTGTAGAGAATGTCCGGCCATTGAAGCCGCCGCAGCACCGTCAACTTCCTTGCCCCATGAGTCCCAGGTTTTCCTTAAAGTATGTACATTCGCCCATTCGCATCCAATTTTCTTCACAGCAACCTTGAAGCTATCGTAAAAATCACAGGGCTTGTTTAGGTCTCTTTTAGACGGGAAAACATACACGAATGACTTTTTTTTGCGACGTTCAAAAATCTTAAGAAGATCGGGATGAAACTCTTTTTCAATAATCTCTTCTTCGTATTTTCGATTCTTGTTCTTGACGGTTATTTTCAAGTTTTTCAAGTCAACCTGATCCCACGTAAGAGTTTCAATCTGTTTTCGCCGAGAGCCGCCTGTTAGCAAAACAACCTCGCAAAAATCCTTTTGATCTTGACCGCTGACATTAAGAAATTCCTGATACTCTTCCGACGTGAAAGATTTGATCGGCCGTTTCTTTTCTTTGAGATATTCAATAATGAATGGTTTTGCAAACTTCCGCTTTTTCAAATTTTTCACGCCCCAGTTATAGACAGCGTTCAGTATCCGAAGTTCCTTGTTAATGGAGCTATTTTGAAGATTATTTTCACGCCGCCAGACTTCATATTTTCGCAAAGATTTTTGATCTGGGTCTTCCGAGTAATCTTCAAGGTCTTTGGCAAGAAAATCCTCGCCAAAAAATTCAACAAAAAGCCTTGCTGCATATTCCCGGTCTGCATCTTTTTGATTTTTTGCAAAGTCTTTGTCAGTGTTCGATAGTTCAAAAAGTTCTTTCAAAGTTAGGTCTTTTTGGTTTTTATTCTCCTTCCATTTGGTTACAAATTTCTCATGTGCAAGTACGGCCTTTTCATACGTTCCTTCTATGGTTAGGGTATGATTGCCCGTGCTTCGTAAATTCAGATGGGATTGCCATTTACCGCTTGGTAGTTCAATAATATACCCACCTGCTTCCTGCCATTTTTTTATTTCTTCAGGCGTGTTCATTTTTCTCTCCTTTTGTTTTTCGATCACGCCCGATCCGTTCGCGTTCATTTTTTCCCCCCGTCGTTGATAATTTTATCAAGATCGCTTTTTAAATATTTCAAATTTCGGTTGAATTTTATAGGAGGGATTTTATCTTGATTGTGATATAAAAAAGATGTTGAAACGGTCATGTATTTGGCCGCTTCTTTTAAATTTAATAAATTCGTGTCATTTCCCATTATATAATCTCCATATTATAAGATATAACTAAATTATTTCAAATAACCTTCGCCAGATAAAACGGACGCAGCTCTTCTTTGAACTTTAAAAAAGCTTCATCCTCACTTACAGACACATCGCCGCGAGTCCAATTTCCCGAATAACCAGGCTGTCCTAAAAGAAAAGAAATATATCTTGTTACGGGAAGTTTCAATCCGGCGGGATAAAAAACCGTTGTGCCGGTCGTGATAAAAGTATTGCCAGTTATATCGTGAATTAAGCTCTGAATTATTGGAATTAATAATACGATTCTGGAATCTGTCGAACCGCCTAAAAGCACTTTTACTTCTGCATCGGTTACAAAATCTCCTGCTGCCATAAAAATAATCTCCTGCGTTAAAAATCAGGAGCGTTGAAATGGCGGTATCAACGCTCCATTCCATAGAACAGATAAGAGTCCCTGTACAAAAACCCTTTCAGGAAACATTCAAGGAAAGTTTTTTAAATCTGGCGGGGCAGGAAAGAACTGAGAACCCGCCCCGCTTTGATGGAAGATAAGAATCCTCGGCACACACCGAGTTTTTTTCTCCGAGGTAGATTTATAAAAACCCCCAGAGAAAACTTGTCAAAGAACGATTTACGGTAAAATATAACAAGCAAAAAATCCGGTCATGCCCGCTGTTACGCTACCTGTAATTTTTTGATCTACCCCAACAAACCGTGAGCTATTTAAAAAAATTATTTGCTCTCCTGTATCTGCTCCCACCGTAACCACAAGTTCACCTAAAGAACTCTGTGCTGCGAAGCCCGCATCAAAGGTTACATCCTTCGTGGCATTGGTTGTGTTCAATACATGAAAAATCATTTTATGTGATTTTATATTCGCCATGTCAACGGAAAAAGTATTCGCGTGGACAATGGCTGTCCGGGTTTTAACATCAACCCCGGCACTATCCAATAAAACAAAAGGCGTTATTGCTGTATTTGCCATTTTTATATTTCCTTATATATTATAATTTATTCAGCCGGTTCAGGCTCAGAAACAACGGTTAAGTAAGCACATCCGACGCAATCGGGCTGAATCACCTTCGCGCCAAAAGTATGCAAACCTCTCAAACGATCCCGGAAAGCTGTGGGGTTACGAAGTGCTTCTACCGAGTTAATTTGCTCAGCAAAAGTTATCCCTGCGGATGCTCCGGATGCTCCAAAAAGGATTTTTTGGTTTGTGTCCTCGCTTGCTTCCGGTACGTTATTTGAAACGGCGATTGAAAACCCTAAAAAGTTTCCAATTCTGCCGTTGGTTAAAATGCCGGTGTTATCGGTCAAAGTCGCCACACTGCAAAGCTTAATTTTTTCGGCAATTGCAGGACTGATAATCGCATAACGGCTTTGTGGAACATTTTTAAGATCAAGTTTCTTTGCCATCAAAGTAAAAATTGAAACGATATTAATGGCATTAACCTCAATGGGTGAACCCCCATCATTAACCACAACGCCCGCCGAACCGTAAAGTCCAGCTATGTATTTATCCACCACATCCGCAATTTGCAATGCAGCAAGTCTGGCATAAATATTTATAACATTTCCACCTGCGGATTGTGCGGCGGAAATATCCTCAAGCTCTATGCCAAAATAATTTTGGTTATCAAGTTTGAAGGTACTTTCCAGGCCTACAGGAGATTCATATAATACTTCTGTTGAGTTTTCTACATACGGACTAACAGTAACATTTCCAGTCTCCAAAATTTTCACCTCGTTGCCACCGTTGGCAAACGCCGATTGATAATTCCTGTTTGTTGCAACCCCGGCATACACGTGGGTTGTTTCGAGTGCAGATAAAATACGCGCACTCCAAATCGTCGGTATAAAATCGCGAATCATAAAACATACTCCTATAAAATATCATTGGTTAAATTGTTTTTTTGTTCATGCTCAAATTTCTCCTTTGTTTCGGAAGGTGAATCAATCCAGGGCAAAATCTTGAGCAGGTCTTCATATGGTATCTTCTGATACATAGTTGCGAAAAATTCCGAGAGATACGCGAGGTCGGTTGGCAGGTTTCTCGTGAATTTAAAATCTATATCATCCGGGTTTATATCGGCTGCCCCACGTAATCGCCATGAGTTACAAACCCCTTGATATTGCTGTTTAAGTCCTTCGGTAAAATATATCTGTTTCTCTGCGGCTTTTTGTTCCAAAGAGAGTATTTTATACGCCTTTGCGATACCGCTTGAATATCCTGAAGCGATAGCTTCATCGCTCCAATCCACCGCCTGCGCGAATAAATAAATATTACGTTTCAATCGGTCTTCAAGCGAATTAAACATCTGGTCTGGAATTATCTTACTTAAATATTCGGCACTTCCTTCGGGTAACGAAATTGCCCCTTCCGAATCATTTTTGGCTTTGGCGAGTTCTTCCGGTTCAATTGAAATCCCTTTAAAAAGCAAAAGTGAAAGTTTTGCTTCCGTAATTTCATTTATACCATCCGACAACAATATATCGTACGCATCCATATAAGATTCCAAGAGCTCCCAATCTCCAAGTTCCAAATCATTATTCTTGAATTTAATCAATGGGCAGACCGAAAAATAATGATCTGAAGTTTTAATCTTGGTAAAGCCGGAACTGCCAGAGTCCTTCCTGAAAATTGAGAAACTATTTTTATCATATACTTCGGCGTAATACGTAACATCGTTTAAGTTCGTGTATGAAAAATATCGTATCGCAAGGCCAATTTCCCCGGTCTCATCGGGAATGAATATACATTGATGGGAGGGCACATTAATCACATTTTCGTTTCCGCTTGTGTCAATAAAAAGTAATTGAGCGCCAAATCCTTCAATGGACGCATACCGTAACGTACTCATATCCGTTGAGATGAATTTAAAACGGTCTGTAAAATCTTCAATTTGTTTTTGATGTAATTTTAAAGTCTTTTTATTACTTGTGTAATTCCGATCATTTATCAAATATTTTATCGGAATTCCCACCATGTATCCAATAACTTGATTCGTCAAAAGGTTTCTAAAATTATTGCCAACTTGATAATTGACGGCGAGTCTATTTTCAAACTCTCGGTCATAAATTTTTAAATCGCCGAGATACCCCCTAAACAACCCTTCCCTATCCGACAAAAATCCGGCGTAATAATTTATGTATTCATCGAGTCTTTTTTCCGTTATGTTAACAGCATCATCCATTTTTCTTATCCGCTATTTTTAAAGACGCGTCAACTTTCGTCCAGTTTTTATTAATTTCATCAACATCCATTTTCGCAATATCATCCATTGTATAAAAAGCTTTATCGTTTTTGGTATCCGGGTTAATAATTGGCCTGCCGGTATCCGCGATCTTTTTATTCAGTTCGGAAGTAAGAGATTGTGCATACTTTTCAGAAAGCACTTTGAAATTATTCATAGATTTTTCTTCAGTGTCATCCAAACAAAGATCAATCAAATCCTGCGGAAAATTCTTTGAGAAAGCCATTGCGGAGAGTTTCGCTTTTATTTCCTTTTTGGAATCCTCCGCGTTCTTTTTCAAGAGCTGCGCTTCCAAAGAGTCTTTCTCTTTTTTTAGTTTTTCGTATTCTAAAATTTCTTGCTCGGTCATGTTCAAATCTCCTTCGCTTGGTTGCGATCATTTATAAAATCTTGAATTGTTTCGCCTTCCGCAATAACCCGCGCATGAGCCTCATCTTTGGTTACCTTAAAATACTTATTGCCAACCGTCGGTATAAAAAGAAATCCGCTTCCCATTTTCATCGCCGCCGAATCTTCAACCAAAGAGAAGTAAAACCTTCGAATATCCCGAAGCAAGTTCAAATCAGTTTCTTTAAGTTCGTTTGTGGATATTTCAAACAGAATTCGTTTTGCGGCGCGCTCAATCATGTCATAAAACAAAGATTGATTCGTAATTCCATAAATCTTCGCAATTGCCAGAAATATCCGGTTATGCTGGATTTTCGTGTTAAAGAAAATCCCACTTTTTTCATCAAACATAATATCCCATCCCTTTCATAAAATTGTTAATACAAAAAAGTGTCATCTTTTTGATACAAAGTGTCATTTTTTTGATACAGTCAATATAATACATCTTAATCATATAACCTATAAAGCCTTATAAACATTACATCTTACTATTACGTTAATATTATTAATATATTCCCACTATGTTATATAGCAAGAAACGTGCCATATTTGGCTGTTTTTAAAAAATAAATGAAAATAATTAAAATATTATTTAAACCGCACAGGATTCTTGCAAGCCTTTGCTTCACGTTTCAAGAGATAATAATTCGTGGCAGCAAGTGAGGCCATTGATAAAGCAATCGTAAAATCAATTTTATGAGCCTGTGAACCGCCCTTAATAATTCTCATTCCGCGATTACTTTCTTTCGCGGCAGCATTTTTCAAATGCTCGCGGATTTCTTGGTTATCATAAAGATCAAGCCGCCCGGCGTTTAACAAGCTTTTTAAGTTTTCACTTGCTTGAACCGTATTTGAAACGGTCTGCGGAAATTCCTGCATGGGTAAACCTTTTGATCTTAAAGTCTGGGCGCTGCGAGCGAATTGGAATGGGTCATATAAAATCTTTCCTATTTTATACCGCCGAGAAAGTTCCAAGATAAAACGTTCAACCGTATCTTCAAGGTTCAATTCCTGTCCTTCCGGCTTAAATACGGCATGATCAAATAAAGCCAGACAGTTTTCACGTTCCGATTTTCCCACAACGGCAATTGCAGAAAAATCATTTTTCAAACCTATGTCCACGCCCACGAAAATTTTATTTAAAGAAGCGCAACCTTTCCAAAGTTCCGGTTTCGTATTTTTCATAATAATTTCGTGGCTGATAAAAGCCTCTTCACATTCAGTCCATTTATTCTCATGGAAACGCCTGTATGCGTTTTCCGATAACCGCTTGCGCTGATTTTCCAGATACTTTTCCGTAACCCAAATTACCCCTAAGTATGAGGTACGCCATAGAAAATAGAAATTTTCATCCTGCGTGTTATTAATGCCTTGCTGATACCACCGCCAAAGATGTGAGTCTTCAGAATTTTCAAATCCGGCATACGACACCGACAGAATAAGGTTCTGTTTTCCGGGAACATTCGTCATTTCATCCAGCGTCCGTTTACTTTCCTGACTTGTAAACTGCCATGTCTCGTCAAGGATTGTAATATCCATGTTCAAACCTGACACAGTGATATTATTGGCAAGGCAGCGGACAAAAGAGTCATTAACAAGGTTTGTTATACAATCTTGTTTGATTTTACATCTTTTATTTAACGAAGGATTGAGTTTGATTGATTTCTTAATCTTCTCAAAAGTAATAAATTGGCTCGCTTCTTTATCTGGCGCGAGCAGATACAAATTCTGAAAATCTTTATTAAAAAGATAATAAGATACTATGGCAGCCGCAAAAGTTGACTTCCCCGATTTCTTTGGCATTCCAAGAACGGCAAGACTGTAATCCTTCCCACTATAAAAAATGTCATTAATAATCTTTTTCTGAAAATCAAGAAAGACAATCGGCTTGCGGGTCTCCGGTAATATAAAGTTTTGCTCACACCACTCAATAATACCGAGTGTTTCACTCGGCGTTTCCGCATTAAAAAGCCCTTTTGCTATATTTTTTTGATCCTCTGGTTTTTTGTGCCCGTATGTTAGATTAGCTAAAGATTTTTGACGTTTGACGGGGTCTTTCGATATATAACTATCCTTTGAACGGTATTTGTTGCTCATAATAAGCCTTTGTTACAGATATTTGTTGCGCTTGCAGCCGTAACCCCTTTATAATTAAAGCATAAGTCTAAATATCCAATAGTATAGATTAAACTGTTTGAACATCCTGCATGATCTTCACTCGGCAGCGTCGGCAGAGTACTCTGTAAAAAATAAAGACTTATAAAAACAAGCATATTATTAAACATTGACAACTAATCTCTTGGCAAGTTTGTTTAAATCTCTTTCAACCTTTTCAATTATGAAACATCCGCAGTTTGGATGATACGGAGGTTTATTACTTTCTATTTCTTCTTTAGAGAATACCTTGCCAATATATGATTCACAGATACAATGTCCTGAATGAATGCCGCTTAAATGAATTTCAAAGCCTATTACTATTGGCAAGTCTTTCACGGAATCAATGTAAGCATCCGTGTATGCTCGCGCCGATTCTGTACGGGCTGTCATAAGTGCTCTGTTCTTCATCTTCTTGGCAGCTATATCAGCAAAATAATCATGGCTGAAATCATCTATATTCTTTGAGAACTTTGATACCCACGTACGTAAAGCCCCCTGATAACCAAGATCGCCTTTTTTCAACTGACTTGCATAGTGCTTTATATTGTCTATTTCTTTATCAAGTTTCTGTTTAAAAGGATTCTCTTTTAAAGGATTGACTAAATGATAGTTCTTATATTTATTCCAAGTATCTTCAAGGTGTTTCAAATATTCTGGGTTCAACTCTTTATCAACATTAAAGTATTTTCTTATTTCACGCCCTAATCGCTGCGCTCCCATGCCAACCTTAACGCTATTCTCAACACAGATTAAAAGCCTGCTTATGTTCTTATAAAACTTTGATTGAATGATCCTTAATAGATATTCTTTTTCTTCTTCCGTATAGGTAAAGTTCGCGCCTGTACCAAATAGGAATTCAATTTCCGCTGTTAAATTTTTCATCTATATAATTCTCTATAAGTTTCTTATTTGTTCGCAAACCAATTAAGTACTCTTGCATATACATTTTTTTAATCTTCTTTGCTATTTCCATTCGTAAAGCCGTATTATCTTTGTCTGGGTTAATCCCAGCCTTAAATTCTTTGATAATTTTATCAAGAGTCAAACCCAGTTTATTCTCTATATTATCTTGGTTATTATGCAATATTTTAATATTATCCGGTAAAACCACATTATTTTTCATTTTCTTTTTTACCTTTTTCCGGTTTGGTTTCTTTAAGCCATTTTTCCATTTCATAAATAATCTCGGTATAACAGCAACCCGGATATATTTCTTCTGATACTTCTATGGGTTTATTACTCATAATTATTTTTCCTTCCTAATTAAATTATTTCCCCTTTTTCGGAAGCCGCCGGTCATTAAAGTTTTCTTTCTGTGAAAAGTCTTTATTGCTTCCTTGAGAATCTCTACATCCATAATCACCGGGGTTTTACTCAAGTACCAGCCACGACGCCAAACATCTTGAAAAAAAGAATCACCCTCGCTTTTCATCACCGGCCTCTGTGGATCGGAAAAGTCCGGGTGATCTTCCCGCTTTATTATTTCTTTTATATAAACGTAATTATTGCCCTTCGTTACCCTGTCCCATAGTTTCTTTATTTCATAAACATCCCAGAAGCGCCCTGTAAAATACATATGTGCGTGAAGATTAATGCTATTATTTTTTGCAATGGAGTATTCAAATTCAATTAAATGCTTAAAAATATTATGCTTAAAGGTCTTTGAACGCCGGAACTTATTTACCTTTTTTCTAAAATCCTTAAACCCGGCGACCATGTTTTCCGGCTCTATGTTCGGCACTGATAAAACCAAATGCCTAACTGATGTCGGCTTCCTTAACATCTTGCATAGATAATCATAAATTCTTTTCGTCTTCTTTCGGCGTTGATGAATCTCGCATACTGGACAGCCACGAATATCACAATAATTGGCGCGATAAACCTTCGCCGAGTCATCCGCAAAATTAACCTCGGTCAAACAAGCCTTTGCCCGCTGATATTTCAAAGAACGTTCACTATACAAATCTTCAATTGCCTTTAAGAAAATACTATATTCCGCCGACGCCCTATGCCTAACAATCTTCGATAAGATTTCAACACGTTTAACTTCCCACTCTTCCGGCACATATTCAGGTTCAATAATGGACACAGGCACAAGCGGCTGAACATCATATAACCCTTTAGCAGCCCGAAGGCGCGAGCGAAGGTCAGATATATCCTTATATGTAAATTCCGTAATGTTTCGCGGAACGATATATCTTTCCCGCTCTTGCTCAAGCCGCCAAGCCTTTTCATCATTTTCATTAGTGAACCTCCTTTTATAATGATAATTAACTTCACTAACAGGTATTATAGGGTTCGCAGAGGCCACGATATTCATATACTTCTATTTCTCTATAAGTTCTTATGTGTAAAAAAAATGTAAAGATATTACACATAATATAAATAAAGGGAGACGGATTGCGCCGTCCCCCCTCTGGAGACCGCATGGGAAATGCGGAATCTTTACTACATTTCATAATGTTTTTGGCAGTCATAACATTTTTGACAACTTTCACAAAAATTAACCGAAACTTGACATCCAACGCATATTTGACAACCATCACAGGATTGACACGTTGGACAGGATGCAACCGAGACTTGACAGGCAACGCAATGCTGGCAGGTCATACATGAACCCTGTACGGCTTCGCAACGAACACAAATTAAACAGGCGTTACATATTTGGCAAACCGGGCAGGTTGAAACTGAATGCTCACAGGTATTGCAAAGTTCACAAGTATTGCAGAGTTCACAGACCACGCAGATATTAATTTCAAATACCTGACAAGCCACACAATTTTCACAAGTCTCACATTGCATTTATTTTTTTCTCAATAATTTGTTACGGATTGTTGCACTTTTAACGAATTTGAACGGATCGGGCGCTTTAATTCGTGCAAAGTGATACAAAGAGGTAGCAATATCAACAACTTACAGCATATAGAGAATGAAAAAATGGACTTGTTTATAACATAATATTGGAAATCAATATGCCAAAAAAGTTCCATTGAAATGGAAATATAGGGAGCTTTGCATAACCTTCATTGTGTCATTCCGGCCGAAGAGCCGGAATCTTCGCCCCCCTCAGTGATGGTACTCCCAGGCTGTGTCGCAATTATAAAAAAGTCATTCTCCGGGATACTTCGAAGGGCTGCGACGGGGAATCTTCCTTTTAGTATCAACATGTTATGAACATTAAAAAATCTCATACAGCAGCAAATTTGAAT